>Ga0208414_1002175_pt1 | contig 13377 bp, 16 predicted proteins | sample AntAceMetag02UKE_FD_184770 | JGI IMG/M metagenome (GOLD analysis project Ga0208414, IMG submission 184770) | Saline lake microbial communities from Ace Lake, Antarctica - Antarctic Ace Lake Metagenome 02UKE (SPAdes) (version 2) | ecosystem: Environmental > Aquatic > Non-marine Saline and... | reverse complement strand
AAGCATTTTTTAAATCCAAAAGTGTTTTTCTATTATTTTCAGGTTCATTATTTACTCTTCCCCTGTAAGAGCCTGGTTTAGGAGTTTTGCCATTCAATATTTCTTCTAAAATTTTTAAAGTTTTTTCTTTATCAAGATCTTCATAATAATCATCATTAATTTGCATCATTGGAGCATTAACACAGGCACCTAAACACTCTACTTCCATCCAAGAACAGCTTTGATTTTTAGATAATTCATTTTGATTTTCAGAAATTTTTTCTTTACACGCTTCGACAAGTTTGTATGCGCCTCTAATCATGCATGGTGTGGTAGTACAAACTTGAACAAAATGCTTGCCTACTGGTGAAAGGTTATACATTGTGTAAAATGTTGCAACCTCATAAACCTTTATATAAGGCATGTCTAAAAATTTTCCTATATATTTCATTGCTGCTAACGGTATCCAATTTTCATTTTGCTTTTGAGCAATATAAAGTAAAGCCATAACAGCACTCTGTTGTTTGCCTTTAGGATATTTTGATACAATCTCATTTGCTGCAACTAAACTTTTTTGATTAAAATCAAATGTTACAGGTTGCTCTTTAGCAGGCTTTCTTAAACTCATTATCTATCCACCTCACCAAAAACTATATCTAAAGATCCCAAAACAGCCGGTACATCCGCTAGCATATGACCTCTAATTAAGTAATCCATCGCTTGTAAATGAGAAAAACCAGGTGCTCTAATCTTACACTTATAAGGTTTGCTTGAGCCATCTGAAATTAAATAAACACCAAATTCACCCTTGGGTGCTTCAACAGCTGTATAAATTTCATCCTTATCAACACGATAACCTTCAGTAAAAAGTTTAAAATGATGAATTAAAGCTTCCATAGATTCTTTTAAATCTTTTTTGGGTGGTGGGCTAATTTTTCCATCTGATGATTTAATTGGACCTTTGGTCATTTTAGACAAACATTGTTTAATTATAGAAACGCTTTCTTTCATCTCTTCAATTCTGCATAAATATCTATCATAGCAATCACCATTTTTTCCTACAGGGATTTTAAAATCTAACTGATTATAACAATCATAAGGTTGGGCTTTTCTTAAATCCCAAGGGACTCCTGAGCCTCTAATCATTACACCGCTAAAAGAATAATCTAAAGCATCTTCTTTAGTAACAATTCCTATATCAACATTTCTCTGTTTGAATATTCTATTGTCTGTCAATAATGTTTCTAGGTCATCAATTATCTTTGGGAAAGACTCACAAAATTTACCTATATCTTCTTCTAGTCCCATTGGTAAGTCTTGATGAATTCCACCAGCTCTAAAATAATTGGCATGCAACCTTGAACCAGAGGCCCTTTCATAAAAGGTCATAAGCGTTTCACGTTCTTCAAATCCCCACAGAGATGGAGTTAGCGCTCCAACATCTAGTGCTTGGGTTGTTACGTTTAGTATATGACTTAAAATTCTACCAATTTCACAAAACATAACTCTTATAAATTGAGCCCTAATCGGAACATCAATCTTCATAATTTTTTCTATTGCTAAAGCAAAAGCATGCTCTTGATTCATGGGCGCTACATAATCAAGCCTGTCGAAGTAAGGTACAGCCTGCATATAAGTTTTGTTTTCAATTAATTTTTCTGTGCCACGATGTAATAGTCCAATATGTGGATCTGCCTTTTCAACAACTTCTCCATCTAACTCTAAAATTAATCTTAATACACCATGGGCAGCAGGATGTTGTGGACCAAAATTGAGTTTTAAAGTTTTAGTTTTTTTTGTCATTTTCCTGATCTGTTTGTTCTTTTATATATTTTGTTCCTTCCCAAGGACTTTCATAATCAAAATTTCTGTAATTTTGTTCTAATTTGACGGGTTCGTTAATAACTTTTTTTTGATCTTCGCTATATCTAACTTCAGTATGGCCAGTTAGTGGAAAATCTTTTCTTAAAGGATGTCCTTCAAAACCATAATCCGTAAGTATTCTTCTTAAGTCAGGATGATCTTTAAACTTAACCCCATACATATCAAATACTTCACGTTCCATCCAGTTAGCTGCTGGAAATATAGGTGTTAATGATGAGATAACTTCATTTTCACTGATCAAATAACTTAAAATAATTCTTTGGTTAAATTGATGACTTAAAAATAGATAAACAATTTTAAACCTTTGATTATTTTCTGGATGATCCACGGCTGTAACGTCAATTAACTGTCTAAATTTTGTGTTTTCATTACTTTTAATAAATAAAGTAACGTCTATTAAATCTTCACTTTCGATATTTATATAAAGTTGTCCGTGTTTGATCTCAGTTTTTTTAATTTTTATTGTAAGCTCTGAGTTAATTTTTTTTTCTAAATCTATTAAATTAAGCATATTGATTATCTTTCAAAAGATCCTTTATTTCTAATTTTTTTTTGAAGTTGCATAATTCCGTATAGCAGTGCTTCTGCTGAAGGAGGACACCCAGGTACATAAATATCTACCGGGACAATTCTATCACACCCTCGGACTACAGAATAAGAATAATGATAATAGCCACCACCATTTGCACAGCTACCCATTGATATTACATATCGAGGTTCTGGCATTTGATCATAAACTTTTCTCAAAGCAGGTGCCATTTTATTTGTTAAAGTTCCTGCTACAATCATAACGTCAGATTGTCTTGGTGAACCACGTGGAGCCGCTCCAAATCTTTCAAGATCATATCTTGGCATTGCTGTTTGCATCATTTCAACTGCACAACATGCTAAGCCAAACGTCATCCAGTGTAGTGATCCAGCTCTTGACCAGTTAATAAGGTTATCTAGCGAAGTTGTTATAAAACCATTTTTAGTAAAATCTTCAGAAAGTTTTTTAAATTCTTCTGGTATATCTTTATTTTTATTCTCTAAATTCATAATTTAAAATTTTATTCCCAATCTAAGGCGCCTTTTTTCCATTCATAAATAAAACCTATAGTTAAAATGAACAAAAAAATCATCATTGAAACAAAACCTAAACCACCAATGTTTCCAAGACTAATAGCCCAAGGAAAAAGGAACGCAATTTCCAAATCAAAGATAATAAAAAGAATTGCAACTAAATAAAATCGAACATCAAATTCCATTCTAGAATCTTCAAACGGTTCGAATCCACATTCATAAGCAGACAGTTTTTCAGGATCGGGATGTTTTGGTGAAAGTGCTAAATTAATTACTATAAAGGCACTACTTAAACCAAGAGCAATAACTAAAAATATGATTATGGTTAGATAATCTTTTAAAAACTCAGAAAGCATGAAATCTATATAGCAGTTTTTTTAGTATGTTGAAGTGTGCATAAGAAACATTTTTCTCAATATTCACATGTAAAAACTAGGAAAAAGTGGCGGGAGTGAAGGGACTCGAACCCTCGACCTATCGCGTGACAGGCGATCGCTCTAACCAACTGAGCTACACCCCCACTTTAGTTGTTTTGGTGGGCAGTAAAGGACTCGAACCTTTGACCCCCTCGGTGTAAACGAGATGCTCTACCAACTGAGCTAACCGCCCAAAACCAAATTACCCGTTATTTATAACAACTAATTTAATAATGCAAACTTAAAAAGAGGCAGTATTGGGTACAGAAGTGAACAAACTCCATACCCATTACATACTTGGTTTTGGAAGAGGAAATTTTGTTCTCCATACCTGGTGCATACTTGGCTCCTTTTAGATTGCCCTCAGAGTAGTGAGGGTAATGACAATGAAAATAGAAAGACTAAATAAGTAAACATGAAAGGAAACAACATGGCACCAACACTAAAAGGACACAACCAACCACCAAAAGAATTGAATGATTTTTTAATTCTAGATAGCGATGGTAACAGTACGGGTAGAATGAATTTTACCAATACTCTCTTAAAGAAATACTTGAAGAGAAAGTACGATCCAAAGACAGACAAGTATCTTGAGAATGTAATAAACGATAGCGAGAAGATTGGATTAAAAGCAAAAGCAAACTATGGAGCAACTATTGGCGGATCCATCTCATTCTTTTTCCAACACACACAAAAGAATAAAAGAAACCCTCTCAAATATCATCTAGGTAAATTCCCAGAGATGAGTGTAGATGCTGCAAGATCCTTAGTTGATGAACTAAAGCATGCAATCACACTTGGCCGAGATCCAAAATCAGTGATTACCGAACGAATGAAAGCTGAAACATTAAATCAGGTAATAGATCAATGGAAACAAAAAGTGCTGCACAAATCAACTAGATTTGCTGCATCTACAATCTTGGACACGGAACAAAGATTAAAAAACTGGATTGATCTTAATGCGATGGCACCAGCTACAAATAAAATCATCCTAGATAATAGAAAGGATCTAAATATTGCCCCGCTAAAGATGGTTGAAATTACTAAAGACCATTTGATTGCGTGGCATGCTGCTGTAACTAAAACAGGACCTTACCAGGCTAATAGATGTATGGATGATTTAAAGGTTATTTTTAAATGGGCCTTGGATCAGAAGATCATAAAAGAGAATATCTGTAAGTTTAAGAATGAGGAGCTAAATAAGGAGTACACTAGACTAGATGATGTTGACCCCTACTCTAGAGATGAATGGAGAGCATTGAGAAAATCATGCATCAAGCTTATTAAAAAACAGCCTAGAATATTCGTTGCATGCATGGGTATATTACTCTCCATGTACACTGGGAGAAGATATAAAAGTGAAATCTTATCTTTAAAGTGGACTCAGGTAGATTGGGATGCAAACAAAGTAAGGTTGCCAAAAACTAAAACTGGAAAGTCTGAATTTTCAATCAATAGATTATCTAGATGGGTTTTAAATAGTCTATGGGCTTTCAAGAAAGAAAACTTTAAAGGCACAAAACATAAAACTGTTAGAGCTGGTTATTTGTTTCCATCTACTCGTAAAAGTAAAAAACCGTACATCCAAGACATTAGAAAAACTTGGAAAAAGATATGTAACGATGCAAGAGTTAGACATGAGGAGCCTTACTTGCTTAGACATACTTGGGGATGTTTAGCATTAGAAGCTACTAATGGTAATTTTGCAGTAGTTAAAGATGAAGGAGGATGGAAAACATTTGAGATGGTCGAAGTTTATGCAAAATATAATAAACGAAAACTATTACAACAATCGCAAGTTATTGGTAATTTCCTTGCCCACGCAAGAGGCTAAAAGTAAGGGTAGTTGTTTAATACTCCAGATGACTATATATCTGGGGTGTGCGTAAAGATAAAAAAGACAGCAGCTTTTTAAAGCTAACAAAAGAAATTGAACAACTTAATAAGGCGGCTATTAAGAATAGAAAAAATAAACATGGTCCGCAATTCCTTGGTATAGGTGGAGCATTAAGAGCATACTCTAGTTGGGATAACATAAAAGAATATGCTGAAACACAAGGCATATACACAGCACTAGATTTAAGAAAAATTATTCACGACAACTCCCCTATTAAAAAAATTGGAGATCATAATTTAACTTTAGCAATGATGATAGATGAGGAGATGGATAGAACTAAAACGAGTTTCTATACGGCTTGCTTAAACAAATTTCCAGAGCTTTGTGTTGTAATGTCTATTGATCCAAACAAAGTACATATGGGTGCAAACTGGGAGGCTGTACAAAAACAAAAGAATAAAAAATTTAAGAGGGTAAACTATAAATATAAATATGTAAAAGTTATTGAGAACATGCGAAGTAAATATAAAAGGGTCACAGATAACAGCCCTGAAGAATATAAATCCTGGTGCATACTGAATAAGAAAAATAATAACTACAAAGATTTCATAAGTGCCACTCTTGCATTCCTAAAAAAGATAGAAAAAGAAAAATAAACTACCCTCGCAATAGTTGAGGGTAATGACTTTTTGTACATCATTGTTAAATGTTGTGCATGACTGTAGAAAATAAAAACCCAACACATTGGACTGACACTTTAGGATTGGCTCAGCATTTCAATATGAAGCCAGGGACAATCCGTAAACAAAGATCCAAACAAACTAAAAATGCATTTCCATTTCATAAAGTAGGCGGCTGTGTTCGTTACAATTTAATTGAGTGCGAAAAGTTTATGGCGATGAACAAAAGGGAATACGCATGATAGAAAAAGAAATTTACTCAGCAAAGAATGATCCAACGATAGATGCTGGTATAGGATTACAGCAGCTATATCGTGAGGCATTGGACAACGGCTTTGAGGGTAGCCTAGACGACTTTATAAGATCAGCACCCAAGAAACTATTGAGGTCAATCCTTAAAAATGGAGGAGATGTTAAAGAAAATTCTTACGCACAACTGATTGATGATTATGACCAAGGAATTCAAGTTATAGAAATTGATGGAAAAAAAGAGAGCCTTAGTCAGTACATATTAAGAATGGCACCAGGGGGAGTTGAGTAATGGAGATTATAAATATAACAGAAAAGGAAGTATCTAAAATGTTTCAAATTCCATTGAATGCATTGAAAAGATGTAGGAGTGAAAAAAAGTTCGATCTAAATATTTGTTTTACTCCACCCTACTCACATAAGATCTTATATAACAAAGTAAATTTCACTAAGTGGTTTGACGACAATAAACTACCGGGTCTTGCTACAGAGAACCAATATATCAGAGCACAATTAAAACATCTTAACATTGAATGTAATCAGCTGATCAAACAAGGAAAACAACTTGGCTATTATGGTGGTGATGGAAGAAAAAGAAAAAAATGAGCTATGACGATAACAACCCTAAGCACAGGAAGGAATCTGTACAGTATATGACTAGAGTTTCTAAGAGTAGCCATCCAAACACAGTAGAGATGGATATGAACAAACATATTATTAATACGTTAAACAAATATGAAGATGGTCCCGATATTGTTGAAGAAGTGATCAGAACTTCACCCATACCAGTTAAAGGTTATGTGGGTGGAAATACACCAAGTAAAAAACCACAATACCCAACACAAGCATCACCAGAACAAGTAGCTAGACTTGCCTACAATATGGAGAAGTCTAGACAGATGACCGGTGCTGATGGCAGGTACGATAAGCCTAAAGCAATTATTAAAAAGAAAAAAGTAGCACCTATTACATCATACCCAAAAATACAGTTCACAACCTATGAACCTTTTATTGCAGCAGCACAGACACCTTTGCAGATGCAGCAAGAACAGAACTTTAAAAAATTACTTCAAGAACGTGAGGCAGAGAAAATCAAAAAAAAATACGCAGGTATCGCAGGCCTAATAGGGGTACAGAATGACAAGACACAACAACCAGCAGCATCAAGGATAAAAAGTTTGAACAATTAAATTATAGGAAAAATTATGAGTCGGGACACAATCAGACCAGAAAGTAATAGTGAATTTCTAAGACATGATAAATGTAATCACTGCCCAAGTAGTGATGCTGTTGCAGTATATGCAGACGGACATGGACATTGTTTTAGTTGTGATTGGACTGGGTCATATGATGGTGCTGTTAAACTTAACGGGACCAAACCCAAAAAAAATAGAAACAACTACACATACATGAAAGGTGATAAAGATGAGGAACCAAATACATTTAATTTTTCCGGACCCGGTGGTGAACAGCGACTTAGATTTAAAAACAGTCGAAACTATGACGCCCACTACAGATACACAGATGAGGAAGGCAATACTGCGTTCCTTGTTGAGAGGCAGTACACTGATGAAACGCACCAAGAAAAGAGATTTTTTCCACACTCGAAATGGAAAAATAAAATTGATAATTCATCGAAGTGGCAATCATGGGCTATGCCAGAGCCCCGAACAATCTACAACTTACAACGGCTAAATAGTGCCAAACAAACCTCAGTCATAGTATGTGAAGGTGAGAAAACAGCAGATGCATATATTAATAAAAATTTATTACCTGTTACTACATGGTCAGGTGGTGCAAAAGCTGTCTTAAAAAATGACTGGGACCCGCTATTAGATTTTCAGACTATAATTTTATTTCCTGATAATGATGATGAAGGTTTTAACGCAATGCATAAGTTGGCAAAGCATCTACACGAAGATTTACAGGTAGCTTTAGAAAATATTAGAATAGTTTTATATCATGATGAATTTCCAAAAAAGTGGGATATGGCTGATGCAGTACCAGAAAATATTGACACAGATGCGCACAGATTAGCAACAGGTGCTCTACCCTATGCAGAGGCTATAGATAATTATGCAGGAATTTGGAAATCCTTAGCACCACAAGATGTTGCTGAGATTGATAAAGAAAAGTCTGAAAGATTATTAGGCATAGCAGAGAATATTTTTTACATAAGTGAGCTAGATGAAATGTTAGATATTAATAAAGATTTATTATTGCCACTAAAAGCATTTGATAATAATTACGGATATCTAAAAATTGGTAAGGCAAAAAAGAAACCTTCAACATGGCTACTAGAACAAGAGCCAGAAATATTTAAAAGAGCTAACTCATTTGAATTTAATCCCAAAAGACCTAGAGGCTTAAATGATGTTCAGGGAATTCCAATAGTTAATAGGTACAGAGGCCCAGTTATTAAGCCTAAAGCAGGTGATATTACTATGTGGAAGGACACTTTAATTGATGTGTTTGATGATGCTGATAGAGCAGATAGTATTGAACAATACATAGCTTGGTGCCTTCAAAATCAAGGTGATAAGGCTCAGTGGGCTCCACTATGGATTTCACCAAAAAAAGGTATTGGTAAGAACTGGATAACAAATCTTTTAGGTGAGTGTTATGGACTTAGAAATTTTAAACCAAACCTTAAATATAAACACGTAGTAGGTAAATTTAATTCTTGGATTATAGGATCACAGTTTGCAATAGTTAATGAAGTATTTTTATCAAATAATTATAATAAAAAGCAGGAACTATCAGAAGAGATAAAAGATTTAATTACTGAACCTTACGCACATATAGAAGAAAAATTTAGAAGAGGTTTTGATTATCCTAACACTTGTAATTTTATTTTAATTTCAAATCATGAAGATTGTATGAACATCGCAGATGATGAAAGAAGATATTATATTGTTAAGTGTACTAAGATTGTTAGATATAGAGATTATTGGAAACCACGTTGGGAATGGGCATTGGGTGATGGAAAAAGATTCCTGATGCATCACCTGCAAAATATAAAAATAAAAGATCCTGATCTATACAAAGAAAGAGCACCCGTAACTGATGATATGATAGAACTTGCTAAAAGAAGTGAACACCCAATATTTAAATGGCTTGATGAGCATAGAGATGCTGAAACTGGTCCGTTCAAAAGATCCAACAGCGGGGACTACAAAGTATTTAACTATATGGCTGTAGCTACAGAATTACATAGAACTATCCATAACCTTAAACAAGAAGGTTCATTAGAAATTGTTATAGACTGGTGTAAAAAAAGATCTACTTCTTGGGACCCAACAAAAGATGTTCCAACAAAACAAATTACTTGTGGTGATGGTTCAAGACCCAGAGCTTATATGTTCCCGCCGCTAGAGCCTACTGCTAAAGAATATTGGATCAAACATCTTAGATCAGCGACTAACACACACCTAGGTATTCAATATGGTATGACAGTTGCATTTGATCCTGAAACTGGATCTACGAAAAATAAAAAGAATTTTTTCTAAAATGTTCAGCCCCTTCTTTACGAATAAAAAGAAAATTATAAAACAGCTGTTGGATATAATCGAATATTTGATAGCAGATAATAGTAGGTTGAGGCAAAAAATGGAAAAAATTGAACACAGACAAGGCCTAAGATTTGGTGGAACTCAGGAACTCATCAAAAGTAAAAAAAAGTAATTGGGGCATATTCAGCCCCACCAATTGCAAAGGTGGGTTATCTATCCCTATTCTTTTAATATTTCTCTGAGTAAGTTGAGTAAGCTGTGAATGTGTTGATTTTTATAGTTTTTCTTTCACTCACTTTACTCACCACTACCATATGCCAGAAGGTTAACTGTTACGTTGAATGTTTGGATATGTCTGAAAGAGCTAGGAACCACTTGGAGAAATGCCAAGAAAATAAGTTTACCTAAGAGGCGGTGTTTACTCAGGTCTAAAATATTTTTTACTCATGGAGGACAAATAGATTCAATTAGAAAATAAATAATATATACTAGGTAATACATTAATAGTATTCCACTGAGCTAAGTGAGTAGTCCGTCCCGACCAATTACTTAGCTTCGTCGGGCCTTGCTTCTTATTTCTTAATTCCCGTACCTGATTCCCGTACCTGATTCCCGTTGCCCGTTGCTTTGTGGGGGTAGCTAGAACACGATCTTCTAGTTTGGTAGTAGAGTGAAGCCTTTATGATTATTTATTAGCACCAACTTGGCATTTCAAATATTGTCCCACCATATTGCCAAGGTGCATCATTGAGTTTTTTATCTACAAAAGTTGATACATAAATCGCACATTTTTTGTGCCCTGTGGTCACATCAACAGCAATTGTTTCTTCAATATACCCACCTGTTAGCTCCATACATCCTCTGTTTGTTCTATAAACATTTTTACAAATATGATTATTAACATGAGTTTTTATTTTGTTAGCAAAATCTAATTTATTGGTTGAGCTACAACTATAGTCAACATTATTTCCAGAAGCGTCCTTAAAAGTTATTTTTTCATTACCAAGTTCGCATTCCATAGATTTGGTCATTAAGAACTTTAAAACAATGTCATGATTTTTTTTGAGTACTACATCTTTGCTTCTAGCCGTATACCCATTATAAGCAACCACACCTACTGCTGCCAAAATGCCTATAATTGCTACTACCACTAATAGTTCTATAAGTGTGAAACCTTTAGATTTCATATTTTTAGAATATCAAAAAAGAAAATAAATAAAATATAATTGCTACTCGTTGAACAAATTAAGAGTAGTTAAATAATTACCGATTTACCTAAATCTCATATTTGAGATTGATAATATTCGGCTAATCTTCGGTTGATATTCTAAAAACACGAAACAGCACGAAAAACCATTAATTAAGCTAGTAAAACAATAAGTGAATGAGAATGTAAGACTCATTTCATTTTTGAAATATTCAAAAACCCCAACGGTAGCAATACTTTTTGGGTTTTTTTATTTCTTTGAATAATAATATGTATAATTGGGTTTACTTGTATCTCTTTTCTTCTCAACTTTATCTTTGAAATTAAAGTTTATAAAATCTCCTTCTCTTTTAAAAGTAAAATGAAAACCAGCAACTTTATTAGAAGTAAAATAACCAAGTTGCCAATCTAAATCGAAGATGCTGGCGTCAATATTAAATCTTTTGTTGATTTCTATTTTATTATGCTCTTCTTTAGTCATTAAAATTGTTCGATCATTTTCCCAAAATTCTTTCCAATAACTTTCATAATCTAGTTTTTTTTTAAGCATATTTTCATAAGTTTTTGATCTACCTTGAAAAAAATGGTCTCTTACAAGTTCTGATTTAACTCTAGCGTGTCCGTCTTCTTCTATTATACGTCCTACAGCATTCGCTGTAATACCCACAACTCTCCAACTCCATAACTCCCAACCAGCAATAGACGTTAAAAGATTCTTTTTTTTTTGAATATCAAACGATGAATCATAAATTTTACAATAAAATTGATATATCTGTTTTTTTATATTTTCAGATGGTTCCTGAATCATTTTTTTTTTTCAGTCATATCTTCATGAATAAGTGTTTTATTATCCTCTGTTATAATTAAAGTAACATAGTTATCTCTTTCGTAATCACCACCATCAGAATTATAACGATAAGGCACATTTTGATAACCAGAAATTGTGGACTGAAGTTTATTTTTTTTTAACCAATCTAACCAAAATTCCCATTTATCAACATTTTCTGGAATAGATAATATTTTTTCATTTTGACTTATTAACGGCACTTTATGCTCAATCTTTTTTATATATTCTTCAGCATCTTCTTTATTGTCAAAATAATCTCCTCGAATTCCTGTAAGTTGTATCGTGTTTTTAAATGTTATTAAAACAAATTTTGAAATTTTTTGAGAATTCTTTTCAATTTTGCCATGAGATAAATTCATCACAAACATTCGATCATCTCTATAGATTTCTCCTTGATATTTAATGTTTAAGGATTTTGTCATAAAATAACTTTAACCCAACTCTAAAATGAAGTCATCTTTTGGATTGCTTTGAGATTGGGGTAGAAAAAAGATGAACATAGATGAACAATTTTAAGAAAAGATAAGTAAATCAATACTCATTGAACTAGTGAATGAGAATGTAATACGTTTCCATTTAGAGAACACTCTAAATACATACACTAAACAAAATTAGAACCCTCGGAATGAAAGTTTCGGGGGTTTTTTTTTATTTCTTTAATACAAAGATTAAACGACCGCCATTATACTCAGATCCATAAACATCATAAGTACCATTATCAACGGTATATTTGACTATGGAACCATGTTCCTTCCTTTTTTTTTGTTTTTTAAGTTTATTCAATTCTTTTTGAAAAGATTTTACTTTATCTTTATCAAACTCTTCAAAGGATTTTATAAGTCTTTTTCCATCTGATTGCATTGGATGGTCATAAAATAATGAATGAAGTTCTGAATCACTCAATGGTGCAAAACATATACTTTTTGAAGTAATCTTAATTGATTTTTTTAAGTATTTTTTCTTAGTAAAATTAAAAAAATTATCATAAAGATCAAAATATCTTCTATGAATTGCTGTTGTATCATGAATTAAAAAAAAACCAATTGGAGCGTGATTATTTTTTTTCAAAATATCTCTTGTGCCTGAACCTTTAATTTTAATATCTATAAGAGGATAAATTGTATAATCACAATAACCAGCAAGAAAATCTTCTTCTCCATCACCTACAATTCGTGTACATGATAAATTTTTAATTTTATTTACTTTCTCAATTGACCTAAATTCATCATTAGTTACGGAATACGTTTGAATTAAATATTGATTTTTTATATCTAAAACATTTTCAGTATCACCTATTATAAAATCATTATTTTTATAACAGGAGTTAGAAACTTCTAATCCAGAATTAGACATAAAATTAGGTATCTTTTTATTCATATCCAAGTTTAACCCCACTTCTCAATGAAGTCATCTTTCTACTTGCTTTCTAATTAGACCGTTTCTTCAATGAACTTTGCAATGAACTTTGCAATGAACTTCTTAAATAAGTGAGTATTAGCGTAATATGGATGCCAAGATTACAACACAAACTATAGATATTTTAACGTATGGATATTAAAAAATTATTCATCATAATACTTGGCTTGTTTTTTTTTAATCAAACTTTATTTGCAGAAACAAAATTTCAACTACCTTTAGAAATTAGTTATGAAAAATGTGCTGATCAAACCTTTAAAAGTGAATATGGAAGTAAATACATTGATT
>Ga0208414_1002168_pt1 | contig 13404 bp, 12 predicted proteins | sample AntAceMetag02UKE_FD_184770 | JGI IMG/M metagenome (GOLD analysis project Ga0208414, IMG submission 184770) | Saline lake microbial communities from Ace Lake, Antarctica - Antarctic Ace Lake Metagenome 02UKE (SPAdes) (version 2) | ecosystem: Environmental > Aquatic > Non-marine Saline and... | reverse complement strand
ATGATTCCACGAGAATCGTTTTAGGCAATCATGACCTTCACTTCATCGCGCTTTATGAAGGTTGCGCGCCAATTCGCGGCAAGGACACCGTGGGACAGATACTCGAGGCAAGCGAGTGCGGCGCATTAAGTGACTGGCTGCGCAGCAAGCCATTGGCTTATTACGACAGCATCGACACCAACGACGGCCCTGAAAACTTTCTCATGCTTCACGCCGGGGTCGCTCCACAATGGACAACACAAACGACGCTGAACTTAGCCGCCGAAGTTGAATACGCCCTGCAAGACAAGGATTATCGAGCCTTTCTTAAACACATGTACGGTGATGTGCCGGTACGCTGGCACGACAAATTGCTGGGCCTGGACAGGCTGCGGGTAATCACCAACTATCTAACCCGGGTACGTTTTTGTGACGATATCGGCACTCTTAGATTAGACGTAAAACAGGGAATCAGTGCGGCGCCACCGGGTTTCAAGCCTTGGTTCGAATACGAGAGAATCACTAGCGAGGCATCTATTGTATTTGGCCACTGGGCGTCACTGGAAGGAAAAACAGATAGAGCAAAAGTCTACGCGCTGGATACAGGCTGCGTGTGGGGCCGCGATCTTACCCTGATGCGCTTAGAAGATCAGCAGCGGTTCTCGGTAAACTGATTTCGCTTATTGCATTTACTACAATATACTAAAGACATACCAAAGACGTTTCATATGAAGACATACCTTGTAGGTGGCGCGGTTAGAGACCAACTTTTAAAATTACCGGTCAAGGATAGAGACTGGGTAGTTGTTGGTGCGTCTCCTGATGAGCTAATTCAAAAAGGTTATTCTCAAGTTGGCAGCGACTTCCCCGTTTTCTTGCATCCGCAAAGCAAAGAAGAATATGCACTAGCAAGAACCGAACGCAAATCAGCTGCCGGTCACAAAGGGTTTGAGGTGCACTACTCAAAAGACGTGACTCTTGAAGATGATCTAATGCGCCGCGACCTAACCATCAACGCGATCGCTCAATCACCCGATGGTGATTTAATAGACCCCTACAATGGCCTTGCCGATATTGAAAATAAAGTTCTGCGCCATGTCTCCGACGCTTTCATTGAAGATCCTCTGCGTGTGCTTCGTGTCGCCCGTTTTGCGGCAAGATTTGCGCATCTGGGTTTTGTAGTAGCGCCGGAAACATTGGCCCTCATGAAGGAGATAAGTCATTCTGGGGAATTGGAACTGCTTAGCGCTGAAAGGATTTGGCGAGAAATTAACTTGGCACTAAAAGCTGATACACCGGCGGAGCTTGTAAAGACGCTTCGAGACTGCAGCGCTCTGAAGATTATCCTGCCTGAAGTAGACGCCCTTTTTGGCGTGCCCCAACCCAAAAAATACCATCCAGAAATTGATACCGGCGCGCATGTTCTGCTTTGTCTAGAGCAGGCTGCGTTATTAACCGACGATCCCTCTATTCGATACGCTGTGCTTTTACATGATGTGGGAAAAGGGGTGACTGATCCAGAAAAATGGCCAAGCCACTCAGGCCATGAAAAGCTGGGAGTCGGTTTGTTAAAGACAATCACCGCTCGCCTCAAAGTACCCAATGAATATGCGCAATTAGCCGCGGTGGTTTGTGAGTATCACACGCTCCTGCACCGAGTAACGCAGCTTAGCCCTACAAGTCTGTTAACGCTACTCGAAGCAGTTGACGCTATAAGAAGGCCAGGGCGGTTTGATAAATTTATTGTAGCCTGTGAGGCCGACGCTCGAGGCAGGACTGGGTTAGAAAAACGAGATTATCCACAGCATCGTTATTTAAGCTTAGCGAAAGATGCCGTTGCCAAAGTTGATTCTCGAGCAGCCCTGGACGCAAACCCAAACCAACCACCCAAACAAGCTATTAGGCTAGCTCGACTAGAGGCAATTTCGACTTATATCGCCTCATCCAAAGAAAAGCGCTTAATCGATACAGAGAATTCAATGTGAGCAAAGTAGTCTTTATTACTGGCGCGGCAAAAAGGATTGGAGCCACAATCGCACGCACTTTCCATCGCCAAGGTTTCAAGGTAATTATTCATTATCACCGCTCAACAGATGAAGCTAATACATTAGTAGAGGAGCTAAACGGCAGCAAAGCTGATAGTGCGGCCGCGTTGCAAGCCGACCTTACAGACCGAGACGCTACGCTGGATATGGCAAAGAAAGTTGTTAATATTTTCGGCCGTGTGGATGTGTTGGTCAATAATGCCTCTTCATTTTATCCGACCAAACTTGGGGAAATCGAGCAACAAACTTGGGATGACCTAATTGACAGTAATCTTAGAGGCGCGTTTTTTATAAGCCAGCAACTAGCAGACGAATTGAAATCAAGAAAAGGTGCAATCGTCAATATTGTCGACACACACTCTGACCGCCCGCTGCAGGGATTTCCTACCTATAGCATAGCCAAAGCCGGCCTTAAGGCGATGACCAAATCATTAGCGATTGAACTCGCACCTGATGTTCGGGTAAATGGAGTTTCACCTGGCGCTATATTATGGCCGCCCTCTTTAGAGAACGACCAAGACCCAGGTGTGCTTGAAAAACGTGAAGGTACTTTGGCGAGAATTCCCCTCGCGCGCCTTGGCAAAACAAAAGATATTGCGGAGGCCGTTTTCTATCTGGCAATAGAGGCTAGTTACATCACCGGTTTTACCCTAAAAGTAGATGGCGGCAGAAGCTTAATTTAGAAATCTGCTACTACCGTCTAAGAGGATGTGTCCTCGGTGGTAGGCCATTGAAAATCTACGGCCCAAATTTTTTGAGAGGACTTGTCAAAGCCTCGCCAGAGCTCAGCATAAGTTTGCCCAGACTGCTTATGCAGTTCATCAGGCAGCATTTCTGCCAACGGTAATAGGACAAAGGCGTTGCGGGTTATCTCTGCCCGCGGCAAGGATAAACCACACTCAACACCCGATTCGTCCCCATAGGTCAGAATATCAATGTCCATCGAGCGTCCCGAAAATTTAGGCTGCTGACGATCTCTCCCCAGTTGATCTTCAATAAGTTTTAGGCGCTGGGAAATCTCGAGCAAGGATTTCTCCACTTCAGCGATAACCACTAGGTTCATAAAGTTATCGCCGTCAAAACCCACGGCTTCGCTTTCATAAACCTTGGATAAGGAAATGCTGCCAAATTCTTGCTCAAGCAGACGCAGAACCTTACGAATATTTATCGTCGGCTCAATATTTGATCCGATACTTAAAGAGAGTGTTGGCACTTAATCGCCTGTTTTAGCCTGAGTTAGGGGTCATGGGTTGTGTGCTATGAGTAATAATTAATTGAGCTAGATGCAAGCCTACTTGCTCCCACGTTCGATAATCACGCCAACTTCCTTAGAGCCGGTTACCGCCCCAGGTTTTCCAAGACGTAATCTTAGCCAGTTAACACCAAATTCATTTTGTACGATGGCTGCAATTTCCTCTGCCAGTTTCTCAACTAGAAAAAATTCAGATTTTTCGACGAAATCGATCAGTCGCTTTGCCACAGATTTATAGTCCAATGTTTTTTGAATATCATCATCCTTAGCCGCCGGGCGGATATCGGTGGCCATTTCCAGGTCAAGACTTACCACTTGACGCTGCTCTCTTTCCCAGTCGTAAATACCAATAATCGTTTCAATTTCTAGCTCTCGAATATAAACAATATCCATGAAAAACCTTTTGTGTGTGTAACTCTTCTTATAGTGTAAATAACCCTTCAGGCCATGAGCAAGCTAACCACCCTTATGCAGAAAAGTTAGCGGCTTAGTGGCTCTAGGGTCTCCAGTGACCAGCGAGGCTGCGCCCGAATGGCAAGATCATCGCGCTGTCCTGCTTGAATACGCTGGCAACCGGCATAGGCGATCATTGCGCCATTATCGGTGCAGTACTTGGGCTGGGCATAGAATAATTTGCTGTCTAATTTTTGAACAGCTATCTCCAATACTGACCTAAGGTGTAAGTTAGCACTAACCCCACCGGCGATAACTAAGGTTTTAAAGCCTGTTTGCTGCAACGCTCGCCGACATTTTATTGCCAATGTACTGGCGACAGCTTCTTCAAAAGCCCGTGCTATGTCAGCCTTTGTTTGTTCGTCTATCTCGGGTAGCTGTTCTTTGTGAGCTTCTTTCTCTTGGGCGCTGTGTGTTTCGCGCAGTTCTTCTTCAGCGCGCAGCCTACATGCAGCAATGGTATTGCGAACAGAAGTCTTCAGGCCACTGAAACTAAAATCCAGACCCGGTCTGTTGGTCATCGGCCGGGGAAAACTAAAACGACCAGAAATTCCTTTTTCAGCCAATTTCGCAAGGTTGGGGCCACCTGGATATTCCAAGCCCAGCATCTTACCCACCTTGTCGAATGCTTCACCGGCAGCGTCATCTAACGACTCGCCAAGCAAAGTATACTCGCCAATACCCAAAACCTTTACTAACTGAGTGTGGCCGCCTGATACTAACAGCGCCACGAAGGGGAAGTCTGGGGGGTTATCCTCCAGCATTGGCGCAAGCAGATGCCCTTCCATGTGATGCACCCCGAGCGTTGGAACTCCCCAGCCCATGCCAAGAGCCCGCCCAATAGAAGCCCCAACTAACAAAGCACCAACCAGGCCGGGTCCAGCCGTATAGGCAACGCCATCGATATCTTCGGGCTTAAGTTTTGCCTGAGTTAAAACCTGATTGATCAGCGGCAGCGCCTTTCGAATGTGATCGCGCGAGGCAAGCTCGGGAATTACGCCGCCGTACTTCGCATGGATTTCGACCTGACTATAAAGGGCATCTGCTAGCAAACCGGCGTCACTATCGTAGATAGCAATGCCCGTTTCATCACAAGAAGTTTCAATACCTAATACTTTCAATGGGTTAGTCTCTAGCGCTGGATGTTTCAGGGACGTAATCATGCCAAAAAAACGAGCAAACCCCAACTGGATTATACTCTTAGGTAATTACTAAGGATTTCTTAACAATCCAGCGACAATTCTCTTTGCATTTATCGAGGTTGGGCATTACACTTCACGCCCCTGAAATTAGATAGACAAAAGATTGACCGTTTTTCAGGACCCAAGCCGAATTCAAGTCATATAAAAATTTAAGGTAGGTGTTTTTTCCATGCCAATGGTAAAACTGAAAGAAAATGAACCTTTTGATGTAGCACTACGTCGTTTTAAGCGTTCATGTGAGAAAGCCGGAGTTTTAGCTGAAGTTCGTCGTCGCGAATTTTATGAAAAGCCAACGTCTGTGCGTAAGCGCAAAGCTGCCGCCGCCGTTAAGCGTCATCTTAAGAAGGTTTCTCGAGAAAGTCGTAAAAACGTTCGTCTGTACTAGAACGCTTAGCACTCGATAGTTCAGGGCCTGTGAATTGACTGATATTTAATTAATTAGTAGGCCCGCGGTTAGCAGCCTTGCTAATTGACGTTCTTAACGCTCTGAAATTGACTACCTTCCAGCTCATTCTGGTTGTCCGTCTCCTTTTCTGCTCCTCAACTAAAGAATTTCTCTGACTATTTCCGGGAGGTCATTTATGTCCGAAAGCCCATTGAAGCAAGAAATTACCGCAGCAATGAAAGACGCTATGCGCGCTAAAGATAAAGTGCGCTTAGGGACTATCAGGCTGGCTCTTTCTGAGATTAAGCGAGTTGAGGTTGACGAGCGCATCGATCCAGACGATACCCGTATTACTATTATCTTGGATAAGATGGTTAAACAGCGCCGTGAATCAATCAGGCAGTTTGAAGCTGGATCTAGGCAAGAATTAGCAGACATAGAGCAAGCCGAGATTGAAGTGCTGCAGGTTTTTATGCCCCAAGCCCTGACCGACGAAGAAGTCGAAACCATACTTTCAGCGGCTATAGCTGATTCTGGCGCCAAAACTATGCAAGACATGGGCAAGGTAATGGCATTGATCAAACCTCAGGTTATCGGTAAAGCCGATATGGGCGCGGTAAGTCAGAAAATCAAAGCCGCGCTAGACTAAGACGACGCTTGATTGAACTGACTTGGGCTTACACGCAGTTCAAGCAATCCTCTAACAGCCCGCCCTCACTCGCATCGCTGCCCTTGTGCTAATGTACCGCCGCCAACGAAGTGATTAGTCTCCGCCACTGATATGATCGACTTTTTGATAAGCATTTTGCGATATGATAAGGCTCGCTACGATAAGTTCTTAGCAATAAGTTTGCGAAAATACGATAAACACCAGCAAGGAATACTCGTCAAGCGATGGCAGGCTTAATCCCACAGGCATTTATTGACGATCTGCTGAGCCGCGCTGATATCATCGATGTAATTGATAAACGAGTGGCTTTAAAAAAATCCGGCAAAAACTATTCTGCCTGCTGCCCATTCCATACCGAAAAGACTCCCTCGTTTAGTGTGCAGCCAGAACGTCAGTTTTACTATTGCTTTGGCTGCGGCGCGGCGGGCAATGCAATTGGTTTTGTAATGAACTTTGATCAGCTGGATTTTCCACTAGCTGTTGAGGTGCTGGCAAAAGAAAATGGCCTAGAAGTTCCGCGCGAGGAATCAGAGGCAAGCCAGCGCAAACAGTCCGAGAACTCAAAACTGTTTGTGATTTTAGAGAAAGCCAATAAATTTTTCTGTCAGCAACTTCGGACCCACGAGAACAAACAAGCCGCGATTGACTATCTTGTCTCCCGCGGACTCAGTGGTGAAATAGCAAGAGACTTCAACATCGGCTATGCCCCGCCAGGCTGGGATAACTTGCTGGTAGCGTTGGGAGGCGATAACTCGGAAAAACGCTCCCTGGAAAAATCAGGAATGGTTATCGAGAAAGACCGAGATAACAAAGGCAACACTGAAAAATCAAAAAATCAAAGCCAAGAACCGGGATACTACGACCGCTTTAGACATCGAATCATGTTCCCCATCAGGGACACTAGAGGCAGAACTATCGCATTTGGCGGTCGAGTTCTTGGTGACGACAAACCCAAATACCTAAACTCGCCAGAGACGCCCGTGTTTCACAAAAGCGCTGAGCTGTATGGTTTATATGAATTTAAAAAATCCAGCCAGAAGTTTAGCCAGCTGTTGATAGTAGAGGGCTATATGGATGTCATTGCCCTCGCTCAGATGGGCATCAAAAATGCCGTCGCAACGCTGGGAACAGCGACCAGTAGCAGTCATTTAAGCCGGTTATTCCGCTTGGTCCCTGAAGTAATTTTCTGCTTTGACGGTGATAAAGCCGGCCGCACTGCTGCCTGGCGCGCACTGGAGGCTACCCTTGCGCAAATGGAAGATGGCAGGCAAGCAAAATTTCTATTCCTTCCCGAAGGCGAAGACCCCGACACGTTAGTTCGCAGAATTGGCCAAGAGAAATTTAATGAGGAGCTGCGCCATTCTACGCCCTTGGAGACGTTTTTCTTTGATAAACTATCAGCAGATATAGACGTTACCACGATGGAGGGAAAAGCTAGATTGAGCAACCTGGCTAAACCTCATCTTAAACAGCTGCCCCACGGGGTCTACGGCCAGCTTATGCAGGACCGACTGGCAGAGTTACTGGGGATATCCAGCGACGCTTTGAATAAGTTATTGGATAGCCCGGATGATAAAGGCCAAACCGCGCCGCCTGAGGCAGCTTATGACATGCCTTACGGTGTGCCAGCCTACGTTCCTGGCACAATCAATTCACAAAGCCGGCAGAAACCTCAGAGCAAACAGTCCAGCAATGGGCTTTCGATCTACAGGCGCCCCGCAGCTATCAAAGCTATTGAATTATTACTGCGCAATCCAGAAATAGCACTTAGTCTTGAAATAGACTTAGCACCAATGGGCAGTAGCGGTGACGAAAGTCGCAAACTCCTACTGTCACTCATTGAAATTGTTCAAAAAGACCCCACTACTAAGGTCTTCACCCTTTTAGGCTATTGTTATGGAACCACTTTAGGCAATCAGTTAACTCAGCTGCTAAAGGAAGAGAAAATTACGCCTACCGAAGGGGTTGAAGGAGAATTTCGACAGATAATTGACAGCATAATGTCAGATGTTAATAAGAAACTTTACCAGTTGAAGATTAACAATTTGCTGAAATCGAGGTTTGGTCGCCCGGAGCTCGAGCAACCAAACAGCGCTGAAGAACAGGAATAGGACTAAATAGACAATTCATTTGTTTAAAAAAGACGACTAACGATATACAAAATAGCTGGTGATCTTTATAATGCCCGGCTCCCTTTTATTCACCCATTTCCTGGCATTTGCGCCGGGCAAGACGAGAATTCATGGCCGATTTAATAGCTCCACAGTCCAGTCTTAAGGCATTGATTGCTAAAGGAAAGGAACAAAGTTACCTCACTTATGCTGAGGTAAACGATCACCTTCCACAGTCGATCTCAGACCCCGACCAAGTTGAAGACATCATTCAGATGATCAACGACATGGGTATTAAGGTGTTTGAAACTGCACCAGATACTGATTCTCTTTTATTAAATGAAGAGAGCGATACTGGCGCTGATGAACTTGCCGCTGCCGAAGCTGCCGCTGCCTTAGCGGCGGTGGAAAATGAGGCCGGACGCACAACCGACCCAGTGCGTATGTATATGCGCGAAATGGGCACGGTGGAACTACTGACTCGCGAAGGCGAGATAGTTATCGCTAAGCGTATTGAGGAAGGCCTGCGTGAGTTAATGAAAGCCATGGCCTATTTCCCGGGCACCGTGGAACATGTTTTAAACGAATACGCACTTACCAATACTGAAGAGCGTCGCTTAAACGAACTCATTACCGGTTACCTCGACACCACTGACGTGATTCCAGCGCCAGTGCAGGTCGTGGATAGCTCTGTAGCTAAATCAGCTGATGACGATGATGAAGAAGCACCAGTAGGTCCAGATCCTGAAGAAGCGAGAATTCGTTTTGGAGAACTGGCCGACCAATTCAAAAAAACCAGCACTGTGGTTAACAAGAATGGCCGAGAGCATCCCAAATCAGTCATTGAGCTTGAGAACTTAGGCGAAGTATTCAAAAGCTTCAAGCTGACTCCACGTCAATTTGACCCCCTGCTTAGCCATATTCGAGCAGTACTTGGCCGTCTGCGTCGTCACGAGAAATCAGTTATCAGCCTATGTGTTCTTGGTGCAAAAATGCCACGCAAAACTTTCATCGAAAGCTTTCCGGGCAGCGAGACTGATGAGAAGTGGATCGACAAGCATATAAAAGAAAAGAAAGGCTATTCTGAACTTTTGGTTAACGTGAAAATTGAAGTTTTACGGGCCCAAAAGAAGATTAGGCTGCTTGAAGAAGAAAGCGGGCTTTCGGTTTTAGAAATTAAAGATATCAACCGCCAGATGTCCATTGGCGAAGCAAAATCACGCCGCGCTAAAAAAGAAATGGTTGAAGCTAACCTGCGTTTGGTTATCTCTATTGCTAAAAAATACACCAACCGCGGCTTGCAGTTCTTGGATCTAATTCAAGAAGGCAACATCGGCTTAATGAAAGCGGTAGACAAGTTTGAATACCGCCGCGGTTACAAATTTTCGACCTATGCAACATGGTGGATACGCCAGGCGATTACTCGCTCTATTGCCGACCAAGCGAGAACGATTCGCATCCCAGTGCATATGATTGAAACGATCAACAAACTAAACCGTATCTCTCGTCAAATGGTTCATGAGAAAGGTCGCGAACCTACTCCTGAAGAGCTTGGCGAGCGCATGGAAATGTCAGAAGATAAAGTGCGCCGCGTACTTAAGATTGCTAAAGAGCCAATCTCAATGGAAACGCCTATTGGTGATGACGAAGATTCACACCTCGGTGATTTCATCGAAGATGCAACAGTGGACTCACCTGTAGATTCATCCATTGATGAAGGCCTACGAGAAGCCACTAAAGACGTTCTTGGCAGTCTAACGGCAAGAGAAGCGAAAGTGCTTAGAATGCGTTTTGGTATCGACATGAATACTGACCACACTTTAGAAGAAGTGGGCAAACAGTTTGACGTGACCCGGGAGCGTATTCGTCAGATCGAAGCGAAGGCACTGCGCAAGCTGCGTCATCCGACTCGCTCTGATCACCTGCGTAGCTTTTTAGACGAGTAAATCTGGTTAGACCAGCAAGTCAAAACAGACGAGCAAGTCAGAAAAATTATCGCGCTAAGAAGTAAACAGCGGTAAAAGAAGCGACTGACTAATTTTATTAGCAGTCGCTTTTTATTAAACGACAATAAATTGGAGAAAGACATGCCATCCCTATCGATAAAAGATAAGGTCGTTTTTGTTACTGGATCAAACCGCGGCATTGGAAAAAGCTTTGTAACCCAAGCTTTGAAAATGGGCGCAAAGAAGGTTTACGCCACCGCTAGAGACAAATCAAAACTTGAGGCTTTGCTGGCACTTGGTGACGACCGCGTTGTACCGGTTGAGCTTGATGTAACCAAGCAAGAGCAAGTTGATGCGGCAGCCGCATTAGCGGGCGACGTTGAAGTACTAATCAACAACTCAGGCATGGGCACAGGTAACTCATTCTTAAGCGCAGCTGACCCAAGCAAAGCTCAAATAGAGCTGAATGTGAACTACCTAGGCATCCTGCGAATGGCGATTGCCTTTGCGCCCATTCTTAAAGCCAACGGCGGCGGCGCGATGGTTAACATTCTATCCATCTCCAGCCTGACTAACTTTCCCTTTGCCGCAAGTTACTCCGCCTCTAAAGCTGCAGCTCATTCATTGACCCAAGGCCTAAGAGTAGAGCTAAACGGACAAGGCACATTGGTTACCGGCGTCTATCCAGGTCCAATCGACACCGACATGGCGGCCAACCTACCCTACGACAAAGAATCACCAGATGTTGTTGCTGTTAAAGTATTTGAAGCTATTGCTGCAGGCACCGAGGACGTGTTCCCAGACGCTTTTGCCGTGCAAGTAAGCCAAGGTCTCAAAGCTGACGCGAAGGCGGTAGAGAAGATGCAGCTAGATAATTTCAAAGCTGCTCAAAAATAGAAAGCAATTAGGTAAAATAACACTTAAGAAAAAGACAGGGATTCGATAGAATCCTTTTTCAAGTAAGACAGAGCAGTAAACCATTGCTGATTGCCCTAATCACGCAGTGCAGTTTTTGCTCAAGAGCAAAGACGAAATTTTGGCAAAGCTAGGGAAGCGTAATCAAGTCGCAGTACTTTCTGAAAGAGGGAGCGTACACCAAGTACGTAACTGAGTGAGGATAAGCGCTGCAACAAAGAGTACGCATAACTAGCGAAGCCAAAGTTTTGGCAAAGCTAGGGAAGCGTAATCGAGGCGCAGGACTTTCTGAGTGAGGAAGCGTACATTATGTACGTGACTGAATGAAGATAAGTCCGGCAACAACGAGTACGCATCACTAGAGAAGCCAAAAAAGTTTAGGCGAAGTCTGTTGGTTGTAGGCAAGGCGCACGATTTTTCGAGTAAGTGAGCGTACATCAAGTACGTGACCGAATGAGAACAAATTGAGCAACAAAGCATACGGCTCAGGTGACGCATAAACCGTAGACACAGCCCTTTGCTCGTAGTTCAGGCGCGAGATTGATTGAACGAGGGAGCGTACAATAGGTACGTGACTAAGTGAGAGAGATCTTGCAACGAAGAATACGAGTAAAGGGCAAAAGCTTTTGGCAAAGCTAGAGATGTGTAATCGAGGCGCAGTACTTTCTGAAAGAGGGAGCGTACATCAAGTACGTGACTGAGTGAGGATAAGTGCTGCAACGAAGAGTACGCAACTTTGGTGAAGACAAAAAAGGGCCTATAACTCAGTTGGTTAGAGTAGCGGACTCATAATCCGTTTGTCCGAGGTTCGAGTCCTCGTGGGCCCACCATACAAAACAATGCGCTACAGAGTTTGGTCGTTCTGATAGCGCATTTTTTTTGCTTGCACACTGCTTCCACACTTCTTTTGGGGGGGTTGCACACCGGACTTCCCAGCCTTTACTAGACACTCTCTAGCTAAAAAAAATTGCTGGTGAAATATTGAATCTATTAGCCAATGACTTAATGTGATCAACAGTCAAATTCCTTTTCCCATTGACGATCATTGAAACCAAGCTCTTGCTTCCAATTTCATCCTTCAGGTCATCCGCTTTCAGATGATACTGATCCATTAAAGTGACGAGGATAGCTGAAGAACTATCCAAGCCCTCAACCGCTTTATTAAATTCTTGAAATTCCTTGGCATCCTCTTCCCATTCCTCAATGGAATTTGACAACAGCACTATTAGAGAACGATTTTCATCATAGCGCTCAATTAATTCTTCCATCATTTCGAGAGAGGCTTCGTATTCAACCTCGTTTTCAATTTTAGACAAGAAGCTGGCCTCACTAAACAGATCGTTAGCCTTACGTTTAATCAGTGCAATATTCATTACTTCCCTCTCCGGTATCTTTCACAAAGCTTGTCATAATCAGCATGAGTAACTATGTGTTTGACGTAAATCCTCTGATCTCTAAATTCAATAAAAGCAATTAGGCGGAGATCGTTGCCCCCAATATCTATAACCCACCACTTGTCTTTGTATTTAAAATTATCCAATGAAGGAAAGGCTGCCCGCATTTCATCAGGTGTTGTGAATCGTCCCCTCTTTAATGTTTTATAAGCAGACAATAACGGTGAGGAACAATTCGGATAACCTCGAATGGCATCATTGAATGGCTTTCTAGAAATAACGTGCATGAAAAATCTCTTGGTTCACATAATGTAAACTATAGCAGCTAACACCGAACTTCACAATATGTGAACAAAGAGCTAGAACAAACTAGTTCAAAAAACTATAGCCGACGAAGGGGAACATAATTATATTAGTTAAATCAGCAAGTTAGGGAGTCAAAACCTGATTCCAATGTCAACTTCCAAACCTTTTAAACGGGCCTATAACTCAGTTGGTTAGAGTAGCGGACTCATAATCCGTTTGTCCGAGGTTCGAGTCCTCGTGGGCCCACCATTTTTCTTGCATTTTCATTTGCTTACGATTTGGCAAAACGGACTATGGATTTTGAGAGTCCGTTGGTCCAGGCATAGTCCGTGGCTCCCGGCGCACTCGCCCCGATAAACTCTCAACGCCACCCGACGGGTTGTCGGAAGCATCGGGTTTGTAAATCTTTACTGGTGAATCAAGTGTTCGACGTCGCTGTGACTCAGGTTGAATCGGTGCTAAAGCCACAAGGCTTCTTGGATCATTTCAGGTGAAACCTGTGGCGCTTATACATTTTTGGTTGGGTCATGAGATAGACCCTGACAGATTGGCGCTTAACTTGTCAGTACCCTTGTCAGCACTCTACATTTCCATAGGGATTCCTGTTACTGTACTCGCTTTTTTGATCTAGCAAGGCAATCATGAAAAATCTTTATATCGCGCTGGTCGCATTTCTTTATTCAACCTATTCCGTGAGCTCATCAGCAGTAGAAATTTTCTCAGATGATTTTGAAACCGGAGACACG
>Ga0208414_1002165_pt1 | contig 13427 bp, 12 predicted proteins | sample AntAceMetag02UKE_FD_184770 | JGI IMG/M metagenome (GOLD analysis project Ga0208414, IMG submission 184770) | Saline lake microbial communities from Ace Lake, Antarctica - Antarctic Ace Lake Metagenome 02UKE (SPAdes) (version 2) | ecosystem: Environmental > Aquatic > Non-marine Saline and... | reverse complement strand
ACCTCAGAGCCAATAGCGCTGGCTCACGCCTCAGTCCATCTGACATCCCCGAACACCTGGTGAAAGGCCACCGAATGGTGCTCACCAGTGGAATCACGGCAGCACTAAGCCCAAGTAGCTACGAGGCTGCCATTTCTCTTCTCAGCCAGGCCAAAAACCAGGACGTTCTGGCCGTGCTCGATTTGAATTATCGCTCCGCTTTATGGTCGAAAGATGAGGCCGGCCCAAAACTCAAGGCGCTGTGTGAATTATCTGACATCGTCATTGGAGGCAAAGAAGAATGGGGCATCGTCTTTGGGACGGACACGCCTCACCCCGATTTGCTGCCCGGCGCTACTGCCTTGATACGCACCGCAGGCGGGAACACAAGCGACGCGTGGGTAGGAAACCAGCATCACTCACAGCCGGCCTTTAGCGCTGGGGTTGTTGATGTGGTTGGCGCCGGCGACGGCTTTGTTGGAGGGCTGTTGTCTGCTCTCCTAGCGGGATCCGATTGGTCTGCGGCGCTTCGCCAGGGGGCTTACTGTGGAGCACGGGTCGTTTCGGCCCTTGGGGACTGGACCAATCTGCCCTGGGGCACCAACGGCCTCGTGGATATTCCCGCAAACCAGGATGAGGTTGTTCGATGAACCCACAGGATATTTTGCCCCTCATTGGTCACCACAAAGTAGTGGCAATCGTGCGAGATTTAGACCCACGTGCCGCTCTCGAGTCGGCGAAGTCTGTCATCGCAGCGGGCCTTCCGATTGTTGAAGTCTCTCTCACCACACCTGACGCGTTTGCGATCATCCATGAACTCGCGTCCACCACGCAGGGGGTGATCGGGGCAGGAACTGTCCTGGACGTTGGTGACGTCGATCGCGTGGTTGCGGCTGGAGCTCAATTTATTGTCACCCCAAACCTCAATCCTTCGGTTATCACAGCAGCGCTCGACCATGGCTTGCTCGTTGGGCCTGGCGTTTTTACAGCCACAGAGAGTTTCGAAGCCTTAGCGCTGGGATCACACCTACTAAAACTGTTCCCGGCAGCCAGTGCGGGTATTCCACTGATGAAATCCCTCAGCGACCCATTCCCCGGGGCGCTATGGCTTCCCACCGGTGGAATTACGCCCTCAAATTTTATGGAGTGGCTTGAGGCCGGAGCGTTTGCCGTCGGGATGGGATCTGCTCTCACGAAAGGCAATCCGGAGGAAATTTCCGAAAGAGCGGGTCGAATCCTTTCTTCGCTCGCGAACAGTAGCTCTCCCGAGAACAGTTAGGTCGCCATGAAAATCACAAAAGTGTCAGCATCTCTGGTAAACGCAAAGCTCCGAAACTGGGTTTTTGTGCGGGTTGAAACGAGTGAGCCTGGCCTCTTTGGCATCGGCGAAGCGACCCTGGAATGGCAGTCATTGTCTGTAGCACAGAGGGTCGAAGAGTTTTCTTCGCTGCTGGTGGGAAAGGACCCGCGGGACATCGCCCGCCTCTGGGAAGGGATGTATCGATACCCATTTTTCCGCGGCGGGGCTGTCACCATGTCAGCGTTGAGTGGGATTGACCAGGCTCTTCACGACATTCAAGCCAAGTCGTTGGGGGTGCCACTTTGGCGTCTGTTGGGTGGTTTAGCACGAGATCGTGTTCAAATGTACGACCACGTTGGAGGTGGGGACTCAAACGCAGTGTACGGTGAGCTTTCCACCGGGATTGGTGAGCGCGTAGCGGCGAGTAAGGCTGACGGTTTTAATGCAATTAAGATTCTGGCGGTCCCCAAGACCCGATCTCTCGATGGCAACGCAAGCCTCAACGAGGCGGAGGCCATTATGAGTGCTGCCCGCCAAGCAGGAGGGGACGAGATGGACATCATGGTGGACTTCCATGGAAGGACCACATCGGCGATGGCTATTCAATATGCAAAAGTGCTCGAGCCATTCCGCCCGATGTTTATCGAAGAAGTTGTGGGCCCTGAAATACCTGCAGCAGAGATGGCGCGGGTAGCCCAGGCGACCACGATTCCCGTGGCTGCAGGAGAGAGGTTGTTTCACCGCAGCGAATTTCTCCCGCTGCTGGAAAAAGGGGCTATTGCCGTGGCGCAACCCGACGTGTGCCACGCCGGGGGAATAACCGAAACCATGCGGATTGGTGCGCTGGCGGGAACTTTTGGGGTGACGCTTGCCCCGCACAACCCCCTCGGTCCGATTGCAACAATGGTCAATATTCACATTGGGTTTGCCTTGCCCAACTTCCTGATTCAGGAGGTGATGCGCAGCGATGTTCCCTGGCGTGAAGAAATTGTCATGGGAACAATGCCGATTATTGACGGGTATGTTTCGCCGCCCATGGGGCCGGGAATTGGTATTGAAATCGATGAGAGCGCGGCTGCCAGGCACCCGTATGAGGAACCCGAACCTATTCAATGGACTCATGCCGATGGTGGGGTTGCCGAATGGTAGAAAAAAACCTTGCCGGACGCCACATTTTTGTGACGGGAGGAGCTCAAGGCATTGGGGAAGCCATCGTCCGGGATTGCGCCGTTCGGGGAGCAACAGTTTCGTTTGTGGACCTGAACGAGCAATCTGGAGCGGAATGCGCAAAGCGGCTCCAAGACGATGGCCTCTTGGTAAGTTTTGCCCAATGCGACATCACTGACGCGCGCGCGTTGGAACGTGTGATGGCCGATATGGAATCAAAACTGGGCGGATTTGCAGGGGTCGTCAATAATGCGGGAAGAAACTCCTCGGCAGACGCAGTGGAAATGACTGAGGACGAATGGGATGACTTCTTTGACCTGGACCTGAAGGCTTCATGGCTCACTTGCAAGTTCGCGCTGCCATCGATGCGAACTGCCGGGGCTGGCAGCATTGTCAACATCGCAAGCGTCCATGCGCACATGTCCTATCCGAACTACTTCCCCTACGCCGCAGCAAAGTCGGGCCTCTTGGGCCTGACGCGCAATCTTGCTCTCAATGAAGGACCCCGTGGCATTCGGGTGAATACCGTAAGCCCCGGATACACCATGACGCCGTTGCTTCAGGCCTGGTTTGAGTCTGTTCCTGGCTCGAAAGAAAAGGCTCTCGAAGTTCACCCTCTCGGTAAGTTTGGACAGCCAACGGATGTAGCAGCCGCGGTGAGCTTTCTCCTTTCCGATGACGCGGGGAATATCAGTGGGGCAGACCTCCGGGTTGATGGAGCGCTGACTGCCCGATTTGCTGGGTAAACGAACAGAAAAGAGGAATCCTTATGTCACTGAGCACCCGAGACCCGAAAGGCAGCATGTCTCAGGCAATTTCCATCCTGACTCGACAGGGAATTCCCTCTGCGGATGCCGATTTGCTTCCAGAATCCGCCAAACGTTTCGACGATGGGCGCCAATGGCGCTTGGAGATTCCATCTGTGGAAGGTCCCGCCGCTATGAAAACGGTGATTGATGAGGCAAAAGCTCGATCCATCTCCGTCGATCGCGTAAGCCAGGGTAGCGGGATATTCATGCTGAGTGAGTCGGAAATTCAAAATATGCTCTCTCAAGGGCAAGCATCCGGTACAGAGGTGTGCTTATTCGTTGGACCGAGGTCATCTTGGGATATCGGGCGACAAGTCACTTCTGCTGCTGGCAGCGTCTCGGGGCCGACGCTTCGGGGGGCTGACCAGGTTCGATTTGCTGTGGAAGAAGTTCGGCATGCAAGCGAACGCGGACTTCGCAGTATTTTGGTTGGCGACGTCGGATTGCTAGCAGTGATCGGTCGGGCCAAGAGTGACGGAGACTTGCCCAGGGATTTGGTAGTGAAAACCTCCGTGGCACTGCCTTGTTCAAACCCCGCGACTGCGCGGGTGTACGAGGATCTAGGCGCAACCTCGATCAACCTCGCGACAGACCTGTCGTTGTCTCAAATTTCAGCGATTCGAGCAGCCATCGATGTGCCGGTCGATATCTATTGCGAGGCACCTGATGACTTCGGGGGCGCGATCCGGCACTACGAGGTCATCGACATGGTTCGCGTGGCGGCCCCGGTGTACATAAAGTTCACCGTCCGCAATTCTCCCGGTATCTACCCCTCGGGAGCGCATCTGGAACATGTCGTTCTCGCTACGGCTCAAGAACGAGTGCGGCGGGCCAGCCTTGCAATTGATCTATTGAACAGATATTCCGAACCTGAAGGGAACTAGATTCATGGCCCCCCGAGAGTGGATAAACCCCCGTACTGGCGAATCACAAGCGCTAGACATTTCCGACCACGCTGTCGCAGACGTTGCCGCGATAACCGCCCGGTCGCACGAAGCTTGGCTGGGCTACCGGGATGCGGACAACAGCGGCAGAGCAGCTGTGCTGAACGTCGTCGCTGATGCCCTGGACTACCGTGTCAAAGAATTGTCCGAGTTGGCAGACGAGGAAAGTGCGCTCGGGATTCCGCGGCTCACCGGAGAAGTTGCACGGACAACATTTCAGCTTCGACTTTTCGCGGAATCGCTCGACGCCGGGACTCTCCTGCCCGCAGAAATTGGAGAGGCCGTTCCAGGGGACCCACCAGCGGGACGGCCCGAGCTGGTCCGTCACTACGTGCCTTTGGGCCCTGTTGCCGTATTCGGTTCGAGCAATTTCCCCTTCGCCTTCGGGGTTTTAGGGGGCGACACCGCCTCTGCGCTCGCCGCGGGTTGTACGGTCGTCGCTAAGGAGCATTCCGCTCACCCACGACTTTCCCAACTTCAGGTGACAATTGCGCGGGAAGCTCTGTCTCAGGCTGGCCATGACCCCGATCTGATCCTGTCCGTCACGGGCACCGCCGCTGGCGCAACTCTGGTGACTTCGGACGAGATTGCTGCCGTGGGATTCACGGGATCTGTCGCTGGCGGCCGAACACTGTTTGACCTCGCCACGTCACGACCGAAACCGATTCCCTTTTTTGGCGAGCTAGGAAGCGTCAATCCCGTGATTGTTTCTCCGGCCGCAGCGCAATCTCGGGCGGAGGAGATTGCGGAAGGTTTCGTAGCCTCACTACTACTGGGAGCAGGGCAGTTTTGCACCAAGCCGTCAATCCTTGTGTATCCCAGAGATTCGGAAATTCTCAGCCACGTGGTCCGGGCAATAAGCAAAGTGCCCGCTGCGGCACTTCTCACCGACAAGATCGCAAAGTCCTACAGAACTCAGATTGAGCACATCCGCGAATCCGGCGCAGAGGAAATCTCGCAGGCCGCATCGATTGACCGTCCTGGGGCGTGGGTCGCTCCTGCAATCTTTCAAAGCTCCGTGGGCGACGTCCTCAGTGCCGAAAACGTGGTCGGTGAAGAGTGCTTTGGCCCTGCAGCCTTCATGGTGCCGTACGACACAGAAAGCGAGGCCTTGGCATGTGCCGCGGAAGGCGAAGGGGCTCTCGTTGGCTGTGTCCATGGTGTCGAAGGAGAGGTGCTCGCCACCGAGCTTCTCCGAGCTCTTGCCCACCGATCAGGGCGAGTCGTCTGGAACGGCTGGCCCACAGGAGTTGCAGTAGCACCCGCTCAAATGCACGGTGGGCCTTATCCGGCTTCGACCGTACCTCAGGCGACGTCGGTCGGATTACACGCCGCATCGCGGTTCTCGCGCCCCGTGGCGTTCCAATCGGTTCCTGCTGCAATGAGGCCGGTTTCGTAAAGCGAAGCCACTCATGTCCCCACGAGATCTCTGCTTAGAAGCCTAATCATATTATGATAATCTTATTAATACCGTAAGTTTTAGCTTTCCAGCGAGCGTGAGGATGCAACATCATGACCATTGGGGCCTTGTCAGGCGTGAGAGTAATCGACGCTACCCAGATGCTCGCCGGTCCCATGGCCGGAACGCGACTCGGGGACCTTGGCGCTGACGTTGTAAAGGTGGAACCGCCGAAGTCGGGCGAGTTCAATCGCACCCACGGGTTTGGCGACTCCCGGGCAAATGGGCAAATGACAACCTTCTTAGCGATGAACCGCAACAAACGGAGTCTTGCGGTGGACCTCAAATCACCAGAAGGGTTGGAAATTCTTCATGACCTTGCAAAGACCTCGGATGTTTTTATCCAGAATTTCCGACACGGAACCGCAGATCGATTGGGGATCGGCTTTGAGCAACTCCGAGAAATCAATCCACGGCTCATCTACTGCTCTATATCCGGATACGGAACGACCGGTCCATACCGTGACCGACCGGGTCAAGACCTAATCGTTCAGGGCTATAGCGGTTCGATGTTTTCCGTGGGCAAAGAGGGTGATCCGCCCACCGCGAGCGCGCTGTGGGCCGCAGACGTCATGACCGGGTACCAGGCGGCAATCGGAATCCTTGCAGCCCTCCACCACCGTGCGGCATCAGGGGTGGGTCAGCTCGTTGAAATCGACATGCTATCTGTCGTACTGGACTGCCAGCTGCAGGAAATAGTGACCTTTCTGAATGCCGGTTACCACCCTCAGCGCACTGCGGAAGAAAGCGCTCACGCGGCAATGCCTGCCCCCTACGGCAGCTACAAGACGAAAGACGGTTGGCTGAACATCGCGATGTCGCCTCTCCCAGCGCTTGGGGAAGTGCTTAACGACGACTGGTTGCGGAGCCTGAAACATTATGACGATGGGCACCGGCTTCGGGACGAGGTGTACAGCCACATCCGTGATTCTTTCGCTCACAAGCCAACCGCTGAGTGGGTTGAGCTTTGTGACGTGCACGGCGTATGGGCTGGTCCGGTGTATGACTTCCCAGCTTTAGAAAAAGACCCTCACATCAACGACCAGGGGTACTTCGTCGAGCAGCCTCAACGGGTCGGCAAGTCAGCAAGGACGGTGAAAATTCCTATCAAAATGTCGGAAACTCCGCCGAGCATTCGTCGAGGGGCCCCGGGGCTCGGAGAACACACCGAAGAAGTACTGGAAGAACTTGGATACTCAGCCGAAAAAATCACACACCTTCTGCGCACTGGCGCAGCCGGAAACGAGAGCGAGAGCACATCATGAATTCCACAGAGATACTTTTTGAGAAACACGGTCATGTCGCGGAGATACGTCTCAACCGCCCTGAAAAACTCAACTCCATGACGGTCGCCATGGATCGTTTGATGAATGAATTCACCTTCGAAATTAACAATGACGCAGAAATTCGATCTGTCATCCTGACGGGAAACGGTGACCGGGCCTTCTGTGCCGGCAGCGATATCACCGAACTCGATGAATACGGTTCGAACTGGGAATACCGGAACCGTTTTGACGCGCGAATGGATTATGCCCGCGCAGTTCACCTGATACGCAAGCCCGTTGTGGCAGCAGTGTTCGGCTATGTCATCGGTGGAGGGCTTGAAATGGCGTGCGCAAGTGACATCCGACTCGCGACTCCAGATTCACAGTTTGGCGCCGGAGAAATTAATTGGGGCTGGCATGGCGGCTCCGGCCAAACGCAGTATCTAACACGAACGATGGGTCCAGGGAATGCCGCAAATTTGCTCCTGACGGGCGAAAGAATTGGCATCGAAGAAGGGCTCCGCACTGGTCTCGTTCAGGGAGTCTATGAAAGGGGCTCACTCGATGAAGCTGCCCGAAAATTAGCGGAGAACATCGCTTCCAAGTCGCCGATTGCGATCCAAATGACGAAACACATGATGAGAGTGGCGCAAAACACGGCCCTCGACGTCGGACTGGCAGTTGAAAATGACTCTTTCACCTACTGCATGACCACTGAGGACTCTCGCGAAGGCCAAAAGGCCTTCTCTGAGAAAAGACCTCCCGCTTTCAAGGGTCGATGACCCTCATGGTGGAAATGGGTATCCATCGAGTTCGCATCCCACTCGGAGAGCGTTTTGCCGACCTGTTTCTGTTTGGCGGGCCTGAAGAATATGTACTCTTCGATTCCGGTATTTCGGGAACACTCCACGGCGCCGTGCTACCTGCGCTTGATAACCTCGCTATTCCTCATAGCGCTATCACCCACGTGGTAATCAGCCACCTCGATGTTGACCATTCGGGTGACATTGGGAATATCTCCTCCGCGTTTCCCCAGGCCGAAATTGTCGCACATGCGGAGGACGCGGCAGCGATGGAGAGCTGGGATGATTTCCTCACCCAACGAGGCGACGAATTCCGCGAGCTCTGGGGCGTGACCGAAGCGCCTGAAGCAATCGAGTGGATGAGGCAAGCGTTCACCCCCGGCGCTGTCGACCGGAGACTCTCTTCACCGAAGAAGCCCCTGTGGGACCTAGGGAATGGTCTAGAGGTCTGGCACGTTCCCGGGCACACGCGGGGACACTTAGCCATCTACTCCCACAGCGAGCACACCTTGGCGATTTCAGATGCGATCCTTGGGCGCGCCGTGCCCCTCGCCGACGGAACCCCCTCCTTTCCCCCCACGTACCGACACGTCGATCAATACCTTGAGACAATTGCCCTCGTTCAAGTTGCGGCACCTCGGACGCTCCTGACCGCACACTATGGGGACTTTCGAGGTGCCGAGATCGACGCTTTCCTCGACGAGTCTGAGCAATTTGTCCATCTACTCGACGAGGCCATCCTTGGCGCCATCACCGCGAAGCCACGGAACCTCGCACAGATTGTTAGGGAGGTAAACCCGGTAGTCGCAACATGGCCGCTCAAGGGAACGGAAACCGCTCTCGCTTTTCCAGTTGCAGGCCATCTTGAACGAATGAGAGAGAACAATAGAGCTGTTCGAAGTGATGGGAAGAGTGGATGGGAATGGAAAGCGTAAAGAAAGCAGAACTGCGTGGGCTATTGCAGCGCGCAGCACCAAAACTCATGGAGTTGACCTACGAAACCTGGAATTTTGGCGACTCAACCGGATTTGAAGCAATGCTTGCTTCTGCCGAATCGCTTAAATCACCAGAACTAGAGACCTTCGCCTATGGCTGGTTTCGATCCTGGGCGACGAAGTCGAAGCCTTTTCGGAGGCTGGACTGCACAGCTCCAGGCTTAGCAATCGTGTTGTGCGCGGAAAAAAACGGCGACAGCGAATTGCTCAGTGCCGCCGTTGAACTCGCAGAATACTTGGTGTCGCGAAAAAAGATTGATGGCGTCTATGAAACATGGTCAGATCCACCCCTCATGGAGCCATACGGTGGAGAGCCACTTCCACCGGACGAAGCAGATTTATTGCAGAATCCGCGCGGCGGGTACTTTATCGATTGCTTACACTTTGATCCACCTTTCTTTGCAGCTCTCGCCCGCGTCACCAAGGACGATCGTTGGAGAAAGGAAGCGATTGATCAGGCCATGGGCTATATCGCTGGTCTCCAACAGCCCTCCGGACTTTTTTATCATTTCGTGCTGGAAGGCTATGCAGAGAGACCCTTCGGGCCGGGTTGGGGTCGAGGTCAGGGGTGGGCTCTGCTTGGTCTTCTTGACGTGGTTGAACAGCTGGCATTGCCACCTGAGCACGAGATAGCGGCTGCAGCGAGAGCGCTGATACTCGCCATGATTCCCCTCCAACGTCAGGATGGAAGCTGGCCGGTCGTTATCACTGATCCAGACTCAGGCGATGAGCCGAGCACAGCTGCATTTATGGCCGCAGGCTTCCTCCGCGCACAACGTCAATCCCTGGTGACCGACGAAGAGGTGGCTCGCCCCGCATCCCTTGCACTTGAATCCGTCGTCAAGGAGGTTGACAGCAACGGTTTCCTCACTGGGGTGTCTCGAGCCGTGATGGCCTGCACGCGACCCTCCCACTACGCACACGTCCCGCGCGGTTTTAATGTTCCTTGGGGGCAAGGTCCCCTGATTTTGGCTCTCTGCGAGGCCCTGGAGCCGTGAAAAACGCGATTGTGACAGGCGCGGCGTCTGGAATTGGCCTCGCCACCGCGATTCGACTCAGTAGCGAAGGGTATGTGGTCTACGGAGTAGATCTAAACCCTGAGCTGTCCAAAATTTTTGAAGGCACGGGGTCACCAGGTCTGCAAGCCGTTATCGGCGACGTCAGCGATGACCGGGTATGGGCTGCGCTGACCGGCACAGTCGGGACATCTCTCGATCTGCTTGTTCATAATGCGTTTACTCTGCATGTTGCTCCACTCCACCAGCAGACGAATCACGATTTCGGTCATCAGCTGGACGTCATGTTGGGCGCGGTCCATCGATCTCTTGCATACCTCCATTCGCAATTGATGGCAGCCCACGGCTCGATTATCTTAATCTCGAGTGTCCATGCTCGAGTTGGAATTGCCGGACATCCCGCCTATGCCGCGGCAAAGGGTGCTCTATCAGCCCTTGCCCGCCAGTTGGCTGTCGAATATGGGCCGATAATTCGCGTGAATTCGGTACTCCCCGGACCTATCGCCACGCCTATTTGGGACACTGTCTCCGAAGAAGCTCTCGAGCAAACCCGACAAGCAACAGCGCTGGGGCGCCTGGGGCACCCGGAAGAGGTCTCCAACGTCATTGCGTTTCTTGCTTCGTCCGAGGCGAGCTACATTACTGGGGCAGAAATCGTGGTTGATGGCGGTTGGAGCATCTCAAAGCAATCCTCCTGAGTAAGCTTTAACCTATGTTGCTACTGCCAGTCGGAGTCAGGTGATGGGCCGCATCCGAGGACTTTCTCCGGACATTACGGCGAGCCTCGGTCGCCAAATTGTCAGCGGAGAAATCGCCGCAGGCGACTCTTTTCGCCTTCAAGACATTGGAGAACGTTTTGGCGTAAGCCTCACGGTCGCCCGTGAGGTGATGCTCGCGCTCCAAAACAAAGGACTTGTCCTTGTCCGGCCCCGGCGGGGCATCACCGTGCTCCCAAGGGATTCCTGGGATTTGCTTGACGCGCAGGTTCTCCACTGGCACGACAGGCATTTGGGGCCCATCATCGCTGACCTTGAACAATCTAGGGAGGTCATCGAACCATGGGCAGCGCGCACAGCAGCAATCAGTGGCACGGCGGAAAGAATCGCAGACTGCAGAACCGCGATGGAGGATCTTTCCACTGCAACCGAGAGCGGAGACACCCTTGAAATGACCAAAGCGGACCTCGCTTTCCACAGCGCGCTGCTTCGAGCCAGTGGAAACTCCGTCATTGTCCAAATTGGGAGGGTGATTGAACCTGCGCTCCGACGCAGAGATGAGCTGACAATGCATGATAGGAAAAAGGAAGACCTCACCTTCTTGCCCATGCACGAAGCAATAATTTCCGCTATCGAGCGGCGCGAGCCCGATGAGGCAGCTGCCGCCGCGCTTCGACTGATTGCTGAAAGCGGGACCGATAGCGCGGAAGCTTTGAGACAGTAGCGAGAGCAAAACGCCTCAGTGAGGAGCCTTGCTTGTGGGCCTTTTGCTCCCACAGCGCACTGTGCAAGTGGGCTGTCGGAGCGAAGCCGTCAGATATAGCGGCCCGCCTAGCTCCCCATGGGGTGTCTCGTGTGAGCTAAACGCTAAGTCACCATTCTTGAAACGAACCATCGTCGTGGTACCAGCGGGGAGCGCGCCACTTATAACCCTTTTTATCTGCCGCGCGAACAGCTTTCTCGTTCACCTGTATACCCAAACCTGGCTTGGTAAATTTCTCGATGTAGCCTCCTTCTATTTTCAAATCAGAGGGATCTTCCAAATACTCATAAAGCTCCAGGCCCTCGTTGTAATGAATTCCCAAGCTCATCTCTTGGATGAGATGATTCTGCGCGGTGAGCCCAATGGTGAGGCACGCGGCTAAGGCAATAGGACCAAGCGGACAATGCGGTGCAACTTGGACGTCATATGTTTCCGCCAAAGCCGCGATTTTTCGCACCTCTGTTATTCCCCCGGCGTGAGAGAGATCCGGCTGCGCCACGCTAATCCCAGAACCAAACGGCAGAAGAAATTCGTGCCGGCTGTGGAGTCTTTCACCCAACGCAATCGGGATGCTTGTCTGTTGGACAACATCTCTTATTCTGTGGACGTGTTCAGGCAATAGGGGTTCCTCCGCAAAGAGGGGATAAAATTCTTCCATAACTTGCAAAGCCCGAATGGAACCGGCGGTGGTAAACCTCCCGTGGAAATCAACCGCCACATCACGGCTGGGTCCCAGAACTTGTCTCGCCGCGCTGAGTCTTGCTGCAACGCCGTCAATATCGTCAACCGTGGGGCTTACCCTCATCTTCCCACTGGCATTCATCTTGACAGCGGTGAATCCGGCCTCTAATTGTTCAGAAATGGCATCCGCGAGCTGAGCAGGTTCGTCTCCACCAACCCAGCCATACATCCGGACGCGGTCACGCACAGGTCCCCCAAGCATCTGATAAACAGGCATGTCAGCATGCTTGCCGGCAATATCCCATAGCGCTTGGTCAAGACCGGCTACGGCTGACATAAATACCGGCCCTCCGCGATACATCCCTGTTTTGCTCATGACTTGCCAATGCCGCTCAATTTGGAGTGGGTCCTCCCCCATCAAGTACTCGGCAAGATGCTCAACGGCTGTCCGACTAATCTCAGCAAAACCCTCTAGCCCGGGCTCCCCCCAGCCAACGATTCCAGTATCAGTCTCTATGCGGACGAAGAGCCATCTCGGCGGGACCATAAAAGTTTCAATACGGGTGATTTTCACGGAAACTTTTTCCTTTTTTGTCCTCGGTCTTGGTCAAGGCCGCAGCGACCAGCAACTCATTTCAGCCAGCTGGAGGCCACCCTGTGAAGAAGATTTTATCAGCAGAAAGGCGTCGCCCGCCAAGGTCATCAACACAACATGGCCTACAGCCGAAGGCCTCACCTGACCCGGTCAACGAGCACTGAGAGCAGCTTCTCAGCGAGTTGCCATTGGGAGAGCGGCGGTCTCTGCGCTCAAGCACGACACGTTCACCACGCTCCAGTCCAGCGACGGGCTCTTCTCGTTTCGCCACAAGCTCGGAATCGGTGAGAACTCTGTCCGCATAATCTTCATCCATCCCATACTTGTGCGAACAACCGCTGACATGGAAATCCGGTGAGCAGGTGAATGAAATTGGCGAGGGTGCGCTAGTGGTAATTCAGAAAAGAGAGAAAGACATAACGGCGCTTAAGGCGGTGGCCGAGGCTTCTTCGAAGGGTATTGCCCGTTCCGACAATCACTAGCGAAATACTGTAATCATCCAGGCTCCCTGACACGTCGGCGTCGGAAAAAGAATCATCCGCAGGCCATAATCCCGATCAGACAGATGCAAACCATTTAGCTAGCGGTCCTCCTCGAACCAGTTCTCCAGGCGCAGCCCTGGGACATGATGGAAGTGCTTCGTATTGGCGCTCACCAGGGTTGCACCGAGCACCCGGGCATGCCCGGCAATCATCTGATCAACCGCTCCCGAGGGTTTGCCTAGGGCCTCGAGCTCCCCTCGCACACTGGCAGCTTCCTTCGCCGCTGCAAGGTCAAAGGGAACCACAGCGGCACTGCCTAAGAACTTGCGGAGGGCTTCATGAGACCGTGGCGTCAGCTGACCCTTTTCCAGCCCGAACTGAAGCTCCGCTACCACCAGGGAGCTAATCACCCAGCTGTCTCGATCAAGCGCGTCCAGCCTCGAGAAGACGTGG
>Ga0208414_1002162_pt1 | contig 13438 bp, 10 predicted proteins | sample AntAceMetag02UKE_FD_184770 | JGI IMG/M metagenome (GOLD analysis project Ga0208414, IMG submission 184770) | Saline lake microbial communities from Ace Lake, Antarctica - Antarctic Ace Lake Metagenome 02UKE (SPAdes) (version 2) | ecosystem: Environmental > Aquatic > Non-marine Saline and... | reverse complement strand
TTGCACTGGCGAGTTGAATCCGCGCTTCTTAAAGTAAACAACCGACCGATTAATAGGCCCCATACCCGCCGTCTCGGCCACGCAGGTCTACTGAAGGCGCAACAGGGGCTGGGTTTCTTGGCTGCAGGAACACCATCTCTACTCACGAGCCAATTTCAAGCTAAACCGTACCGCTGCTCTCGCCGATTGGCGTCAATGATTGAGCGCATAGATGAAAGTTGTGCTGGCAATCCGATGCGAGTTCTCATTAGTTTGACAGCTGCCACAACAAGACTACACTAAATCGTTGATTGTAGCCGCTCCAGGGCGGCATCGGGATTTCGCAAATTTTAGGCCCTTCTCTGAAACCTCCGAGAAAACTGTACTTATTAAGGACTGATATTATGGCTGTTTTACCTATCATTGACGAAAGCACGGACGAGCTGACGGCTATCTTTAAAGACCTGCATGAGCACCCGGAAGTTGGTTTTACCGAAATCCGTACCGCCGCCATCGTCGCTGAAAAGTTGCGTGAATACGGCGTCGATGAGGTTCATACTGGCGTCGGTGAAACCGGAGTTGTGGGCCTGATCAAAGGCAACCGCGAAGGGCAGCGCCGGATTGGCCTGCGTGCGGATATGGACGCGCTGCCGATTCATGAGGAAACCAACCTGCCTTATTCATCGACCAATCCCGGCGTGATGCACGCCTGCGGGCACGACGCCCACACTACTATGTTGTTGGGCGCGGCGAAGCATTTGGCTAAAACACGGAATTTTGCGGGCACCGCTGTGCTGATCTTCCAACCTGCCGAAGAGGGCTTGGGCGGCGCGCGCACCATGATCAAAGAGGGCCTGTTCGACCGCTTTCCTTGTGATGAAGTGTATGGCATGCACAACTCTCCAAATGGCCAGCTGGGCACCTTCGGCATCTGTAAAGGAGTTGCGATGGCAGGGGCGTCATTTTTTGACATCACAATTCAAGGTAAGGGCAGCCACGCTGCCATGCCGCAACAATCGCGTGACCCCCTGGTGATTGCTTCGGCACTTGTCGGCAGCCTGCAAACCATCCTCTCGCGCAATGTGGCCCCCTTGGACACTTGCGTGCTGTCCATCACCCAGCTGAATTCAGGATCAGCCTATAACATCGTGCCTGACACTGCGACGCTGGCCGGAACCATTCGTTACTTTAAGGACGAAGTCTGCACATTGGCCGAGGGGCGAATGCGTGAGTTGTGTCAGGGATTTTCCGTCGCCTATGGGGTCGAAATCCACATCGATCTGCGTAACATCTTTGATGTGCTGGTCAACGATTCCAGCCTATCGGATGCTTATATTGAAGCGGCTGCTGACATTGTGGGCAAGGACAATATCTCTAACACTGACAAGCCGGCAACAGGGTCAGAAGACTTTGCCGATATGCTCAAGGTTGTTCCGGGTGCCTATTGCCGTGTCGGCCATGCCGGCACCACTGGGCTGCACAATCCGAGCTTCTTTCTGGATCCTAAAATTTTGCCGATTGGTGCGTCCATCATGGCGCGTATAGCTGAACGTCGTCTAACGTTTTAAGGGGTACTGTCAGACAAAACCACTTGAGACGGGCAGGGCATTTGTGGTCTCGTTTGCCGCCCCTCTCGACCCCCGGTCCGCTAAAGGCGCAACCGGGACTGGGTGTGGGGTTAGGTTGGCGGTGTAAGGTAGCTATCCTTGAAGGTATTCAAATTTACAACTTGCGCGTCTTTCCTGAATTAAATACGTGGGTTAAAATCATTTTTAAGGAAAAGTTAAATGAAATACTCCATTAATTCCAAGAAGAAAGTTTTAGTTACAGGGGCCACTGGTTTCATCGCTGGATGGCTGATCAAAAAATTGGTTGAAGCGGGTGTTTGTGTCCATGCAGCCGTTCGCGATCCAGAAAATGAAGAGAAAGTAGCACATTTAAAAAAGCTATCAGAAAATGGACCCGGCACTGTTGTTCTTTTCAAAGCAGATTTGCTCGAGACTGGTAGCTATGCCGACGCAATGAAGGGCTGCAATATTGTGTTTCACACGGCATCTCCGTTCATTACAAAATTCAAGGATGCCCAAAAAGATTTAATAGAGCCCGCTCTCTTGGGAACTGAAAATGTTTTTGCAACTGCAAGTGCGACTGCATCTGTAAAGCGAGTTGTTTTGACTAGCTCAGTTGCAGCGATCTATGGGGACACCATAGAATGTGCGAGCCTTCCTGATGGCACTCTGACTGAAAATGAATGGAATGTTACTTCCACTGCTAGTCACCAGCCATATTCGTACTCAAAAGTATTAGCAGAGCGGGCTGCTTGGGATATTGCGGAGGGACAGGATAAATGGTCATTAGTTGTCATCAATCCAGCCTTTGTAATTGGACCATCTGTCTCTGGCTATTCTACTTCAGCAACCCATGGCATTCTTCTCCAATTAGGTGATGGTACACTCAAAGCCGGCGCTCCACCTTTTGAGGTTGGAGTGGTAGATGTAAGAGATGTTGCGGAAGCACATCTACGTGCCGCTTATATTAAGAATGCAGAAGGTAGACATATTATTTTCAACGAAGCGAAGTCGTTTGTTAACCTCGCTGGATTTTTGACGGAAAAATATGGCAAAGATTTCCCACTTCCGAAGAAAGAGCTTCCCAAATGGTTGCTGTGGTTGGTTGGTCCTATCGTCGATAAAACCTTTTCAAGGAAGATGATTTCACTCAACATGGGTCATAAATGGCGTGCTAATAATGGTAAGAGCATCGAAAAACTGGGAATGACGTACAGTTCACTGAAAGCCTCTACGGAAGAAATGTTTCAGCAAATGATTGATCAAGGTCAAATCGCCAAAAAATAGTCTGAGATGCATATGGTCACAATGCGTCCAAACTATCACCAGCCTCACCGCACCCATCTCGGCCACTCTGGTCCGCTAACGGCGCAACAGGGGCTGGGTGTGTGGTTATGTGGGAATCAGTATTAAGCTGATCAAACTGTTTTCTTTATTATTAGTTGTCACTTGATTTAAAAATTCTAGCCAGTGTTCTTACGCATTTGGCCAATTAAAGTTGTTGAATAGATCAAGAGTGCTGCCCAAATCATAGGGAAGGCAATCATACGGGCATGACCAAAAGGCTCATCAAACACAAATACCGCACAAAGAAAAATCATTGTTGGAGCAATATATTGTAAAATTGCGATTGATGTTAAGCGCAACCGTTTTGCTCCATTTGCATATAGCATCAAGGGGATAGCTGTAACGGCCCCACAGCCTATCAACAGCCAGGTGTCATACCAACTTAAGATGATGAAATGACTCTTTTGATTTATTAATAACCAAGTGACAAATGCCATGGCGGGCAGCAGTAGTATTAAAACTTCAAGCAAAAATCCTTGATTTGGTCCTACTGGTAGCTGCTTCTTGCACAAAGCATAGAAGCCCCAACTCACAAATAGTCCGATGGCGACCCATGGAACTTTTCCTGCGGACACCGTTAATACAATAACTGCTGCGATCGCCAGAACGATGGCAAACATTTGCAAACGGCTTGGCCGCTCGCCCAAAAATACAGCGCCGAGTGCAATACTGAAGAGTGGATTGATGTAATAGCCTAAAGCGGCATCGAGAGTGTGGCCAGAACTAATAGCCCAGACATATATACCCCAATTAAGTGATATAAGGGCCGCTGTAAGCACTCCCATGGCCAGCATGCGAGGATTAAGTAACGCTGCCTGTAGGTCCGCAGTTCGACCCATACTAACCAAAATTAAGCCTGCAATTGGTACAGACCAAATGACTCGGTGCGCCACAATTTCGGCTGCGGGAATATGATCCAACAACTTCATGTAGAGAGGTAAAAATCCCCAAAGAACATAGGCGGAAACGGCAAAGGCAAGACCGGCTGGAGTATCTCTATTTTCGGAAATTTTCATGTCAACACAAACGCTACAAATCGATGCTCTGGTCAAGTCCAATTATCTTGGATAATTTCCAGTCAAATTTTGAATAGCCACAAATCAATATCGATCCCTTCATGAAGTCCTTCAACCAAGAAGAGACACTAACAAGTTATGTATTTAACTCGAACTAGATAATTAGGTTGAGAATAATTGCACTTACCCCCCATTCCCCGCTTTCGGCCACTCCTGTCCGCTAAAGGCGCAACAGATGCTGGGTGTGGGGTGCTTCAGGAGCGGCTATCTGCATGACGTACCAATTTCAATTTAAACCCACCAATTAGGCTCTGGTTGGATGGTTTTTTCAATATGTATTTTTCTTAAAGTATTGATAAAATCATCCATCGTCGCCTTATCGCTTGAGTAACGGTTCACTGTTTCAACGATATCTTGAGATGGATTTCTAAATTCCTGCGTCCATGCTGCCAAATTCCAAAGTATTGGCACAAACGAGATGCCTGCTTCAGTCAAATAATACAGTTTTTTTTGAATGTGTTCTTCTGATCGCTCAACATGCAATAAATTCAGATGCAACATTTGTTTCAACCGAGACGACAGGGAGCCAGATGAAATTCCCTCCTGATTACTATTGAGCATATGGTTGAAAGTTCGCCTATCGAATAATGCTATATCCCGAATGATTAAGGGTATCCATTTGTCTCCCAATAAAAAAGAGGCTAGACCAATAGGACACATTTTTTCTTCTATATATCTTCCATCAAGCATTATTATTATCAGGCTCCCAAATCCACTCTAAAATTTATTTTGCATTTTAAGAAAACCCAGTCAACCTGAAGGCTCTGCCAGACAAAACCAGTTGAGACGAGCAGGGTGACTTTGCAAGCTTGCCTAATGACAAGGCACTCCCCATTTTGCCGCTTAAAACCAGCCCTGAAGTCATTCGCTTGGTTGTGATGTTTTATGTTTGATTCCCACTTTTTCTTCGTAATGTGGAGGGCAGTCTTCATTAGCTGGGTGTTGGGCGGAGGCAAAGGGGTGCGAGTGAAGCAATTTCCATGTAACTTGCGCAACGCCACCCTGCTGCCAAACACTGTTTCCCAATTACACCTGAATATACATCTCTAAACACGCATTAAGCTAGGTGATGCCTCCGATTTGATGGCGGTTCTCGTTAGTCTGACAGGTCAAAAGCAACCATATGAATGGTACTAAAGCCAACTTTAGAATCGATCGGTTGGGTCCACGCTAAATAAATTGTGTCACCGCTGCGTGCCAATTTTGGAAAATTGAAGGAGCCAGCCGCCGCGTGCTCAGTGATGGTTTGCCGAGCTACACATCCATCGTTCTTTGTGGCACGGCACAACATGAGCACCTCACCGTCACTGGTCCATTCCACCCAAGAAATTAGCGCGTCACCCGTTGCTAGCATCAACGTGCCTACACGGCCGACACTTTCGCCGCTATCCACTTGAAACGCGGGCCCAAACGTGACCCCGGAATCTTCTGAAAATGCAACTTTGATCGTGGCGATGTTGTCAGCACCTGTGAACCAAGCTACGACAGCATCAGTTGCTTGCGCATCAATTGCTGGGCCATTTACGGGACATCCGGAAATTTCCCAACCGTCTGCATGGACATTTACAGGTCCAGACCAAACCCCATTGTGGCGTCGAACAATTGAAATATCGCGAATTTCATCGGCCGTACGATCACGGTAGGCTATTAGGACAGTTCCATCCTCCGTAATGGCGGCGCTAGTCTGACAACAAGAACAGGCACGCAAGTCAAGCGGTATGTCTTTACCAAGGGTCCCGTCTTTGCCAATCGTCGTGCTGCGTAATTGTACAGCGTTACCAAAACTATCCCCGGGGCTTTGGCTGTTATATTCTCGCGCATCCAGCCAGACAGCAATCATTTCATCCCGTTCCGTGGGCAATAGCGTTAAAAACCCGTGCTGTCGCGTTGACTGATCATCATGTGGTACAATTGGGGAACCCCAAGTTTGGCCTGCATCAGACGATAAAGCAATATTAATGTCATAAGCATAAGGGATGTTTGTATTTTCTTGCAACCAACTGACCGCAAGTGTCCCGTCATTGAAAGCTGCAACAGTTGGAAAGTCGGCCCAATTTACGAACAAACTGTTTGATGTGGTTATGGTAACCGGCCTTGACCAGTTTCCGCCTTGAAGAGTTGCCGTCTTGACTGCAAAACCCGTTCCATCAGGTTCGGTCCATGACATAATGATACTGCCATCTGCAATCCCGAATAATGCAGGCTCCATAGCGTTTATGCCAACTGGGGTGGCTATCTCTGAGACGCTATCAAAAACTTGCGCTTTTAGGACTGTTGGCAAAAATAAAAGGAAACAGAGAGACAGCCTTTTCATGGTATCTTGGTCGATTGAGACAGTGAAACCATTACGCTTTACTCCAATAAAATCTTGGGCATAACTACCCATCTCAGGCGGCAGAGCCATAGCTGACATTCCGCAAATAGAACCTTCTTGATCTAATATTGCTCGTATTTAAGGCTCTGATCAACTCTTTTGGCACTCTGTGTCCGCTAAAGGCGTAACAGGGGCTGGGGTGTGGGTAGCAGTGGGGACGTACAACTATTCAAGTACCAATTTCAATTTAAATCGTGCCATTGCTCTAAACGATTGGCACCGGTCACTGAGCGCATAGATTGTGTTTAAACAAACTCTCTTTCTACACGCCCCTTAAATTCCTTTGCAAAAAACTCTTCACCATTCAAATATGATTTAAGTGTATGCTTAGTATATAAATTTTCAACATCACAAGTCATTTCAGCCGTTACTTGCGTACGCCACATCTGACCCGTTCGCCCCCCAGTTTGTTCCCACTCTGCTGTCGCTTTTGCCGAAGTTGGATTATCTGGGTGAATGTAAAAATTTTCTTTCATCCATGAACCGGAAATCAACCCGTGGGTTAAATCTTTGTTCTCTCCGTTGTCAGCAAAAATTGAGGTCGTGACAATACCAGTCTTTGCATCTGTTGCAGTGGCTCGGTCATAGGATGCTGGCCGCAACTCTTCCGTCTTCCATGGTGGAGCGCCAACTGGCTCTTCGAATTCAATTTCATCACCAGTATTTGTAATCGGTCGCGAGGGAATTTCTATGGATCCATAATGAATGGAAACTTCGGCTTTTTCTGGCGATGGCCAAATTTTTGGCCAATAGCAAGTTGAAACGGCGATCCGTAGCCTGTGATCGGCTGGAATGTTATATGCAATCTGATCTAAACTTAGTTGAACATCATACCTCTGGTGTGGAGATAACTCGCTCGGATGTTCATGGGATGTATGATGCGTGAGATTTAAAACACCATAAGTAATTAAAGCACTGGTTCCATCCGGTCGCAGATCGTTTAACCGAACGACTAACTGAGCATTGGGCTTGTCTGAGGAAACATTCAAGCGAAGGATCGGTGCGCCAATGATGTCAATGCTGTGATCTAAAGGTTCTCCATCAAAGCATGCGGAGGATGCGTCGTCTAAAGCTTGTTCGTCTGGCAATTCGGCTGCAAAGGCAAAAGGGAAGTATTCTCCGCTAGATTGACCGCAATGTTCGGGAGATTTCACTTTGATTTCGAAATTGGTTGAGCTGTTGCATAAACCATCCGGACAAAGAAATAGCTTTTTTTTGTTGATGTTTGACGAAGGCCAATCTTGTTCCGCGATCCACCGACCTGGCCGTGTCTCATACCATCTTGCCGGGCTAACTGATTCCATAACATAAGCGCGGTAATCTGGATCAGATTCTACGTGTGTTTCTATCCCTTTCAACCATTTGTCCCACCACCGCTTAGATTCTTGAAGAAACCCAATAGCTGGCTTTGGTCCCGCATAATGGGGATACTTATGGTTCCAAGGACCAACAATGCCTTTTACTGGCGAGGTTAGGTTTTCAACCAAATTGGCGATCGTATTGCGGTATCCATCGTGCCATCCGCCCACGGATAAAACTGCGGCCTCTACGCGACTAAAATCCTCGCAAATGGAGCCATGTTTCCAGTAATCATCACGTTGTTGATGGCCTAACCAATCAATCCAATTGAAAGATTGGTTCTCTAATCTGTTTTTCCAAATAGATGTCCATTTATCACCGACAATTTTCGGATCAGGTGGGCGTGAAGAATAAGACATCATGTTCACTGACCAGCCAAAATTCTCTAATAATAGGCTGCCCCCTTTAAAGTGAATGTCGTCCGCATAGCGATCAGCAGAAGAGCAGATCGTAATAACAGCTTTTAGAGCTGGTGGACGCAAGGCAGCGACTTGAAGCCCGTTAAATCCTCCCCAAGAGATGCCTTGCATGCCGACGTTTCCATTGCACCATTTCTGGCGTGCAGCCCAAGCAATGACATCACATGCGTCTTGCAGTTCTTGTTTGGTGTATTCATCTGTCATTAGACCTTCTGATTCACCGTTTCCGCGCATATCTGTCCGAATGCAGCAGTAACCTTGGCCCGCCATCCAAGGGTGGCTAAACTGGTCCCGCACGATGGTGCCATCACGTTTCCGATAAGGTAGATGTTCCAAAATCACCGGCACAGGGTTTCTAGCTGCATCTTCTGGCATCCAAACACGCGCGGATAACCGACAACCATCGGGCATCACAATGCCCATATCCTGGTGTTCTATAATTTTGCGTGGGAAAATGGTTTCGTGTCTCATTTGATCATCCAATTTTAAAAAAAGCGGCCAACGATTTGGCCGCTTTTTCTAGTCATTTAATCTGATTGGGGTCCTTACGCAAACCACCAACGTTCAGATGCTTTGTTCCCATCGTTGATCCAATTCGCTGCAACATCTGGACCATGGGTCAATTTTTTGCTGTGTGCATGGATATAGTTTGCCCACATAGCAACTATTGCGCCACCATCATCGTGAAGCAATTGTTGTGCTTCAAAATACTGACTGCCACGTTTGGCTTCGTCTGTCTCAGAACGGGCTTCGGTGATAACAGCGTTGAAGCGATCTGCCGCTAGCGTATCTCTCCATGCTGTATCATTCCAGTTGTTGTCAGATGTGTAAGCAGAAGAGTACATCCAGTCTTGGGTCGGACGACCGCCCCAATAACAGGCACACCAGCCTTTTTTGTTCCAAACATTTGACCAATAACCATCATTTGGTTCGCGGACCAATTCGATATCAATGCCTGCTTTCTTGGCAGAAGCAGCGATCAATTGGCCAGCATCTACAGCTCCCGGAAACGCAGCATCTGCAACAGAAAGCTGAATTGGGCCAGAGTGACCAGATTTTTTATAGTGTGCGGCCGCTTTTTCTGGATCGAATGTACGTTGAGCAATATCCGTGTTCAAGAATGGCATCGCCGCAGAAACTGGAATATCGTTTCCAACAACACCGTGGCCAAGAAGGATTTTTTCTACCAGTTCATCTCGATCAATAGCATATTTCAATGCCGTACGAAGTTCCGCATTACCAAATGGCTCTACATTAAGGCGCATAGGAAACGTATAGTGCTGGGTGCCTGTTGTTTCCAAGATATTCAGCGATGGGACACGGGCCAACAAATCAACTGTTTTGGGATCAACATTGTCGATCAAATCAACGTCTCCATTCATCACCGCCGATTGGCGGGCTGTTCCATCAAGAATTGAGATTATTTCGACTTCGTCGAAATGTGCATGTCCTTCTTTCCAATAGTTTGGATTCCGGATGAATGTAGACCGCACACCTGGCTCATACTTTTGCAGCATGTAGCCGCCAGTGCTATTATCTTGCTGCGTCGCGTCGACGTTTCCATCTCCATCAGATGCCATAATCATAAAGTGATAGTCGCTGACTATATATGGAAAATCAGCATTTCCACTTTCAAGTTCAAAGATTACTCGATGATCGCCATCTTTTTTAATCTCTTTAACTGATGTAATCAGACCTTTTGCGGCTGACTTAGTATCTTCGCCACGGCTATAGTTGAATGTTGCGATAACATCATCTGCAGTCAAAGACTTTCCGCTGTGGAACGTAACGCCTTTGCGTAGGTTAAAAACCCAAGTTTTTGCACCAGCAGACGCTTCCCAGCTTTCAGCTAGTTCTGGGCGTAATTTGCCGTCATTTCCAACTTCGGTAAGATGGTTGCCGCGCGTATAAAGAACATTTTGCGAGAAGCCGTTGGTTGATGTTGATGGATCAATCGTATCTGTCGTACCGCCATACCCTGTCCCGTGACGTAGCTTGCCGCCTTTTATAGGCGTCATGGCCATTACGTCTGTTGCCATTGTCATAGCAGCTGGCAAGACAACGCCTGCCGCCAGCATTGAAGTAATAAATTGACGTCGGCCAATTCGACCACTGCCAAGTTTTTCTGTTTGATCTTTAATAAACGCCTTTTTCATGTTGCGCATTTTATCCTCCCAGATTGTGTATTTAATTATTATGTTGTTCTAGTTCAGCACGAACACAGTTTAAAAGGAAGTAAATTTTCTGGCACAAGCAATTTGATTTTGCAAAATTTTAAAAGCGTAAGCACGAGGTTTTGCGAAAGGCCCTTTACACTCAACATCTGGCTCGCTTAGCTTAATGCAAAAGAACTAAGCATTAGTTGCCAGTTTCGAGAGTTGGGAGGCACTCGTTTGAACCCAATAATTACAACAATTGTACAACGGCTAGGCCTTGGTATTTTAACCCTCTTTTTAGTTTCACTCATCATTTTTTCCGCTTTAACCATGCTTCCGGGCGATTTTGGTGAATCAGTTCTCGGCCAACAAGCCCTACCAGAAACCGTTGAAGCATTTCGCCGTGAATTGGGATTGGATAAACCCGCTTGGCAAAGATATCTTTCGTGGGTAGCTTCAGTGGCTCAAGGTGATTTAGGAACATCTTTTTCTGGCAGAGCTGCTTCTGGAAACGACAATTCTAGAATGGTAATTGAACTTGTGGCGCCTCGGCTAAAGAACACATTGTTTCTTGCAGGCGTGACGGCGGCAATTGCGGTACCGCTTTCCTTGTTTCTTGGTATTATGGCGGCACTAAAGCGCAATTCAATTTATGACCGCACGGTCAATGCTGTGACCTTAACAACAATTTCTTTCCCAGAATTTTTCCTAGCATATGTGCTGATTGTACTGATGGCTAAGTATTTCCCAACACTTGCAAATGTCACAGAAGATATGCTTTTAGGCGAGCGTCTTTACAAAATCGCTTTGCCCTCATTGACCATGACCCTTGTAATTATCGCGCACATGATGCGCATGACGCGTGCCTCAATCATCAATCTACTTTCCAGCCCTTATGTTGAAATGGCCCAACTAAAGGGCGTTTCAAAATCTAAAGTTATCTTGAAACACGTGATGCCCAATGCTTGGGCACCGATCGCAACCGTTATTGCCTTTAATCTCGCGTATCTGGTGGTAGGTGTCGTCGTCGTCGAAGTTGTCTTCGTTTATCCAGGTATTGGTCAGTTGATGGTGGACTCTGTGAGTTCTCGCGATATCCCAGTTGCCCAAGCCTGCGCCCTAATATTTGCAGCAACCTATATATTATTGAACTTGCTTGCCGACATTATCGGAATTGTAACGAACCCAAGGCTTTTGCATCCAAGATGAATAAAAAAACAAAATATTCAGCGGCGGGTGAGGTCGGCGATGTCCGCGTCAGACGTACACGTTGGGGACGCATAAAAATTACACTTAGCAAAGCACCAATTTCTGCATGGTTCGGAATGTTTGTTGTGGCTTGTTATGCGTTCGTGGCCATCTTCGCACCATTATTGGCTCCCTTTGGTGAGGCAGAAATATTTACCAAGGCCGATTTGCCCTGGGCTTGGCACGACGGAAACGCAAAACACTTCTTTGGAACAGATCAAATTGGGCGAGACACGCTCTCTCGTCTAATTTATGGTGCAAGAAATACAATTGGAATTGCGTTGGTGACAACCTGTTTATCATTCTTGATTGGTGGCTCTTTAGGTTTGATTGCGGCGATTAACCGTTCTTGGTTGGATCAGTTTTTAAGCCGCGGTATCGATGTTCTGATGTCTATACCCAGCCTTATTTTTGCGCTCATGTTACTCAGCATTTTCGGCTCCTCAATTCCTTCATTGATCATGATTATTGCTGTACTTGATTCGACGCGCGTCTATCGTTTGACACGGTCAGTAGCTATCAATGTGGCCATCATGGATTACGTAGAAGCAGCGACACTTCGCGGAGAAGGGCTTGGGTGGATCATGCGTCGCGAAATCCTGCCTAATATTATGACACCGCTTGTTGCTGAATTTGGTTTAAGGTTTTCATTTGTTTTTTTAACGATTGCGGCCCTCTCTTTCCTTGGCCTTGGGATTCAACCTCCAACAGCAGATTGGGGCTCTATGGTGCGTGATGGATCGCGGTTTATTCAATTTGTTGCATTCGATTGGACCCTTGCCTTACCGTCATTGTTACCGGCTGGTGCTGTTGCGTTGCTAACGGTTGCTGTGAATTTTGTAGTCGATTGGTTCTTGCATATGACAAGTGGCTTACGTGATGAAATCTGATCCTAAAATCCGCGGCTCAAAAGGCGACGTGCTATTGGACATGCGCGATGTTATAATTGACGGGTTTAGTGATGAACAATGGCACCCGATCATCAAAGGCGTTGATCTAACTCTTAGACGTGGTGAAGTCTTAGGTTTGATAGGCGAGTCGGGCGCAGGGAAGTCTACATTGGGCAAGGCGGCGATGGGCTACGCGCAACCGGGCTGCGCCATCAAGTCTGGTTCAATTGTGTTTGATGGAATTGATTTGTTAACCGCGACTGAAGCGGAGAAAATGGACTTGTGGGGGTCACGTATCGCATATGTTGCGCAATCTGCCGCCGCGTCTTTCAATCCTGCGCATCGTCTAATTGACCAAACAATTGAAGCAACGGTTGGGCATGCAGTAGCCACTGATATAGAGGCCCGAAAAGACGCTGTTGAGTTGTACGGCGCGCTTAGTTTGCCGGATCCAAAAGAGATCGGCCAACGCTACCCGCACCAAGTTTCTGGCGGACAATTGCAGCGTGTGATGACTGCGATGGCAATGTCTCCGCGACCAGATCTCATTATTTTTGACGAACCGACCACTGCGTTGGACGTCACTACACAAGTTGAAGTTTTGTTATCGATACGTTCGATTGTCGAACGTTTTAATACTGCTGCAATTTATATCACCCATGACTTGGCAGTCGTCGCGCAAATGGCAGATCGTATTAAAGTTCTTCGGTATGGGGAAGAAGTTGAAGACGCGGAAACAAACACTATGTTGGAATCTCCTCAGGAGGATTACACTAAATCCCTTTGGTCTGTGCGAGCATTGGAAAAGCCAGAAGATCCATCCGATGATATCGTTCTCGATATCAAAAACATCGACGCCGCATATGAAAAGTCCGTTAAGGTCTTAAAAAACGTTTCTATTAAAGTTCCTAGAGGTAGAACCGTATCCATTGTTGGGGAATCTGGTTCTGGAAAATCTACTACAGCGCGCGTTGTGACAGGCCTCATGCCACCTTTAGGGGGGACTATTACCTTCAACGGGC
>Ga0208414_1002161_pt1 | contig 13439 bp, 11 predicted proteins | sample AntAceMetag02UKE_FD_184770 | JGI IMG/M metagenome (GOLD analysis project Ga0208414, IMG submission 184770) | Saline lake microbial communities from Ace Lake, Antarctica - Antarctic Ace Lake Metagenome 02UKE (SPAdes) (version 2) | ecosystem: Environmental > Aquatic > Non-marine Saline and... | reverse complement strand
GCGTTACTCACCCGTCCGCCGCTCGACGCCTGGGAGCAAGCTCCCATCGTTTCCGCTCGACTTGCATGTGTTAAGCCTGCCGCCAGCGTTCAATCTGAGCCATGATCAAACTCTTCAGTTTAATCTTGCAAGTGCTATCCGTTTTACTACAGCAAGTTAGAAACCCGCTAAAACATCCAACACTCAAATAGTGCTCAAAATTTACAACTACTAGATTGGTTTCACCTCATCCGAAGATTTAATAAAACCTAAGCTTTTCATTTAAATATATAAATAACGCAGTTGCTTACTTTGAAAGACTTCATCGTCACTGGAAAATCCAGCGAGCCCGAAGCTAAGTTTAATTGAGTTTAAACCTTCCTCAGCAAGCACCCACCTCTATTACTTGATTCGAATTTTTAAAGAACTTTTGCCTGATGCCGTCGACACAAGGGAGGCGAATTGTACGTGAAATAAGAGTTTTGACAAGTACTTAAGTGAAAAAAAAGTAAAGTATTTGCAAATTAATTTATTTCTGCCAAAAAACGCCGGATTTAGGGGCCTGTAGCCGCCCCTAACATTAAACTAATTTAACGAGATGGAAGAGCTTTTTGCCTCTTCTTAACACAAAGTAACAATCGCAAAGAGCCACCACTTGTGAGAACACAAAGTCAACACTTTTAATTACCTCTCCATTTACACTCACTGCGTTGTTTCCGATAAATTCTCGCGCCATTTTATTCGACTTGGCAAGCTCGGTTTTCACCAGCGTATTCACTATCTGAGCGTCTTCTTCTGCACCACTGATTAAAGTGCAGGGAAGACCGTCCAGCTCTAGCTGCTTAAGGTCATCAAGCGTCAAGCTGCCGATGTTGCCAGAGAACAAGGCATCAGTGATGCGCACAGCCCCTGTTAGGCCTGTCACGCCATGCACAAGCTCAGTGACTTGCTTGGCAAGGATGCCTTGCGCCTCAGGCTTAGCCTGTGCGGCCTCATCACTGAGTTGAATCTGGTTGATATCACCAATACTTAAGAAGGTGAAGTATTTAAGAAACTTGTACACATCCGCATCTGCTGCGTTTAACCAAAACTGATAGAACGCATAAGGTGATGTTTTAGTCGGGCTAATCCAGATCGTGCCAGACTCTGTCTTGCCGAACTTAGAGCCATCGGATTTGGTCACTAAGGGTAAGGTTGCGCCAAAAACCTGAGCGCTATTCATGCGCCTGGTAAGATCGATACCGCCGGTAATATTACCCCACTGATCGCTGCCGCCTATCTGCAAGGTACAGTTGTACTGCTTATTCAGCTGGGCAAAGTCATAGGACTGCAAAATCATATAGCTAAATTCAGTGAACGAGATACCCTCACCTTCACGCTCGATACGCTGTTTGACTGACTCTTTCTGCACCATTGCATTAATGGAGAAGTGTTTACCAACATCTCTAAGAAAGCTAAGCACGTCATAGTCACGAGTCCAGTCTAAGTTATTAACTAACTTAGCCGGATTGGTGGCGCTATCGAAATCTAAAAATTGACTGAGCTGCGGTTTAAGCCTTTCTACCCATTCACCAACCACGTCGGTGGTATTCAAAGAGCGTTCCGCGGCTTTAAAACTTGGATCCCCGATCATGCCGGTAGCACCACCAACCAATGCGATCGGTGTATGGCCGGCCATCTGAAACCGCTTTAAGGCCAGCAATGGCACAAGGCTGCCTATGTGCAGGCTTTCGGCAGTGGGGTCAAAACCGCAATATAGGGTTCTGCTGCCACTTGCCAAGTGTTGCTTTAACTCGTCTCCACCTGCTAGCTGCGAGATCAATTCCCGCGCCTGCAAATCATTAATAATGTCGGTGCTGTTACTCGTCATTTTTGACCCTTACTGCCACAGATAGTTGACCAATCGCGCTATTTTACAAAGTCGCCAAATCAGATAAATGCATCACAAAACTAAGATAATTCTCGACATTGCCGACCCAAACAGAACAATAGGTTGTTTAAGTCATGGTAAAAAGAGCGCAGATACTACACGAGAACCACTCATTTTAGTCAAAAAATGAACTAAAAAAGCAGCTGGGAATCATAGTAGCTGTTGTTATAATCGCCCGCTTCCTAATAACCAAGCATAGAATTTCACACTAAGAATTAAACTATGAGTAGCATCAACTTTATTACGCAGTTTTTTGACAAGCACTATCCGAAAAACCATATGTATCTGGCCGGGGTGCTCGTTGCTCTATTTTTGTTGCTGCTTATTGTGCCCAGCGGCGACAAGGGTACAACTGCCATAGAAACAGCCAGCATCAGTATCCCGGTGATTATCCAGAACATTCCGGTGACTACCCAAAACATTCCGATGACTATCCAGAAAAAGACCAAGCAAGCAGAGACGATCACCGAAGAGGCGCAAGCCCTCGACCTGTCCGATTTTGCGGTTGCAGTAGAGCCGGCTCCTGTTGAGGATTCATTCAACGAAAGCGTAATAAGCGCTTGGCAAAACGTCGAAGTACAGCAAGGTGACAATCTTTCGGCCATCTTTACCAAAGTAGGTTTATCTGACCAGGATTTGTTTCGGGTTCTAAATAGCAGCGACGAAGCTAAGGTTCTAGACCGGCTTTACCCGGGCTATAAACTCGACTTTATGATCCCTGATGCCGGCGGACTGGAACAGCTAAGAGTCTTTAAAACCCCTCTAGAAGGCTATTTATTCACCCGCCTAAACAGCAGCTACCAAGTTGAAGCAATACTCAAAGAAGCACAAGTTCAGCACTCCTTCAAACTAGGCACGATTTCTGACAGCCTATTTATGGCTGGGCAACGCGAGCAAATTCCAGCGATACACATCATGGAAATGGCCAATATTTTTGGCGGCGTAATCGACTTTATCTTAGACCCAAGAACCGGTGACGAATTTAGTATTCTTTATGAAGAAAAGTATTTGGACGGCGAATTTATCGGTAACGGTCAAATTCTAGCAACTCAGTTTATCAATCAGGGCAAAACCTTTACCGCTGTTAGATACATCAATGACGAAGGTGAGATCGGTTATTACAACCCAGAAGGGGAAAGCATGCGCAAAGCATTCTTGCGCAGCCCATTGGATGTTTTTCGCATTACCTCTAATTTTAACCCCAATCGCCGCCACCCAATTTTGAATACTATTCGCGCCCACAAAGGGACTGACTACGCAGCACCTCGCGGTACACCAATCAGGGCAACCAGCGATGGCAAGGTCTCCCGCGCCTCTCGTTACGGCTCGTTTGGCAATCTTGTCATTCTTGAACACAGCGGTGGTTTCGAGACTAAATATGCTCACCTTTCCAAGTACGGCAAAGGCATTAAGCGCGGCGCTAGAGTTCGCCAAGGTGACATCATCGGCTACGTAGGTTCCACAGGTGGAGCGACCGGCCCCCATTTGCATTACGAATTTTTAATGAGCGGCGTCCACAAGAATCCACGCACAATAATCGATAAGCTTCCCAAAGCTGAGTCTATTGATGGCGCAGAATTGGACCGATTTAGAACCCAGACCACAGAGCTAACAGCACGCTTTAACGAGATGAACGGCTCACAGATGCTTACTCTCAATCCGCCAAGCGCCGATTAAAGCCGCCGTGGCCGCCTCTACTCCCACTCTCCCCTCTACGCTTTATATAGGGCTGATCTCCGGCACCAGTGTCGATGGCGTGGATTGTGTATTGGTAGATTTCAGCGACAACACACCGAAAATAGTGAGCACTCACTTTCAGCCTAGCCCCCCAGAAATTCGCAGTGAAGTGCTTCAGGTTTGTACAGGCGAACTTTTAAGTCCTGAGCAACTCGGCACGTTAGACATCAAGATTGGGCATTTTTTTGCAGCCGCTGTGAATGAACTTTTAGCCATTTCCAAGATCCATGCAAAGGACATTGCCGCAATCGGCAGCCATGGCCAAACCGTGTGGCATAACCCGAACGGCGACTACCCTTTTAGCATGCAGTTGGGTGATGCAAATTCTATTGCTTACTTAAGCCAAATCGAAACGGTTGCAGATTTCAGGCGCATGGATGTTGCTGCAGGTGGGCAAGGTGCGCCACTTGCCCCGCTATTACACCAAGATGTTTTTTACTCAAACCAAGCCGATCGAGCAGTCGTCAACATAGGCGGCATATCCAACATTACCTGTTTGCCAGCCTCTGGGCAGACTCTAGCTTTTGATACCGGCCCAGGCAATGTTTTGATGGACTATTGGATTGGCAAGCACCAACAAAAACGCTATGACGAAAACGGTGACTGGGGCGCAACAGGTCAAATTGAGCCAGCACTTTTAAAGCTTTTTAGGGCCGAGCCCTACTTAAAGCGGCCCCATCCTAAGAGCACTGGCCGCGAGTTATTCAATGGTGATTGGCTAGAGATACAGCTTAGTAATTTTGACAACGTCTCTCCCGCTGACGTGCAAGCGACACTGCTTGAGTTTACCGCAGCCACAATAGCCGCTGACATAAGCTTAACCATGCAACCCACCGCGCTGTATGTCTGCGGTGGTGGCGCCCATAACGCGGCGCTTATGGCTTCATTGGCTAGGAAACTCCCTTACTGCCTGGTCGACTCGACCGCGGCCTTAGGCATTCATCCAGACTGGGTAGAAGCGGTTGCCTTCGCATGGATGGCAAGAATGAGAATTCTGAAGCGCCCGATAGACACTAGCGCCTTCACTGGCGCTACCAGACCCGTGATTTTGGGTGGAGTTTATTCCGCCCAAGGCTAAGGATTAAAGAGATTTTTAAAGGGTGCGTTAAGGATTTTCTAACCATATAGCCTAGCGAACAGGCAAGCCGATTTAGATAGTACTACCCCAAAATAAATTGAATCAGACCGGCCTTGATTAAATTAGATAGAACTGGGTAGAAGCACAACTAAATTGAGGCGGGACTAGAAGGGACCAGATTTAGATAAAATGGCCCGAATTGAATAGTGACTGACTTAGATAGAGAAAGAAGCGCCACAGCCGCACGTCGTGCTGGCCATCGGGTTGTTAACCACAAAGCGAGATCCTTCTAGACCCTCTAAGTAGTCCACTTTAGCTCCCACCAAATATTGATAGCTCAAAGGATCAATAAGCAGAGTCGCACCCTTATTTTCCACAAGCGTGTCGTCGTCATTCACTTCTTCATCAAAAGAGAAGCCGTATTGAAAACCTGAGCAGCCCCCGCCAGTCACAAAGACACGCAGCTTCAGCTGGTCGTTACCTTCTTCGGTAATCAAACTTTGGACTTTGTCTGCAGCCGTGTCGGTAAACGACATGATGACAGGGACGTGTGATTGAACTACCGACATAAACTTAACCTAAAAAAAGAAACTGTGCAGAAGATCCCTGGTTATCTACTGATTGCCAAAGGATCTAACTAACCCCCATTATGGCTAAAACCAAGTAAAATAGTCAAGTATTACAGCGGCACTCAGAACAGTAAATTAACGAGACCTCGGTCTCTTGAATGCCCCCCAAAATTCAGTCAGAATTTCAAGCCCGCACTATCAAATGGCAGTGACTTCTTCTCAGCAGGTTTGCTTTCAGCTGCAATCCGCTTGTCTTCTTTTTGATTTGCGCTGATATGCATAAGATTGCCATTCACTTCTGAACCCATCACCATTTCGATCAGATTATAGTAAACATTGCCTACAACAGTCGCTTTAGCCGCAAGTTCGATGTGCTTTGACGAGCGCACGTCTCCCTCCACCAAGCCATTAATTACTGCCGATGGCACGCTTATTTCGCCTTCCACCTCGCCTTTCTCAGCAACACGAATCAATGCATCTGAATCATCCTCAGCAAAAATATTTCCTTTTACTTTTCCCTCGACAAGCAATTCGCCGCTAAAATGTATATCGCCAACTACTTCCGTGGTTCGAGAGATTAGCGTGTGACTTAGGCCTCCAGTCATTTTTGATGGCTCTGCTGATTTATTAAACATTATTCATACCCCTAACTATTCTCTTTCCGCGACCCAGCTAAAGTCCTGGTTAATATTTTTTTCCACAGGTTCTGTTGAAACTGCGGCTATTTGAACTCGTTCAGGCACAAAGCCCTCGGGCAGAGTGAGCCAGCCCTCTATGTTTTGAAAATACTTAAAGCGCAGACGAATATCTAAGAGATCTTGCTCCTTGGACACCTCGCGCAGAGGAACAATCATTTGTTCCTCACCTTGGCTACCAACAATATTGACATTTACAAAGCCTACAAGGTAACTATCCCCGTCCGCATCCAACTGACGTAAAACAAGCTTGTAACTGTAAACTCCCGCTGTCGAGGTGGTCGCGATATCATGCTGACTAATAACAAGGCCAGTTTCACCGGTTTCATCCGACACTACTTGTCGATAGTAGACAATGTCCTGCTCCAGCTGGGCCACTCTGCCGCGCAGGGTCACAATCGTTGATTGCACTTCCTCGGTAGCACGCTGATCCATCACGCTGGAGCGATCCAAAATAGCCATTTGTCTACGCAGGTCGGAATTTTCAAGCTCACTGGACTGCAACTCTTCAAACAACTCTTGGCGGCTAGCAAACTCGCCTTGACGAGATTCTATCGCTACATAGTAACTGTAAAGAAATCCCCCAGCAGCACTAGCCCCAACCCCGATTATCAGAAGAAGGCCAATAATGACGCGCCTTGCAGGCCGATAAGGCACTACCATCATGCGTTCTTGTTTACTGCCTTTTACTACGTTGGGCACCTACGTCTCCGAGTTCAAAATCGACTGCTATCCTTAAAACCTTTTATCTTTAAACCCTGTCCCTTACAAACATGATTCTTAGAAATCCAGCTGCTTAAATTTCGTGTCACTGAATCTCAAGCCATCTCCCTTCTATGGGTTCAGCGCTATCGCGTTAAGCCCTTGGGTTTCGGTTATTCCAAACATTATATTCATATTTTGTATGGCCTGCCCTGCAGCCCCTTTGACTAAATTGTCCTCAGCACAGAGCACAATTACAGTATTTGTATGAGCCGAATAGTTTACCGAGATCGAGCAGCGATTGGTGCCTCTTACGTCCCGAGTTGCGGGCAATATGCCCTGCGGCAGGACGTCCACAAATGCCTCGCTAGCATACCGGTCTTCAAAAATTGATTGCAACTGCTCTATCGTGACTTTGCTATCAGAATTGAGCGGCGCATATAAAGTTGCCAAAATACCCCGAACCATTGGCGTTAAGTGTGGCACAAAAGTTAATCCAACAGGTGAGTTAGATACCGCGTCTAGGCCCTGGCAAATCTCAGGATGGTGACGGTGCCCGCCCAGCGCATAGGCACGAATCGATTCGGTCGCCTCGCACAATAAGTAATCTTCGGCGGCTTTTTTGCCAGCGCCGCTGACTCCAGATTTAGCATCGGCAATCAATCTACTAGAATCAATCAACCCAGCTTCTAACAAAGGCAAGAATCCCAATTGAATTGCGGTGGGATAACACCCTGGCACCGCTACAATATCCGCCGTTATTATTGCTTGCCGGTTGACCTCAGGCAAGCCGTAGACCGCCTTCTCAACTAGCTCTGGAGCGCTATGGACAGTGCCATACCATTCTTCCCACAGAGCAATGTCTTTAATTCTAAAATCGGCTGATAAATCAATAATTTTGGGGCCGCTGGCCAACACAGCTGCTGCCGAACGCATCGCAACACCATGAGGGGTGGCATAAAAAACCACATCACACTGGCTAAAATCGGCAGTCTCAGGATTCGAAAAGCTTAACTTCAGATGCCCTCGCAGATTAGGAAAGTAGTCCTGAATCGCCGTTCCCGCATGCTCTCTGGATGTCACGATAGCCACAGTAACGTCATCTCGCGGGCACAGTAGCCTAAGCAGCTCTATGCCTGTATAACCGGTAGCTCCGATGATTCCAACCTTGATCACGCCAAATCTCCACAAAATGAAATTTTTAGAAAAGAACTCAATATAACTCGTTTAGAAAAAGTAATAAAACAGCAACCCATTGACCACGTAGCGGCGTAATAGTTGCATGTTTTCTAATCGACTAACGTATCGAATTACTGGACAAAGTATCTTACACCGCGTTTTTTATATTGCAATAAACCGATAAATTTCACTACGTAAAATCAAAGGCTTAGTGCGCTATTCGGTCTGTGTCAGCTAGCCAATAATTTGCTACAATTACCACTCTACATCTTACAGGTCGCCGTATAATGCTCTGGGTTAAAGCCTTTCACATTGTCTTTGTTATTTGCTGGTTCAGCGGCATCTTCTATCTGCCACGGCTGTTTGTTTACCATGCCATGAGCGAGGATCAAATAAGCAAAGATCGCTTCGTCATCATGGAACGAAAGCTTTTTTGGGGCATCACCACTCCCTCAGCAGTACTAACCATCGCTTTTGGTAGCTGGCTATTAATCGCAAACGCCAGTTACTTTATGTATCAGCCATGGATGCACGCCAAACTTGGCTTAGTTGCCTTGGTGGTGGTTTTTCACTCCTACTGCTGGTGGTATATGAAACAACTCAGAGAAGAAACCACCGCTCGCGGCCATGTTTTTTTCAGAGTGTTTAACGAGCTGCCAGTGTTTGTGCTGATCGCAATCGTCGTGCTGGTTGTAGTCAAACCCGCACTCGCTTAGATTTCGAAGGATCTAGCCGGAATCTCCCGATAAAAAAATCAACAGCCAGTGAACTTTTAAGCAGCGGTCATGCGTATAATATTTACCGATTATCGGCGATAAAGTAGTTCTTTACCTTAAGATCGGCGCGCGAGATGTGTGTGCAAGCGCTGTGATTGTTCTTTTCACAAGACCCCTCAACGCTAACGCGTGAGACGACGAGAAAGCGAGAAAAGAGAAGACTACAGATACAAGCTGCCATTAATATTCAGGCAGATCCCAGCAAACAGAACGAGACACCAATAGCACAGTGGCTTTGATGTTCTTTGCTTATCCGCACTGAGCCAAACGCACCTCACGTAAACAGTGAAATATGGAACAAGGCTAAGCACGCACTACTAATACCGCCGATTGCTATCGGCACCATCAATGCGGAAAATGACGAGGCGGGGCCAACATACTGGCAGCTGTTCACAGCCCCTCGCCAATGGCCACAATAGAAGCAATAATAGAGAAAACAATGGAACGGTAATGGAAAAATGCTGCCGGCAGCGTTGAAGAAACTGCAAATAAACTGTTCCAATAACCACTACCTACTCACTTACAAATAAAGGCTAGCTTTAATGAATCATGATAATTCCAGGGAATTGTTTGACCTGGCGCTTCAATACATTCCCGGTGGAGTTAACTCTCCAGTTCGTGCCTTCAAAGGGGTTGGCGGAGACCCATTGTTTTTTAAAAGCGGAAAGGACGCCTATCTCGTCGACTCTGATGACAATCGCTATGTCGATTATGTTGGTGCATGGGGCCCTCTTATTCTAGGCCACTTGAATCCCGTTGTTGTTGAGGCTTTGCAAGAGCAACTAAAGCAAGGCCTTGGCTATGGCGCATCTACGATGGGCGAAATTCAGATTGCTAAAAAAATCTGTGAGCTAGTGCCGTCCATTGAGAAAGTCCGGCTAGTGACCTCTGGCACAGAAGCCACCATGAGCGCGATTCGACTTGCTAGAGGCTATACCCGCCGAGACATCATTGTTAAATTTGAGGGCTGCTATCACGGCCATGTAGACGGCCTGCTAGTTAAGGCCGGTTCTGGCGCGCTGACCTTAGGCGAGCCAGATTCTCTGGGCGTGCCAAAAGCTTACACAGACCTGACACATGTACTGACGTATAACGACATCGAAGGGGTGAAAAGTTTCTTCGCTGAAAAAGGTGATCAGATTGCCTGCATCATCGTTGAGCCAATTGCTGGCAATATGAATTTCGTGCCGCCAATTCCCGGCTTTCTAGAGTGCTTGCGTGAAGTCTGCTCAGAAAGCGGCAGTGTGCTTATTTTTGATGAAGTAATGACAGGATTTAGAGTGGCATTAGGAGGCGCGCAGTCAGCCTACGGCGTGACACCAGATTTAACAACCTTAGGCAAAGTGATTGGCGGCGGTCTGCCAGTTGGCGCTTTCGGAGGCCGCGCTGACATCATGGATCATATTGCACCGCTTGGCGGGGTTTATCAGGCCGGCACACTTGCAGGCAGCCCATTAGCTGTTGCGGCAGGGCTTGCTATGCTAGATCAAATATCTCAGCCTGGCATTTATGAGGGACTAAACGACAGGTCCACGACATTGCTATCTGGCTTAAGAGAAAGAGCAAAAGCTGCGAACGTGCCATTCACTACTAATCAAATGGGCGGCATGTTCGGGTGCTTCTTCAGCGAAGAAGAAACAGTCACCCGTTTCGACCAAGTGACAGCCTGCAATATTGAGAACTTTCAAACTTTCTTCCATGGCATGTTGGATAATGGCGTGTATCTAGCGCCTTCTGCTTATGAAGCCGGGTTTATCTCAACCGCTCATGGCGACGCTGAAATTGCGCACACCTTGGACGCTGCCGAGAAAGCATTTGCATTGATAAAAAGCTAAATTTTAGTTTATCAATCAGCACGAATCAGGCCATAATTTTACCGCTAGTATTCCGCCGATCAATAAGGCGATTAGCTAACCCATTAACTACACCACTAACTACACGACACAGTGAGAGTAAGCTCGATGACGAAATATAACGTATACGGAATTGGAAACGCTATCGTGGACCAAGAATTCGAAGTCCAAGACAGCTTTTTCACCGAGCATGGAATCGAAAAAGGTTTAATGACGCTAGTTAATCGAGAGCAGCAGGATCTGCTTTTAGAACAGCTTAATCAAAACTACGGTTTAAAGAAACGCGCGGGCGGCGGCTCAGCGGCGAATTCACTGTATGCGCTAAGTCAGTTTGGTGGCAACGCTTTTTATTCCTGCCGTGTGGCTAACGATGAAACTGGTGACTTTTTTATCGAAGGCCTTGGCAAGCACAACATCCAAACCAACACCGACGGCCAGCGAGTCGAAGGACTCAGCGGTCGCTGCCTGGTGATGATAACGCCTGATGCAGAACGAACCATGCAGACCTATCTTGGAGTGTCGGATGACATTTCAATTTCGGAAATGGATTTCGAGGCGGCAAAAAAATCGGAAATAATGTACCTAGAAGGCTATCTAGTCACTTCACCAAGCGCCAAAGCTGCCATTATTGAAATGAAAGAATTTGCCATTGCCAACAATATTAAAACTGCAATGACTTTCTCTGACCCAGCCATGGTTGAGTATTTCTGTGACGCGGTCAATGAGGTTCTAGGCGACGGTGTTGATTTACTTTTTTGCAACCAGCAAGAAGCGATGAAATGGGCTGGTGCTGATACACTTAAAGCGGCTTGCCAAGCACTAAAGACAAAAGCGAAACAATTTGTGATTACTCGCGGCTCTAAAGGCTCGTTGCTTTATGATGGTGAGAATTACATTGAAATCGAGCCACACTCAGTCGAAGTTGTTGACACGAATGGGGCCGGTGACATGTTTTCCGGCGCGTTTATGTATGGCATAACTAACGGCTTAGATTTTGCGACATCTGGAAAACTAGCAAGCCTAGCATCAGCCACCGTGGTGACGCGATTTGGCCCGCGGCTTGATCCTGAAATGCACAAAGAAATCTTAAAAGAAATTGTAGGCTAGGCGCTGCACTACGTCTTAATAGCAAAGGTTTATGGTTAAAGTCTGAGCAGGAAGCGCTAATTAAATCCAATGAATTAGCGCCACTTCAAGTGAACGAATTTATATAGATTTTTTTGAATCCTAGGGTTTGTAGGCTTACAAGTCAGGAGCCGGGACGTTGTTTGCGAGTAATCAGACACCCAGTGTCGCAGGCAAAGTATAACTCGGCCCCTGACGGTAAGATGAGATAACTCAACGCTAGTTCAGCACGTCACTAAGCGCAGCGTAAACCCACAGGCAAGGCCTGGTCACAAATTAAGCAAACCTAACTGCCTAATTTGCTGCCTAAGGGCCTACCTAACTCGCCTCCAAATTTGCTAACTACTTGAGCTAAGCTCTTAAATCATCAACGAACTTTTTAACACCGTCGAACCAAGATGCTTTACGCGGGTTTTGTGAAGCCCCCTGCTCATCTTGAATCTCCTTGAACTCTTCCAACAATTCTTTTTGACGCTTGGTTAAATTTACCGGTGTCTCAACTACCACTCGACAAAGTAAATCCCCCGCACCGCCACCACGAATAGGAGTAACCCCCTTGTGTCGAAGTCGAAATAGTTTTGAGGTTTGAGTTTCTGCCGGAATCTTTAGTTTTACTCGGCCATTAAGGGTCGGCACTTCTAACTCACCACCCAAAGAAGCATCACTAAAACTGATCGGTATTTCGCAGTGCAGGTCTTTTCCGTCGCGTTGAAATATATGATGAGATTTAACGCGGACTTCAACGTAGAGGTCGCCTGATGGGCCGCCATGAACACCCGCCTGACCTTCGCCTGTTAAACGAATGCGATCGCCAGTATCAACACCGGCTGGCACTTTCACAGACAGTGTTTTGGTTTCATCAACATTGCCGCGCCCGTGGCAAGTATGACAAGGGTCTTTAATTTGCTTGCCGCTACCTTGGCAACGAGGGCAAGCTTGTTGAACCGAGAAAAAACCTTGCTGCATGCGAACCTGACCGTGGCCAGCACAGGTACTGCAATCAATTGCCGAGGTGCCTTTCTTAGCACCGGACCCGTCACAGGTGCCGCAGTTTACAGTAGTTGGAATTCTGATTTTAACTGAAGTGCCCTGCACGGCATCTTCTAAACTGAGATCAAGATTGTACCTAAGGTCAGCGCCTTTACGGACATGACTATGGCCGCCGCCACCTCTACCGCCGCCAAAGATGTCACCAAAGATATCGCCGAATGCGTCACTAAAATCAGCATTACCAGCACTGGTTTGGCCTTCAATTCCGGCGTGACCATATTGATCATAGCGAGTACGTTTTTGAGGGTCAGAAAGTACTTCAAAAGCCTCGTTGGCCTCTTTGAATTTGTCTTCTGCGGTATCGTCATCTGGATTACGGTCAGGGTGATGTTTCATCGCCACTCGTCGGTAAGCCTTTTTTATATCAGCTGCCGGTGAGTCTTTTTCAATACCCAGTACTTCGTAAAAATCTCGTTTCGACATTTGTTCTCTCTTGTACCGCGTATGTTGTATCGGTTAGTTGTGTCGGTAAATAGTTTAGTCGGTCGTATGGCTTTTGCCCTAACGGCCTGTTTTAACCGTCTGTTTTTTCTGTCCGTTCTAAACCCAGGCTCGCATAAAATTGCTTTATCGAGTCTAACGGCTAAATCTAAATCTACCGAAATAGATCGCTTAGCGGACCTAAGTTTCACCTCTGATAGACGCAAAAAAACTAAGTCATCGAAATGACTTAGTTTTTTACGAGCCGATTGAGTTTTAGTAACTCAAGATAAAAGGCAAAGCTAATGCTTACTTCTCGTCTTCTTTGACTTCTTCAAACTCTGCA
>Ga0208414_1002160_pt1 | contig 13440 bp, 14 predicted proteins | sample AntAceMetag02UKE_FD_184770 | JGI IMG/M metagenome (GOLD analysis project Ga0208414, IMG submission 184770) | Saline lake microbial communities from Ace Lake, Antarctica - Antarctic Ace Lake Metagenome 02UKE (SPAdes) (version 2) | ecosystem: Environmental > Aquatic > Non-marine Saline and... | reverse complement strand
CGGCAACTGCTCCGCCGACATAACCCGCCCCGAACACCACGACGTGCTTTCCATTCAGCGAAGTTTGAGTCAGATTCTTGGGCATCAACAAGGATTACAACTATGGCCACTATACTTACAATTTTGCCAGAGGGATTTGAAGAACTCGAAGCGGTTGCTCCGATCGATCTTTGGCGCCGGGCCGGCTTCAAGGTCACCGTGGCCGCCCTCGGCTCCAAAAAACTGGTGACCGGTCGTAACAACATCGTGATCCAAGCCGAAAGCACATTGGGAGGCATCAACCCGGAAGCAGTCTTCGATGTCCTGTTCCTACCCGGTGGCCCCGGAGTCGAGCACCTGAGATCTTCCCCCGACGTGCGCGAGATCATCGGTCGGCAAGTTGCCGCCGGAAAGATGATCGCCGCGATCTGTGCTGCGCCCTTGGTTTTGAAAGACGCGGGACTTTTAATGGGCCGAAAATATACCGCGCACCCCTCGACCGAGACCGAGTTAAACGAGATCATCGCGGATCAATCCGTGGTTGTGGATGGCAACATCATCACGTCTCGTGGCGCGGGAACCGCGGTCGAGATGGCGTTGAAAGTGATCGAGGTCCTAGCCAATGCTGAGCTGGCCCAAAAAGTGGCCCTAAGTATTTGTGCCGAAAGCGCTTCTTAAAGATCGCCCTCCTGCCGAAAGGTATCCAACCCTTCTCGAGTCCATCGCATAGGGTGTTTACCCTGTGAATAATTAGGTGACCAAGCGCAACTGTTCTTCCTTTTTTTACTCGCAGGTAGCCGCTGTGAGGAGGCGAAGCCTGCCTGTATGAGAGCGACCCAACCCTCTAAGTGGCTACTATTGGCACCCGAGCTTTATCTGGCGCCCGGGGGAATCGCGCGAGTTTCCCGGCATTATCTTCAAGCGCTCGCCGAAAATCGCGGAGGCCGAGCGCTCACCGCGGTTGTTTTGAACGACGATGAAATTTCACCCAAAAACCTAGCGTCTTCTGGCGCGGATGGAGTGCGGGCACTCGGCTGCGGACACTCTAAGTTGCGCTGTGCTCTTAACCTCTGGCGCGAGACCCGTGGCCAATCGGTGCATGTCACCTGCACTCACGTCGCCTTGAGCCCGCTGCTTTGGCTGCTGCAGCGTTTTAGGTCAGCCCTCACTTTCGACATTGTTGTGCATGGGATCGAGGTCTGGAAACCTATTTCGAGGCCTCAGAGACTCGCCCTAGGCCAAGCGAGGTTAATTCTTAGCGTCAGCGACTACACCCGGCGGGAGATCGTCTCCCGTTATCCTGCGCTTGATGCCCACTGCCAAGTGTTGCCTAACGCCCTCGACCCTTCTTTTGAATTCGACGCCCACCAAGTTGATTCCGAAGACGCGAATCATGGGCGAATTTTAGCGGTTTCTCGGTTGGCCGGTCATGACTGGGAAAAAGGCATCGATCACCTGATTCAAGCGATTCCAGCGGTGCGCCTCGCGCACCAGAATGCCCATCTCCACATCGTAGGGGACGGCGTAGATCGTACTCGGCTTAAAGCAATTGCCGATGCGTTGCCTGAACCAGGAGTCGTAACGTTTCTGGGCAGAGTTAGCGATGAAGCCCTGCGCCGAGAACTGACTTCATGCCAACTCTTTGCGCTACCTAGCCGTAAAGAAGGCTTCGGATTGGTGTATTTGGAAGCAATGGCGGCCGGAAAACCATGTGTGGTAGCGAATGCCGGCGGGGCTCCGGAGGTAATCAACGCCTACTCCGGTGTTCTCGTGCCCTACGGTGAACCCAAGCTGCTGGCAGAAACGCTGATCGAGGCCCTGAGAAAAGATTGGGATAGCGCCAAAATCAAACAGCGTGCGAGTGAATTTGCGTTTACTGCTTTCGTGAATCGCTGGCGAACGCTTACCTCCCTTGCGATATGAACAACTCAGCTGAACCCATGGTCATAGAAGCTGGCAAAGCCGAGCGTAACTATTGGCGCGATCTGTGGCGCTATCGGGAGTTATTGGGATTTCTGGCCTGGCGGGATATCAAGGTCCGCTACAAGCAAGCCACGTTAGGTATCAGCTGGGCTCTCCTCCAACCCATCGTTACGACCGCTATTTTCACCGTAATTTTTGGCAAGCTGGCGGGCATGCCGGATGGCGGGGTGCCCTACCCCGTGCTGGTGCTCTCCGGTTTGATGGCTTGGCAACTCTTTGCGGCCGCCCTGAGTGGCTCCAGTGCGAGTTTGGTTTCAAACGCCAATCTTATATCGAAAGTTTACTTTCCCAGACTACTCGTGCCCATGTCCTCGATCGCCGTAGCGCTGATCGATTTCTGTATTGTTTTTGTTCTTTTTGTAGCTGTAGCGGCTTGGCACGGAATTTATCCAAGTTGGAATTGGCTACTCCTGCCTCTTTTTATTTTTTTGACGTTGATGTCAGCAATGGGGGCTGGCCTTTGGCTCACCGCATTGACCGTCAGATATCGTGATTTTAAGTTTATTGTCCCGTTTCTGCTTCAAGTTGGAGTGTTTATTTCTCCCGTTGGTTTTCGAACCGATTTCTATCCTTCTTGGGAGCCATTGCTTAACCTCAATCCGCTCACCAGTATCATCGGAGGTTTCCGATGGAGTCTACTAAATGGGGCCCAAGCGATTGATCCCAGCAGCCTTTTCCAAGGTGTTATAGTCATCACCATTCTAAATATCACAGGCTTGTGGTATTTTCGTCGCACCGAACGGGAATTTGCTGACATTATATGAATTCCATCGAAGTTCACAACATCGGAAAACGTTATACGATTGGACATCAGGCGAAGCGTGATACATTGCGTGAAACTCTCAGCAGCGGATTAGGTAGTCTTTGGCAACGCTTACGCGGATCTGAATTCGTGAAAGAAGATTTTTGGGCCCTCCAAGATATATCTTTCTCCGTGCAACCAGGAGAGGTCGTTGGCGTGGTTGGCCGCAATGGAGCCGGAAAATCTACCTTGTTAAAAGTCCTGTCCCGTATCACCGAACCTACGACTGGTTCTATAACGCTGCGCGGCAGGGTTGCCTCTCTGCTAGAAGTCGGCACCGGATTCCACCCTGAGCTGAGTGGCCGAGAAAACATATTTCTCAATGGCGCTATTTTGGGGATGTCTCGTTGGGAGATTCGGAAGAAATTCGATGAAATTGTCGCCTTTGCCGAAGTCAACCGATTCTTGGATACACCGGTCAAGCGCTACTCCAGTGGGATGTATGTGAGATTAGCTTTCTCGGTGGCTGCCCATTTAGATCCTGAAATACTGATCGTGGATGAGGTGCTTGCCGTCGGAGATGCTCGTTTTCAGAAGAAATGTCTCGGGAAAATGAAGTCGGTATCAAAAAGTGAGGGCCGAACGGTTCTGTTTGTAAGTCACCAACTCCAGTCAGTGCGATCACTATGCCCCAAGAGTATTCTGCTAACCGGTGGACGGCTGGAAACAATGGGACCCACCGATCAAGTATTAAAAATTTATGAAGGCGAAAGCGAAGCGGGGGACGCGCAGACCAGAGTAATCAAAAACATCCTTCCCGGCCTCCAACTGAGTAGCGCAAAATGCAGTATTGAACCAAGCGCTGCATCCGCGGAAGGATTCCACGATTTCCTTTACGAGATAGCTGGGTGCATCGATAAGCCGCAAAATAAATACGGGTTTGCACTACACATTTCTACTAACGATGGAATAGCGGTCTGCCACATGGGGCCTCGACTCCTGAGGCACTTCATCGGCGGTCAAAGCGGTCCCTTTGTTACTTCTTTTCGCATCGCGGCGATGAATCGACATCTTGCTGGCGGACGGTATGAGTTGGAGGCTATAGTTACCGATCAGACCGGAGCGTCTGCTAGATCAACTAACCAATCGTTGGTTTTTGACCTACCAGAAGCCGACCCTTACGCAGCAGACTTCCGTTTCTCCAAAGCACTACACGGGCTGGTTCCGTTGCCCGTCTCGATTGAAAATCGGTTTCAATAGAAAGATATTTTGAAAGAGCCCATATATATTATTGTGCTTGGTCCCTACCGATCAGGCACATCGATAACCGCTCGTATTTTAGCGGAATTAGGAGTCGAGTTTGGCCCTCGAGATGATCTCGTGCCAGCGGATGTCAGAAACCCTACGGGTTATTTCGAACGAAATGACTTAAATACTGTAAATCACGCTTTTATCGAATCGGCGGGAGGATCCTTGGAGTCTCCGGGTGATCCTATCGATCTGGCAACTGCGGGAGACCTTGAAATTCTTCGCGGATACGATATGAGCTGGAGCAAGACCGCCCGGTTGGCGGGAATCAAGGATCCGCGCATGTGTGCTACCCTGTGGTCATGGTTACATTGTGGTAAGATTCCGCTGAATCAAGTTAAGGTGATTTGTATAAAACGCGATGCCGCGGCTATTCAAAGTAGCTCGGAAAAGCACAAATCCGTGGCGGGCTATGCAGACAACGATCCCGATCGAATAAAAAAAATGGTCAATCGATACATCGAACTGACTGAATGGCACCGCAAGCATCTCGATACTCCGATTTACACTTTCGAATATGAGCAGCTAACCAGCCAGCCCACTGAGGTGGTCAAAGGTCTCGCTTCATTCTTGGGCGTAGAAAGTCCCAAAGCTATAAAACGGGCTGCGGCAGTAATTGGTTCCGACCGGGCCAAGAAGAATTTTCTCTGGAAATCGAGATGGAAACACCGATGGCGTCACTTCAAAGCGAAACTTAAACCTACCTTTCTCAATAACCGTTCAATTCATAAATAATAATCGGGAAATAATTCAGTGACGGAAAGAGGCAATAATTGTAAGTCCTATAACTTGAATTTCCCCTATTAACCAACGACTAACCGTAAATAAACATTTAAGCTAATCCTTGGATCTGCCCACTGTAAAAATAATTCTTCCCAGTCCGAATGTCACAAAACATCAAAGTATCTGCCCGTGGACATTTCTGTAATCATTCCGACTCACAATCCTGACCCAACGCGTTTGAGTCGGTGCATGAATTCTTTAGCTCGACAAGATTTCCCAGAAACCCGTTGGGAGTTATTGATCGTCGACAATGCCTCCACCTCGCCGATCACCACGGCCCAACTTGAGTGGAAACATGAGTCAGCTCTTCGAGTTTTATCTGAACCACAACCGGGGTTGACCCCTGCTAGACTCAGGGGAATTAGCGAGGCAGACGGAGACCTTTTGATTTTTGTCGATGATGATAATGTCTTGAGCGAGGGTTACCTTTCGATCGCACATCAAACGTTTCAGGAAAACCCCAATCTGGGCGCAGCAGGTGGCCCAGTTCAACCCGAGTTCGCCGCCACCCCGCCACCTTGGCTACCTGAGTTCTGGGGAATACTCGCTTTGCGAGATCACGGATCAGAATTCATGATGGCGCCAGGTAGTCCCAATGCGGCATGGCCCGAGTTTGCGCCCATCGGCGCGGGGCTGTGTCTATGCAACAAAGCAGCTGTATTGTATGCTGACTGCGTGGCGAAATCGTCCCTGCGTAAAGGGCTAGACCGGAAAGCAGGAAGTCTCGTTTCAGGCGGCGATAATGATATGGTTTTTACCGCATTGCGAGAGGGGTTGGACGTCGCTTATCATCCCGCCCTCAAACTCACCCACCTCATCCCCCAAGAGCGGATGAAGGTGGACTACCTAGCTCGTCTTAATAGCGGAATTCAACGTTCATGGCCCAAAGTCTTGAGCCTACATAATGCCTGCCCCTGGAGGCCTATTCCCCGTTGGAGCGTCCCCTTGCGTTCAGCTCGGGCTTGGTGGCGTTATCGCGCATGGCGAAATCCCTGCACCTACATTCGATGGAGAGGAGCCTGCGGCCACTTCAAAGGACTTAGTGAAATACCCGCCGCCCTCACGCCAAACCGCAAATGAACCGGAGCGCTCGAATGAACTTACCGCTGTAAGTTAAGGGCCGCCTGAAGTCACAAAACTAGTAGAAAATGTCGTTGTCAGGTAAACTTGCCTATATGCTCTGGTTTCGCCCTCGAACGTGCGTCCGACGGATATTGCGGAACGGTGGTCCTATCGCCAGTTGGCAAATAGAACGAGGCCGCAAAGCCATGCGAAAAGCAGCCAGAAACCTGCCCTCCCTCCCCGTGGAACTTTCTGCCTCTCGCCCGCTGAAAATCCATTTCCTGACGGGAAATCGATATTGGGAGCAAACTGCATTTTGTAGTTGGAGTCTAAGCCAACAGACCGGCCGAAATATTCATGCCGTAGTTTCCGACGACGGCACACTGACCCTGCCCCAAATGGAATTTATCCGAACGTCCTGTCATGAGGCTACGTTCATATCAGAGGAGGAAATCAATGATCGCTTGAACACGCATCTGCCCGTGGCTAGATTTCCGTCCCTTCGAAATAGAAGATCGAACTTCCCACTTCTCCGGAAAATTACTGATTTCCATGTGGGATCATCCGGCTGGAAACTATTTTTAGACTCTGATCTACTTTTCTTTAGGGATCCTAAATTTCTTACGGAATGGCACGACAATCCACTGTGCCCTCTGCGCGGTGAGGATCTAGAAAACGCCTACGGTTATCCTTTAGAATTCTTGGAAGAACTCGCTGGCCGGCCCGTGGATGAGCGTATCAACACCGGCACTCTCGGTATTTTAAGCGAGTCGATCGATTGGGAACGAATGGAGTTTTGGTGCCGATCGCAGCTTGAGCGATTTGGCTCTCACTATTTCCAAGAACAGGCCCTCGTCGCACTCCACCTTGCCGGGCAGACGTGTGCCATTCCTCCTTCGGACGAATATTACCTCAACCCAAAGCCCCCAGAAGCGATTGAGTGTCAAAAAACAATGCATCACTACGTAGCCGATTCCAAGCGCTGGTATTTTACTCACTGTTGGCAACGCGCCTTGGGGCGACGATAGGCCGATTCGGAATATCCGAAAATACTGCCGGAAATATCATCATATTTGCAGGTATGCTTCTCCACGTCGCCGAATGTCCCTTTCATCGAACAAAATTCACTCCTCATGCGACCTGTCCCTTTAGTTTCGGTCTGTATCCCCTGTCATAATGCAGGAAAATATTTGGGGGCGGCACTGGAATCAGTCTATAGGCAAAACTGGCCAGCCATCGAAGTTATTGTCGTCAATGACAGTTCAACCGACGATAGTCAGGGCGTGTTGAATCACTATCGCGATGACAGGCTGACGGTTATCGATGCGCAACTGGGGAGCGCTGCCAAAGCCCGAAACCTAGCCGCTCGCGCATCAACGGGAGAGTATCTCAAATTCTTCGATGCAGACGATCTCTTGTCTCCCACTATGGTGGCCGAGCAAGTAAAGTTAATTGCAGGCGAACCTGATGTTGTCGCTAGTTCCAGATGGGGACGATTTCAACAAAACGATCTCGCCACTTTCCTCGAATCCGCTGAACCGGTTTGGCGTAATATGCCGGGCCCCGATTGGTTGATCGAATCATGGCGACACGCTAAATCAATGACTCAACCGGGAATCTTTCTTATTCCCAAAGCCCACTGGGACAAAGCGGGACCGTGGAACGAGGAGCTCACCTTGATTGATGATTTTGAATTTTTTTCTCGAATTATTGGTAGCGCCCGTGAGGTCCGTTTCTGCACCGATGCTACCCTCTACTATCGATCAAACTTAACGGGCAGTCTTTCGAGCCAACGTAGACCAGACAACATCGAGTCTGCCATTAAAGCTATCTGCTGGGGAACTGACTATTTGCTTACTCTTCGCGAAGACTACGTAGCTAAGCTAGCTTGCGCCAATCTATTGCAAAGTTTCGTCTATTCCTACTATCCCGAGAACTCCGCATTCCTTTCCGATCTGGCAAAGCGAATAAATGATCTCGGTGGCAGTGATCTACCACTGCCCGGACCCAAGCGGTTCCAACAACTCGCAAAATTTTTAGGTTGGAAAATGGCGCGCCGAATCCAACGCGCCATGGGCCGATGAAAGTCATTATCTTCCACACTAGCGTCGCGTCATTCATCCAAGCAGCCGCTTTGGCACTCCGCGAAGCCGGTTGGCTGGACCGGATAATCACTACCCTGCGTTACGATCAGCTCAGCCAGCGACAACGTCTGGCCTATGCTGTAGCTCGAACCGACGGTTTCGAATTCGAACGCCAAATGAAGCGTCGCTCGATTACGGATTTGCCGCTGTCCATAGTTGAGAGCCACCCGACATCTCACGCCGGGCTGCGGCGGATCTCATGATGAGACGGGCCTTCGACTGTGAAGCTGGAGCGCCCGCCGTTACGGTTAAGGCGGAGGCAATGGCCTCAAGTCTCGGTGGCTCAAACCTTCGGCCTGGAGGAGGCAGACTTTGCCAACTCTGCGACCGTTTTCTCGGCTGGCGGAGGGCTCAAAGTCTGCGAAATAAATTCCTAGTCAAATAATCGTGAAGACATCCGGACTACGAATCCTATTGATCTGCTTGCAAGATTCCGGCGGTCCCCCGTTGCGCATTCCCGCGTATCGATTTTGGCGGACCTACTTCGCCGCCGCTTTTCAGGAGGCGGGCCACGAACTACTCGAAGTCCCGGCAGCAAATTGGGCATCAGGTATTGCGAACGACGACCCGGCAACGCTCGCGCAGTGGCGAAAAGAAATCTGGGACAAGACGATTGCTTGGATTAAAATCGAGAACGCCCGTCAACCTATCGATCTCTTTCTATCCTATCTCTACCCATCGCAGATCGAAACAGCAGCCATCGATTCTATCAAAGCCCTCGGGGCGCCTTGCGTGAATTTCTTTTGCGATAACGTGCGGGAATTCAGGCGAGTGCCGCCCGAATTTAAGTCATTTGACCTTAACTGGGTGCCAGAATTTGAAGCCCTTCCGATGTATCGCACCGCGCGGCTTCCATATCTTAATGCTCCCATGCCTTGCTGGATTCCCCCAGCCCGACGCAGCGGTGATTTTTGGGAATCGTCGGACATATCGTTCATCGGCCGGCGGGATCACCTTCGAGCAGAGCTCTTTGCCGATGCTATTCGACTCGGCTTTAAACCGGCGCTCTACGGACCCGGCTGGTGCCCCACCTCCGCTCCATCTGCGCCGAGATCTTCCCCGCGCCCAAGACTGCAAAATCTTTGGAATGCCCTGCAAAAGCATGGTCCCAGAGCGCCGCTAAGTAAGCTGATCGATCTCGCATTTCCTTTCCGCAATCAAGACTTCGATTTTTCAAACTTCGCCCAACCTGCCGTCGACGATGAAGCCTATTGGGCGATCACTCAAACTGCGGAAATCTGTGTTGGAGTTAACCGCTTCCCGAGTCCTCGCCATCCCGCTCGCACGATTAAGAGCTACTCACGCCTGCGCGACATCGAAGCGCCGATGGCTGGCGCGTGCTATTTGACGGAATGGACCTCAGGGATTGATCAAATTTATGACATTGGCACTGAGATAGAGACCTACCGCACCGCAGAAGAACTCGTCGAGAAGTCACAGCAACTGCAACGTGACGCCTCTCGGCGCAAAGCCATGCGAGCAGCAGGACAGGCTCGCGCTCTCAACGATCACTCCATCAAGAATACGATTCATCGTATCGCCCAGGTCCTCAATCTACGATGAACTGTCAGACTGCCATTCTCTGGCCTCCTATGCTTCCTCGATGAGTTACTTGATTTCGCACACTTCCGTCGCGCCCTTTATCCAGCAAGCTGCCTTGGCTTTAGCGGAGAAAGACCTGCTCGACAGATTCATCACGACCTTGCGTTTTAACCCAGAAAGTCGCCGGCAAAAACTGCTATTCCGAGCGGCTCAAGGTATCGGTATTGATCTGGAGCGGCAGTTTAGGCGTCGCTCAGTTACTGAGCTTCCTCTCACCAAAGTTGAAAGCCATCCTTTCTGGGAAACTGTCCGTCTCTCGATGAGTAAAATTGACCGCCAAGGAATACTGACGGATCGGATTTGGTCGTTCACCGAACCCGCGTTTGACCGGTTGGTCGCCCGCAAAATCCACGCGAACCTAACCGGTATCTACGGCTACGAGTACAGCTCGCTGGCCAGTTTCACCCGAGCGAAAGAAATGGGTATCACGACAATCTACGACGTGCCGGCACCGGAAACACATTTTGTAAGAAAACTGATGGACACTGAGGTCGAGCGTCACCCCGTCCTTCGAACCGCTTACCACCAACATACCTCAGCACGGGAGCAGCCTCGCACCGCAAGACGACAAGCCGAATGGCACGCGGCTGATAAGGTAATCGTAGCGTCAAGTGTCACCCGGGACAGCTTTGCGGCGGCCGGTTTGCTCACCGATAAAATCAGCGTGGTTCCTTACGGTGCGCCTCCTCCCATCGACGCTTTAAAACAACGACCATCGCGTGCGACTAAAGGCAAACTGCAGCTACTCTGGGCCGGCTCATTCAACGTGAGAAAGGGCGCGCATTATCTGATCGAATCGTGGCGCCGCCACCGGCTCGACCAAATCGCGGAGCTTAAAGTGTTTGGCCCGATGCTGCTGCCGAACTCACTCTGTAAACCAATTCCCCCGGGGATTGAATTTTCCCCTTCGGTGCCGCGCCATGAGTTGATGTTTCACTACGCCAACAGCGACGCGTTGATCTTCCCGACGTTATGCGACGGGTTTGGCATGGTGGTCACCGAAGCTTGGTCACAGGGACTGCCGGTCCTGACAACCCGGCGAGCCGGTGCGGCCGATCTTCTACGTGATGGACAAAACGGCCGCCTATTTGAACCCGCAAATATCGATTCATTAGCGGACTGTGTGACGTGGTGCGCCGAGCATCGATCCGCCCTTGCCGCCATGCGCGAACCGGCTCGGGAAACCGCCGCCGGCTGGCAGTGGTCCGACTATCGACAGGCTCTACGCGAGGCCATTCAAACGGCATAAACCGCTTCCCGTGAGACCTCGCATAACGCTAGTTACTCCGGCTCATGTCGCCTCTAACCCTCGCTTGGTGAAGGAGGCCGACGCGCTCGCCGAGGTTGGCTACGAGGTCCACGTTGTCGGTTGCAGATACTTCGGTGAACTTGATGAAGCGGATCACTCAATCGTCGCCCTTGCCGATTGGTCTTACGATCAAATCGATTGGACCCGTCCGGAATTCTCGAAATCACGCCTCACTTCACGTTTGCTCCGAAAGCTCGTTCAAGGCGGGGCCCCCCTACCATTACGATTCTCGCGGCACGCCGTTCATCCCGCTTTAACCAGCTTGGTCAAAGCCGTGCAGAACACTGGCCCCGATCTCGTGGTTGGCCATTGCCTACCCGGCCTCGTGGCTGCAGCCCTAGCCGCTATTCGGACCCGTAAACCTTGGCGTTTTGATGCGGAAGACTTTCATTCCGCCGAGACCCTTTCCGTAGAGGATAACCCCCATCAACACCGTCACGTTCAGCGCATCGAGCGGAAATACCTTCCCACTGCTCGACAGATCACAGCAGCGTCTCCGGCCATCGGTGAAGCCTATCAAAAAACCTACGCACTACCTGCTCGTCCCGTGACGCTTTTGAACGTATTTCCGCGGAATCAATTTCCCGAACAAGCGCCGAGCCTCCCTCCGCCGACGGCCGGCAAACGTCTCTATTGGTTTTCTCAAACCATCGGACCTGGTCGTGGCCTTGAGGCCCTCCTTCGGGTTCTCGCTGGAATGAAAACCTCCTGCAGCCTTCACCTGAGGGGCATGCCGGCGGCAGGGTTCCCGGAATCCTTGGCGGCACAGGCACGATCAGTCGGATTTTCCGGACAAATCGAGTGGTTGGAATTTGGATTGGCTAATGAAATGTTGCGGATGGCTTCGGTGTTTGATCTTGGCCTATCGCTAGAAGAATCCCGTCCTCGAAATCGAGATCTGTGTCTTACCAATAAAATATTTACCTACTTGGGCGCCGGCATTCCCGTCGCCATTACTCCCACCACGGCCCAACGGGCATTAAGTTCGGAATTAGGTCCCAGCGCATTGTTGATCGACTTGAACCGTCCGGATGAAACCGCTGGGTTGCTGGATCAATTTCTCAGTTCACCGGAAAGACAGAGTAAAGCTCGACAGTCAGCCAAAGAGCTCGGCATCAGCCGTTTTAATTGGGACGTCGAGAAACTCCAAATCATCAAACTTACCAAAGATATCCTACCACTATGAATGAACGCGCTCTTTCGTTGGGCAGCGCATTGATGCGGGTCCGACCGGCTCCTCTTGCTGCTTTGTTTAAAACCATGCTTCGCGTCCACCGCGTCGAGCACTCCACGGCAGAGGGTGTTTTCTGGATCGATCCGGCGAGCTACCAAGGACAGGCGTTAGGAAAAACAGGCTTCTATGAGCCGACGCTTACCGGAACGATCAAGAGTCTGCTTTCACTAGGTGATACCTTCATCGACCTCGGAGCTAATGAAGGCTATTTCTCCGTTATTGCTTCGAAGAGCGTGGGGGCTTCTGGCACCGTTTTGGCCATCGAACCGCAGCAACGCCTTCAGCGGGTCTTGCAGCGTAACTTCGAGCTAAATTTATGCTCTAATACTCAAATCGCCCAGGTGGCGGTTTCGGATACGGCCGGCAACGCGACCATGCATCTCACCCCCGGCATGAACAATAGTGCCAGCTCTCTAATCCAGCCGACTCGCTATCCGCTTTTCCGCGAAAATGTTCCGACCCTCACGCTTGAGCAGGTCCTCGATCAGGCGAAGCTCGCTAACTGCAAAATGTTGAAAATCGATATTGAGGGTTGGGAATACGAAGCGGTTTTAGGGAGCAAGTCATTCTTCGAATCTGGCCGGGCTGAATATGTGGCGCTAGAACTGCATCCCCATCTCCTAGCCAAACGCGATCTCGACGGTGCCAAAATTACCGAATTTTTGTCCGCCTGCGGCTATCGAGAGCAGCCCGGATTCGATCACTTGCTACTAAAATACCAACCGGTGTGAGAATACTCCTTCTTGCTGACCCCATCCTCACAGTCCCGCCCCGATTGTATGGCGGAATCGAACGCATCGTAGCTGAACTCGTGATCGCATTCCGGCTGCGGGGTCATGAGGTGCACCTCATCGCCCTACGCGGCTCAGAGGTTTCGGCAGAGCAGCTCCATTTCTGGCCGGCAGAAGACGTATCGGGACGGTGGGCTACTTGGAGAAACCTTCGCTTCGTGCGGCACATTTGCCGACAAATCAGCCCCGATGTGGTTCACAGCTTTGCGCGTCTCGCGTATCTCACCGGAATTCTGAACCGGCCCGGTCCGAAGATAATGTCTTACCAACGGGTCCCGGGACTACGTCAAACCGGTTTAGCTCATCGCTGGTCTAAAGGCTCCATCACCTTCACCGGATGCAGCAAATACATCCAAAATCTCGGTCAAAAAAACGGGGCCAAATGGGAGGCCGTGCACAATTTTGTAGACCTAGAAAAATTCACCTTCCAAGCGAGCACGCCACCGGATGCCCCGCTGGTCTTTCTGAGTAGACTCGATGAAGTAAAAGGACCAGATACCGCT
>Ga0208414_1002153_pt1 | contig 13453 bp, 11 predicted proteins | sample AntAceMetag02UKE_FD_184770 | JGI IMG/M metagenome (GOLD analysis project Ga0208414, IMG submission 184770) | Saline lake microbial communities from Ace Lake, Antarctica - Antarctic Ace Lake Metagenome 02UKE (SPAdes) (version 2) | ecosystem: Environmental > Aquatic > Non-marine Saline and... | reverse complement strand
ACTTGTCTGGGGGACAAGGGGTCGCGGGTTCAAATCCCGCCAGCCCGACGGTATTTTGAGTGATTTACAGTCGATGTTCCCCCAGATGTTCCCCCACTGCGGTTTAAATGAGCTGTGGATAACCAATCCAGTGAAGAATCAAATCGGCTTACGATTTCGAGATGAATTGCGAACTATGCGACAAGAACGAACCACTAAGAGCGTTCGAACTAGATACTGGGTGGATCCTCATTTGTTGGGATTGTGACCCAAGGTCACTTTGGAAGATCGTCTGACTCCGCCCCCAAAATGTTTGCCAAGCCAAATTCTGACCTCTAATGTTTAAACAACGAGGAGTTCGATTGGGGCATCGATGAGCGAAAAGCGGATAGTAGTTTCTGCGCCAATGTCTTTGAATGGTGCTTATCTGAGAACAATCAACTTTTTTTGGGCAGACAAACCCCTTTGGTTTAAGGCTTCCTTAGGTTGGGTTCTCGTGCCAGGGATTCTTGTCATTTGGTGGACTGTGATTGCAATTTGGTATTGGGTTTTCGGCCTTTTGTTGGCACCTTACCGCCTAGTAAGGCGCGGTGGACGTAAGCGCAAAGTTGAGGAACGCCGCCACCAAGAAATACTGCAAGCGATGAATAACCCCAAGTCGTCGTCAAGTCTAAGCACCCCGGGAGTTGAGTCGGGGGCTGAATCACCGGAGTCGTTTTCGGGCGGTCGGTCGATAAATTACCTCGCTGTAGTATTTTGGGCACTAATCATCGGTGGCGGTTTGGGGCTTCTATACTTGGGCTTTTACGTAGTGAACGAGCGTTCGGCCATTGTAGTTTTAGGAATTTTGGTAATTTTGTGGCTTGGAGCGCTGAGGTTATTCTCGCCGCTTTTTCGGAAATACAGGGACTAAGCGAATACAGGCAATCCCGTCGTTTTTTCTGAGTCCGCGCACCAACCCCACGCATCTATCGAGGCTTGCACAGAAGAGGTGAAACATTTGCCCCTAGTCCTGCCTCCCAAAAGCGGGACATCAATTCAATTCCTCTGGCTGGCTCCCTAAGTCGACTCTCCTGAAAGCGGAAGTGAGATGAGCCATTCAGCCAAAGAAGGAGCAGCATGATTAGAACAAAAAAGGTCAAGTAATTTCCTCACTGGCTGCGTGTAATTTGAAGATGTCGGACCTACAAATTAGAATCGGCCTGTGAACCCAAAAGTTATTGACCTATTCGCAGGATGTGGCGGCTTGTCGTTAGGACTTGAACAAGCTGGTTTTGAACCTGTATTCGTAAATGAACTAAACATAAACGCCATGGGTACATATCTACTGAACCGTAGCCACCTTGGGTTGTCTGGCAACGACGGTCACTCTTTTGACATCAAGGACGTCTCCAGCACAAAGCAAACCGCTCAGGAGTTCGGCCGGATGATAAAAGAAAAGCATGGCGAAATCGCCTTAGTGTGTGGAGGCCCACCTTGTCAGGGCTTCAGCGGAATCGGTCATAGGCGAACCTTCAACCTAACCAAAGAGGAAATGCCTACAAACCATCTCTATCGGGACATGGCGGCTGTTGTTGAGTCCGTTGCTCCAAAAATGTTCCTTTTTGAAAATGTGAGGGGCCTCCTTACCTCAAAATGGACTGCAACCGGCGAAAATGGCGAGATTTGGCGAGATGTCCAGAAGGCCTTCGGGGACATAGAAGTCTCGATTAGGGGCAAGAAATATCGTTACCTCATCGGCTGGAGACTGGTCTTCGCAAAAGATTTCGGCGTAGCTCAAAATCGTCCCAGAGTAATAATGGTCGGGCTCCGAGAAGACGTTCCTTTCAATGCTTCCGACTCGCAGGATAAGGGCTTGCTACCAGTGGGGCAGGCTGGTGCACCAGATCTCATCGACTTGCTATCGGACCTCGCTGACCCCAACTGGCGCAAATTGGGCGTCACGGAAAACTACCTAAAAAGTCCTGAGTCAGAAGTTCAGGAATTACTTAGATCACCCCAAGGGGGTCGCACCTTCAATCTCGGAGACAAGCTAGGAGAGCAGGAATACTCCAAGCACTCTGATCCGGTTGTCGAGAAGTTCGCCTACATGCTCAAACATGGAAAAGATCTGCCGGAACACATGAAGACAAAGAAGTTTTCTCAGAGGCCTTTGCCACCCACTTGGGGGCCCAATGGTCCATCAATCACCGCAACTTCTCTCCCTGATGACTACGTGCATTATTCTCATCCCCGAGTGCTCACCGTTCGAGAGTGGGCACGGCTCCAGTACTTCCCTGATTCTTATCAATTTGTTGGAAAACGAACGACTGGCGGTCGACGCAGAGCCGGTGATCCTGATGCGGGCGACTGGAGCAGGGAAGTTCCTAAATACACGCAAATTGGAAACGCAGTTCCTGTTGAGCTTGCGAGGCAAATTGGTTTGCACCTGAGAGAACTTATCTAGTGCTGGTCAACGCCGATGTAGATATCACTCGAGTGATAGAAGATCTCGCATCGCACGGGATTGAAGGCGGTTATCTAGTTCCCACCGCCACCGCTTTGGATAAGGGAATCATAGACGCTCACCAGAGCCTTCGTTCATTTCTGAAGACCAAGTTGTTTCACAACTTCGACGTTCAGTCACAGGGCGAAAAAGAAGTCTACGAATGCAAGGTTCTTGGTGCACGTGGCTGGATCCCCACAAAAGTCAGTCTTTATAGACCAAATACTAAAAACGGTGATCCAAGAATTTGGATCTACGGACTAAATGAACACGCAAGAGTACATAATTTACTGGTTTTGCTGGTAGTAAAAGGGCAGCTTTTTGTGGTCAATGCAAGTGGTGCCCTGTGGAAAACTATGCACAGTCCTTCCACTGACTTCTCTAACCTAATTGCAAGCGCTGCAGATGAAAGCGGCGCTGTTGAACAAGAACTATTGGAACTGCTGCGAGACATCTGGTCTAAAGGCTTTATTCCCTCCACAAACAATGCAGACAATGGTGTTGGGGACACTCTCGAGAATCTTCTTGGCATAAAGAGAAACTCCAGCAAGGATCCCGACTACAAAGGAATTGAGATCAAAGGCTCCAGAAAGGGGGTTGGGGGCTCTTCTCGCGTAAGTAGATCAAATTTTTTCAGCTTGGTACCAAACTGGGATCTGAGCGTTTGCAAGAATGGTTCTGAAATTGTAGAAAGATACGGCTATCTAAAGCTAGGTAAAAAGACATTGCAAGTCACGCTCGACAATAAGCCAAACCCTCAAGGTCTCTACTTAGCGCTCTCAAATAGTGAAGCAGAAGTTGAAAATCTCGCCCAAGTCTCTGGCGTTGCAGAGAAGGTTGTTCTTTGGAATGTGGAAGATCTGCAAAGGAGCCTGTCCGAAAAGCACCGTGCAACTTTTTGGGTCAAGGCAGAAAGCAGAAAAACCAAACTAGGAGAGGAGTTCCACTATCAGGATGCTTTGATCACTTCAAAGCCTTTGGTGCAGAACTTTGGCCCATTGGTGGCCGCGGGAAAGATTTCAATGGATTACACCTTTAGCTGGAAGCTTCGGAAGACTGGCAAACCGTATCTTCGTGACCACGGATACCTCTGGAAGATACATTCTAGAGACTTCCCCCTGATTTTCCCTCCTGCTAAGTCCCTCCAGCTCAGCACCCCCGGACCCCACTGACCTCTGAAGGAAAGACTCCTGCGAGCCTGCGAGAGCGGCTCGGCGAGGAATGGTGAAGACTTGCTATTAAAGTGCGAAGCAGAATGTTGTGGGGACTTCCTGAAACTTTCCCCTACTTGGTTTCCAATAAATTCGCTCTGACCTTGATAATTTGCCCCATTTAGGTGAGCTCTTTGAGAATGTGCAACCTCCTATTGACTGGGCTATTAGGTGCAAGGCGTATGGATCATACTCAACCATCAAGAGCGAGAAAGCAGTGTGCAACACAACCTGACGCTCACCACTCAAATTGGATCGAAACTCAGCTATCACCTCAGCATCGCCAAAGAGCGCGCGACCATCTCGATCCCACTCAACTTCAGCTTCCCCGCGATGGATCCAGAACGACGGATTTTCCATTAAATCTGGGCGAGAGCTCCAGGCAGGGTCTGTTCGCTCACAAGAACAATAAAGAATCGCATCACCGCATCGAGAGCAAGTATTCATAAAATCACCTCACTACGAATCTATAACCAGCATCGGGCATTAATCCCAGCATGGGGGGCACGGCTTCATTAGGGGACGGGGTAAATCTCCAGGACTTCCCGAAGCAACACCCCTCTGCTCAAAAATGCGCGTCTATCCGCAGTTCAAACCTTTTCGGGGTGAAGCGTCCAATGTTACAAAACAGATAATTTTGCGCACGAGAGGATTGCGACAACAATCGATACCGCCGCACACGTGGTGGACAACGGGCGAAAGCAAGCTCTATATTATTTGTAATATTGAGGGAAATGGTCAAATGGAATTGTATGAAGGTTTGGCGTTCGTTGTTGCCATCGCCCTACTGGGCTTGATTGGGTACGGACTTTACCGTCTTTCGAAACCAAAACAGACCGAAATTAACGCTAACGAGGAATTGTTTGGTTTTGATTACTTGCGAGAAATGACATTCGCCGAAATGCCTGCAGCACAGCGTTATAAAATCAAATCCCTTGAGGGCGCTCAGAGGTGGAAAGATGCAACGCGTGATGCGGCGGGTTTTGATCGAGAAGTAGCCGAGGAACGTCTGGCGGAGTACATAAAAGTCATCGAGAAAATTGGGAATCCAATAGATTCAACCTACGTTGCGGACAGAATTACTCAAATCAGCAAGTCAGGCCAGCTACAAGAAGAAGAAGAAGAAGAAGAAGTTCAAAGAAAGATCAACCTTGAGGCCCGGGAGATAAAAAGAGCTGAAAATCTAAAACGAGGTGATCTTCTAAGAGCCAGCCTGGCCGCTAAAAACGAAGTAGCACGTAATAAACACGAAGTAGCAAGTAAAAAAGAAAGAGCTGAAAATCTAAAACGAGGTGATCTTCTAAGAGCCAGCCTGGCCGCTAAAAACGAAGTAGCACGTAATAAACACGAAGTAGCAAGTAAAAAAGAAAGAGCTAAAAATCTGAAGGAAGTGAAGCGCCTAAGAGCCAGCATCGCCTCGAAGAATGAACCTAATCTTAAGGAATCGCAGCTCTTAAGGGAGAGCGAGTTTCTGTTGCTTTCTCTTTCGCAAATTCGCCAAAGCCGAGAAATTAGGTGGGTTCGCCATTTTGAAGCACTGTCTCGTCTCAACGCTGCAATTCCTGTTTTGGTGGAAGTTAGCCAAAGCTTATGGCTAGACAATAGAGCTAGGCCAGAGACGCAGCCATTCGGAGTTTCAGACTCAGGAGCAGAGGCTTTGGTTGCTAGCTGGTTATCCTACTTGGGTCAAAAGCAGGTCGAGGTCACACAGTACTCAAGGGATGGAGGAATTGACGTAAGCACCTCTACATGCGTGTGCCAGGTAAAGAATTACACTAAAGCCAACGTGAGCGCCTCAGAGGTCAGGGATATTTTTGGGACTGCAGTGTCAGAGGGGAAAATAGCTCTTATCTTTACGTCGTCAAGTCTCAGCGCAGACGCTAAGGCTTTCTGCGATAAAAACGGCATAGCTGCTGTTTCCTACTCAGCCCCAGAGGGAAGCCTCTCGCCAATAAATTCTTTCGGAAAGGATTTGTTGAATGCTGGGCGATACGAGTAAAGAATTGTTCCCCCAGATGTTCCCCCACTAGAGCACTATCCGCCGAAGTTCTCCTGTGTTCGCTGATGTTCGCAGCCCCGAATTGACGCGATTTCCGAACGCACACGAACGCACACGAACAACCTGCACTTAACTGGGGGACAAGGGGTCGCGGGTTCAAATCCCGCCAGCCCGACTCTATCTATTAGTCAAGAGACGCGGATGTCCCCAGATGTTCGCTCAGTTGAGATTCAGGAGCCGCTCAGGGCGAGTCGGACATAAACGGCACTACTCAGACGTTCGTGGTGCTCGCGCTTGCGAAAGAACTCCAGCCCTCTCAAGGCGTCACGGAGGAACAAGCGTTAGCCCTCGCGCTGAATCCACCCGCCAAGCCAGACTCCGAGACACCATTCCCGGACGTGTTTGGCATCATGCTGCAAGCTTTCTACACCTACTTGGCTCAGTACCCAGCCGTCGAGAGCGGTGAGGACTGGTTTGAGGGAACAGTGCTGGACGCCTCAGTGGTGATGCCCAGCAAGGACTTGACGCTGACGGCGATTCTCCAACCAGCGGGTTGAACCTCAGAGTGAGTGGCGTGTCGCATCGCCCAGTGTTTCTCTAGGGCCAGAGCGTGCACATTAAATACACTGAGCCTTGTGGGTTACTGAGTTTGAGGCCCGCTTAAACCCATCGGCTGGGTTCGCGGCCGCCGAAAGGGCTGGGGCCAACCCCGGTGTGTTAGATTCAGCCTGTGATGTCCCTGTCTGGCCCCCGTCCCCAGCGCCGCAGGGGCGCATTCCGAATCATTTCGGGAATCCTGGTGATTCCCTTGGCCCTTTTTGGGCTCGTGCTAGCAGCCACCCCGTTTTCTCAACTCGCTCGAGGCGTCATGTTCTCTTTGGTTTTCTGGCAGGACGCAGATATCGATCACATTCACGTCTTCCCCGCCAGCGATATCCCCACCTCCACTGCTTCAGACCTACCCCGGCAACCCAATGACACCACTCTTGAGGCTTTTGGGGAGCTCGATGTAAAGAGTTACCTCTTAGACCAGCCCTTTGCGTCTTCGAAAAGCTTCAAGACTCACGAGGAGCTGGATCAGTTCCTTACTGAAACTGAGACGACCGTGTTTCTCGTAGTGAAGGACGGTGTTCTCGTTCATGAATGGTATGCGGGTGGTATTGATCCCAACGCACTCCACACCTCTTTCTCTATCTCTAAATCAATTCTGTCGACCGCTATCGGAATGGCCGTTCAGGATGGCTTTATCGGCTCGCTGGAAGACCCCATAACCGACTATGTCCCAGAGCTGCTCGAGCGGGACCCGCGCTTTAGCGATATCACGCTTCGCCACCTCATCACCATGACATCTGGTCTGAAGTATGTAGAAGACTCGTCACCCTTTGGGGATGCCATCAACACCTACTATGCAACGGATCTTCGCCGCTCAGCAATCAGGAACACCGTTATTGTCGAGGAGCCCGGTAAGAACTATCTCTACAACAACTACAACCCACTACTTCTGGGCATGGCTCTTGAGCGAGCAACGGGCATGACCGTCAGCAAGTACATCAGTGAGACCTGGTGGGCACCCATGGGCGCTGAAGCCGATGCATCTTGGAGTATGGATAGCTTTTACAACAGGTTTGAAAAGATGGAAAGCGGATTCAATGCTCGCCCCATCGACTTTGCTCGTTTTGGCCTGATGTTCGCTAACGGAGGGGCAGTCAACGGAGTACAAGTGATCCCTCAGGCGTGGGTGGAGGAAGCCACAACGGCCACAAGCTCATCTATCGGCCAGATGGACGGTCTCGAGCAGAGCTACGGGCATTTTTGGTGGACATACCCCGACAATCGATTTGCCGCTCAAGGGAACCTGGGCCAGTACATTCTTGTCTCCCCAGACGAGGGAGAAGTAATCGTGCGGCTGGGGCGCCAGGAAACTCTGGTCTGGATTGAGCTCATGCTCGATTTGTCGGAGAGTCTCGACTAGAGCTTTCCCACCGAGAGCAAGGACCCTCCGCTTCTAAAACAACTCGTAAATCAAACATTGACAAGCAAGCACCGTTTGATCCTTACACTTCACATAACATCACAACGACTCGGCTACGGACGCGTATCAACCCTCGACCAAAACCTCGAAGCACCAGCAGACGCATTGACATCCGCTAGCGCAAACATAATCTTCATTGAGAAAATCACCGGCACCAAGGCATCCCACTCTGAACTCGACAAGCTTCGGGAGCACATTACGCTGCTGTTCACCCATGTTCGCTCATGTTCGCAACCCTGAACTAACGCGATTTCCGAACAGCTACGAACACTCACGAACAACCTGCATTTAACGGGGGACAAGGGGTCGCGGGTTCAAATCCTGCCAGCCCGACCGCGTAAGCAGTGTGTGACTATTTGGATTGGCCCCCTAGCGCCTCGGCCACCAATCTCCATTATCGGACTCGGGTCGAATGATTTCGTCTTTCCAAACACCGTCTGGATGTTCGACCTGTGTAACTATCGGAACCCAGCCAACTTCTTTGCCGGCTGGGGGATCCAGAATTAGCCCGTGGTCAATTTCCGCGAGGTGGAAGCGTGTCTGATCAGCCGGTCGTTCCAGCAAGTTCACGCTGCCATCCCAATTCCTGTGCATGTTTTCCATAGTCAACTGCAGGTCTGCTAGGTAGGAATCGGTATAAAACTCTGGGAACTCGCGCTTCATGTTCCAGAACACTGGTTGGTCGATAAATCGATACCAGCGGTAGCTGATTACGCTGCCATCATCCAGGGTAGTTTGGTGGATTTCCTTGTCGCAACCGTCCGGGTCCTCACAGACCCAGCAGTCGGTATTAAAAGTGTCATCAGCCGGAAGCTCAATGTTGTCGAAATGGTTCTGCAGATTAGTTGGGTTTTTTAGATTTCCGTAATCTAAAAGTCGCAATGTTTCTGGTACTTCTGCCTCGGTGACCCCAATAACCTCGTTGCCCACCACCTCGTAGTAGCTGGCAATCTCCCTTTGTGCCTTGGGAATGGACGTCCAATCAACCACGATGCTAGTTTCACCGTTTTGGGTGGCAGCAAGTAGTGGAATGTTGAAGTTGATAGTGGAGCCGTCGTAGTAGTCCTCGCCCATTACCTTTAGACCGAAAAATTCAACCAGTGGTCCGGAACTCTCGTTTCGTTCAACGTGCATGGGAATTCCCAGGTCTTTGAAGGTCTTCTTCCATGAAGAGTCCTTCGCGGTTGACTTGAAGGTCTCGGCGAAAGCTGAAATCAACTTTGCGTCGAAGGTCTGAATATTCTGAGCAATTGGCTCTTGGTCAAAGCTGTTTGGAATCTGTGGTGGGTAGCTCTTTATAAATGTCTTGCCTTCCTCCTCCATTGCAAAAAGTGGAACAGGAGGCATTTCGATCCCGATTGGTACATAACGCTCCGCGGGTGAGACACCGTGTGTTTTATCGGGGTCTGCCCACCAGTCTTTGTACCAAGCTTGATTTTGAATCTTGATTAGCATTTGGTTTTCTGTGATCTCTTCGTTCAAAAAATCGACCAACGCCTGGCCCGATGGGTCAGCTATCGAATCCCCAACAGTCCAATTGAAGACATCATTCAGCATCTCTAGTGCATTCCACCTGGCCATTCTTAGGTTCCAGTGTTGTGGGGTGTAAGCGATAAGGGGGCCAGAGTAGTTTGCCGAATCAATAACGAAGGTCCAAGTGAGTAGTCCCGGTGAATCCCCAGGGCTCACGGCCCCAAACTCATTGCCGATGATTGGAAGCGCAGCCCAAGCGGTTCCGACCGATATCCCGCCGTCATTTGCGTATGCTTCTTGATCTTCATCGAAGGCAATCAAGTTCGGTGGCACCATCATCTTGTTGGACAGGGTCACTCGACCAAGCACGTCGCAGGAAATTCTTCTTTCGTAAAACCCCCAGCCACCGCCAGTGTCGCTAGTGCCGCTGTAGAGATGGGTTGCCGCAGAAGCCATGTATTTCGGGTAGTAGCTTCTTCCCATCTTGTCTGCAACAAACAAGCCACCTTCGATTGAATTAAAGGGTCCGGCATGATGTGCGTCATTGCCAATCCATTGACCCCACTGCCCAAATTGACCAATTGTCGGAACTTTTTCGAGTAGCCGATAGACCCGAAGGTACTGCGAGACACCAAACAGGTCGGGGCCAGCTGACTCGGCGGTTACCACTTCGGCTCCAACCATGTTGATTTGGGAGGTGTATGGCGCAACGCAGTTCTCGGCATCAAGCTCACTGATCAAAGTTTCAAAGACCGGGATTGCCCCGGGGTCAACGCCATCGCAGTGCTCAGGCAAGTAAGTGCCGGGTAGATAGCCGCTGGTGCCAGTAGGGCGCGTCGATTCTGACTGCCCAGGCTCTGTTTGCTTGGTCACTTGCGCGGAGTTCGAGCTATCGACAGGGGATACGCATCCTGCCAAGGTCAACAGCATCACTATGCCGAGACTGAAGTATTTCAAAGTTTCCCTAAGTTGTATTTATTGCAGCCTACTGCGGAGTTGGAGTTGACTTAGAGTACGACGATCGATATGGGGGTAGACCTCTGGCCAGGTGCACCGCCCTCGAGCATTATCTCTTGAGATTGGCCCTTGATAACTCACAGCCCACTAACCAAAACCTAAGCTTCAGACTCCGTTACAGTCCGGTTAGGTCCGTCACTTCACCGGAGTCCCGTACTGGTTTTCCCCGGCGGTTGAGTCCAAGACGGAGAACACAAACAGGACAACGCCTCCAACGAGGGGGACAAGCCCTATCAATGCCCACCAACCACTCCTGCCAGTGTCGTGAAGACGCCGAACAAGTACCGCTAGAGCAGGAAGGATGGTGACAAGAATCCAGATTAGGCCGACGATGCCACCACCACCGTTTGCGATAAACCGATCAACGTCGCCTTCCATAAGCGCTAAATCAATAGCTGCCGCGGCAAGGTTAGTAATAATCAGAAAAAGCTGGATAAACCAATACTCTGTGCGGCGTGAGCGGCCCTTGAACATTGTGTAATTTGACCAAAAAGACTTCACTGCTTCAGCAAAACTCATGACGACCTCTTTCATTTGTTTGTAGGTTCAACATATCTGAACAACCATTGAAGTAACGAGCAGCTTCCCTTAGCCCGAAGCTCGCCCTAGCTCACTCGAGTTGTGCTGATGTGGGAACGTTGTTCAAGGGTTCGGTGCACGGGGCATTTATCGGCGATGGCCAACAGTGACGCGATCTGTTCCTCGGTGAGTTCACCACTCAATCGAATGTCCCGCTGGAAGTGGTCGATTTTCGATTCAGAGGCCTTGCAGTTTTCGCATTCGGCGGCATGACGTTTATCGTGGCGGACGCTCACTGAGACGTGATCGAGAGTTATGTTCTTGCGCCAGTGGGTTTCATCCTGCCGATGTCAGTTGGGGCGATATTGATGTCACTTTCAACGCTTCTAGTTGCCCTAAACGCTCAATTACTACGAAGGCTTGACATATCACCCAGCTCCAACGGAGTCCAGTAATCAGCTGATTATGGTCGACGTTCCCCTGATGCCAGCAATGTTTTTGACTTATAAAGCTCCAGAGCTTGGAGGCTTACCGCTGTGATGCCAACGGCTAAAGATTTCTTAGAAAAAATGCTCAAATTCACTGCTAAAATTTTCACTTCATTGGAGCAACCCGGTCACTGAATATGAATTTCTCTTTCTGCCTGGGTCGAACCATCTTGATGGAACGCTTTTTGTGAAGCACCGTCTACTTGATTCCACGGAATAAATTTACCCGAGGCCACAAAGACACCAATTTCTAAGTGCTCACCGGGGCCGTGGTCGCAGTAAAAAACTCTCGAATTTATTCTCGATAGGACTGGTCCATCGGGACCCTTTCAAGAATTATTGATTGAACCCTCATCAGTTTACGTATGCAACCTCGTAGGTTAGGAAAGTGCAATCAGGTCGGCATAGCCTTCGTTCCAGTGGTCCTCATCGCCGTCTGGCAAAATGAGCACTCGTTCTGGGTTCAATGCTTCAACGGCCCCAACATCGTGGGAGACCAGCACAACTGCGCCCTTAAAGCTTGCTAGAGCAGCCAGGATCTCTTCACGGCTTGCTGGGTCCAAGTTATTCGTTGGCTCGTCCAGTAACAGTACGTTTGCCGATGACACTACAAGTGAAGCGAGTGCAAGTCTTGTCTTTTCGCCACCGGACAATACCCCGGCTAACTTCGAGACATCGTCACCTGAGAACAAGAATGAACCAAGCACCTTTCTGGCATCCGTGTCAGCTAAGTTAGGCGCAGTATCCTGCATGTTTTGAAGAACCGTTTTGTTGACATCCAAGGTTTCGTGCTCCTGCGCAAAGTAACCAACCTTGAGGCCATGTCCCGGAATCAGTTCACCGGTGTCCGGCTGATCGACTCCGGCAAGAATTCTCAACAAGGTGGTCTTGCCGGCTCCGTTTAGGCCAATGATTACAACCTTGGAGCCGCGGTCAATGGCGAGGTCTACGGCCGTGAAAATCTCCAATGAGCCATAGCTTCTACTCAGGTTTTTGGCCATCAATGGTGTTTTGCCGCAAGGTGCTGGGTCTGGGAACTTGATTTTTGCAACGCGGTCTACTTCTCGAACATCATCCAGATTCGCAAGCAGGGACTCGGCACGCCTCACCATCTGCTTGGAGGCGACTGCTTTGCTTGCTTTTGCTCCAAACTTAGCAGCCTGTAATTGCAGAGTGCTGGCTTTTTTCTGGGCAATGGAGCGCTCGCGCTTGCGGCGCTCTTCGTCAGTCTCCCGAGCTTTTTTATACTGGTTCCAGCCCATGTTGTAGATGTCGATTACGGTGCGGTTGGCATCCAGGTAGAAGACGCGATTTACAGTCTCTTCAACTACGGCAACATCGTGGCTGATAATAATCAGCCCACCCTTATAGGACTTGAGGAACTCCCTCAGCCACACGACTGAGTCGGCATCTAGGTGGTTTGTAGGCTCATCGAGGATCATGGTTTGCGCATTGCTGAATAAAATTCTCGCAAGCTCAACTCTTCTTCGTTGTCCACCCGAAAGTGTCTTTAAGGGCTGGTCTAGGGTTGGCCCTTTGATTCCCAAGCTTCCTGCCATGGCTTCAGCTTGAGCTTCGGCGGCGTAACCCCCGGCGGCTTGAAAGCGTTCCTCAAACTTGGCATAGGCAATCATGGCTGCCGCAGAGATTGCAGGGTCGTCACTTCCCATTTCTAGACCAGCGTTGTTCATGCCCTCCAGGGTGTCGCCAAGGTTCCTGGCGTTCAAAATTCTGGTTCGGACTAATTGCTCAGGGTCTCCGCTGCGGGGGTCTTGAGGAAGATATCCGATTTCCCCTTGACGATCTACAAAGCCCTGAGAAGGTTGACCATCTCCGGCCAGTATTTTGGTGAGAGTTGTTTTCCCAGCGCCGTTGCGACCAACGAGGCCTACTTTGTCGCCTTTATCCACCCGAAAATTGACTCCGTGCATAAGTACTCTTGGACCGATTCGGATCTCGAGGTCGCGCACGCCGATCATCAAAACTCCAAAAAGGGGGATTAGTTGTCGCAAATCAAAAGCGACGCTCCAACTATACCAAACCGTTGCGGCCTTTTTTATTAGTGTCGTTTTAAGCGGCCGGCACAAATTGCACTAAATCTAACGTTCACCTAGAGGTTGATTTGATTTCACTCATTGGTTAAATTGGTGAACCTTTTAAAGAGTAGGTTCATGCTCATGAACTCACTAAACCAACGTCGACTGAAGTTCGGCATCGCGGCATCTGCCGCTCTTCTACTGGGTGCTGGCA
>Ga0208414_1002134_pt1 | contig 13609 bp, 9 predicted proteins | sample AntAceMetag02UKE_FD_184770 | JGI IMG/M metagenome (GOLD analysis project Ga0208414, IMG submission 184770) | Saline lake microbial communities from Ace Lake, Antarctica - Antarctic Ace Lake Metagenome 02UKE (SPAdes) (version 2) | ecosystem: Environmental > Aquatic > Non-marine Saline and Alkaline... | reverse complement strand
CTATATTGCCAATCGCCTCTACGCTTTCGTTGCCCAGCTGAGCATCGGCTATTTGCAGCGCCCATGCCGGCGCCAGTTCCCGCACGGTAGATTTTAAATTTGCCCCATAAAGAATTCTATAGCTAGTTTTCGCTAAGAAGATAGCGGCCTCTTCTGCCTCCCTCGACGCGTGCGTTAGCCGCGTCTGTGCAACGGCGGCATCTATCACCTGCTCCTGCGACCCGCTCGCCAAAAATGCCATTAGAGGTGCTATTCTGGCTGGGCCTGCCAGCTCATCGGAATCACTTGCTGCTTGTAACTGATCAGCACCGCCCTGCAAATTTGCCAAGACAGTTTTCGTTGCACGGTCAATATAGTCTCCGTAACCTGGCCAAGATTTAGCCCACATAGACATAAATGCAGCTGGATCCCATGCTCCCTGCTGCTTCAAACTATCCACAAGAATAAGTGCCTGGTCGCCAACGTGGCCTTGATCTCCAGCGACCTTAAAGGGGTGGTATGAGTCTGCTCCTGGCGCGTAGTAGCGAGATACATAGCCAAATTTCTTGGCAAGTAATTCAGGGTCATAAATCCAATGCACCCCCAAAGAAAGTGACTCACAGACAAAAGATCCCAGCAACATCCCGGCTCGGCGGTTTTCAAAATCCGACATTTTTACTCCTTCGCTGAACTATCATAAGGTCTCTAGAGCTAATTGTCGTTTGCTACCCGCACCATCGCTGCAACATCCTCTAATAACTCTTTAGCATCGAATACAATACCATCCTTAATGGTATAGATGACTCCACCTACGCGTTCTATCTCATTGGTATCACGGTTTAGTTTCATATGCCCGGTGCCATACAAAACCTTAAAATTGGCGACTGGATTTTCGTCTACTAAAACGATGTCAGCTTTTTTCCCTGGCAGGATAGACCCTATCTCCTCTTCCATTCCCAACAGCTGCGCACCGTTCAGTGTGGCAGCTTGGATAACTTCTAAAGGATGAAACCCTGCCTCCTGCAGAAGCTCTAATTCTCTAATATAGGCAAAGCCAAATAGTTTAAAAATAAAACCAGCATCTGAGCCTGCAACTACGCGACCGCCGTGATTCTTATAGTCATTGACAAAATCCATCCAAAGTCGAAAATTGTTTCGCCATGCAACCTCATCAGCTGTTGTCCAGTCAAAGTGGTAGGAGCCATGCAGCTTAGGGTCGGGCATAAAAAATTCCTGCAAAGCAGGCAACGTATACGTGCTATGCCACTCTGCATCTCTTGCTCGCATAACATCTCGGTTGGCTTCGTAAATAGTAAACGTTGGTGACAAGGTGAAATCTAATCCAACCAGTTCATCTCTTACTGAATTCCATTTATCGCTGCCGGGTGCTGCAGCCTGTTGCCACAGCCGACCTGCCTGACCAAATCGCCATTGCTCATCTGAATAGTTATAGTCCGCAGGATAATCCTGAATTGTTCTGTCAGTGAACAGTGATTCAGGCAAGCCATACCAGTGTTCCATGCTGTCCAAACCCATTCTGGCGCTATCTAGAACATTGATAGAATACACGGATGTCTGATCATGATGGTTAGATGTTCCCATACCTAACTCTGCAGTGGTCTGATAAATGGCTTTTGTTGCAGCAGGTGTTGCGCCTCTAAGTTTTACACCCTCGGCGCCGCGCCTGTGGACTTCTCTGACCCAAGCGCTGGCCGCAATTGCACTGGTCACACTGCTTCCCGGAAACATTGCATGAACAACGATTCGTGGCGCCGTAATTTCGCCCGCTTCGCTTCGATTACGATGGTCCACTGTCCAGTCTAAACCCATGCCAGAGCCAACCTCGCGAACGGTTGTAATACCGTGTGCTAGCCACAGCTTAAACACATATTCCGGAGGCGTTATTGGTCCGGTCAATCCCTGACCGGCATTGCCAATGTGGGTGTGCGAATCGATAAAACCAGGCAGCGCATACATACCGCTGGCATCAATCACCCTAGCGTTGGCTATCCGAGGAGGCGCAGAACTAATAGATTGAATCCTGTCCTCTTTAATAACAATAGATACTGGACCGCGTGGCGGCGCACCTTCGCCGCTGACTAACATTACATTCTCAATAATTAGACTATCAAATGGCCCCTCGCCCCGCTGACGGTCCGGGGCCGGCTCTGGAATTAAAATCCCATTACGAATCGCGCGTGTTGCCGACTCCTCTCCTGGAACAGCCGAAGACTGAGCATTGCTTTCTAAGGCTAGCGCCATTAATAGCAGCAGAGGGACTAATTTTGTTTTCATCGTTAGGTTCCAGTGGTTAATGTGCATAGATCAGTCCTTTTATTCTTTTGGTTTACAATTCTCGATAGTCACGACTTTCTTGAATCGAGCCTTTTTTAGATTCCTATTTCCTTAAATTCCGCTTTGCTTAGTTAGCGATCGACTCAAATGACGCCTAATCTGTTTCCAGTTTATGCACTCTCGCTGAACTGCTGCCATTTATCTTGCATGGCTTCAAAGGCTTTATAGAGTGGCTCCGTATCAGCATCCTCAACTATTTCAAGAGCAAGTGCCGCGGCCTCAAGGGTAGAAAGCCCGCCGGCTTGCGACCCTTTACGTATTCGATAACGACTTTTAGAACCCGCCTCCAGTCTAAACACCACTAGAGTCCATAGCCATGGATTGAGCTGCCACATTTTTTTTGCTTTGCGCCAAGTGCCATCTATCAGGATAAGTGTCTGGATAATATTGGACGCAGACTCTACATTTTCAGAGAGAATAGTACTCTCTGGCGAAGGGAACAGCACCGCGACTCTTGCGCCGGCCGACTCTCTATCAATAAGTCGCTGTTTAATTTGCTCAAAATCGGCTGCACTCTCACCAACAACCACTTTTGCATCGGGAACAACAAGTGATACCAATCTGGCGGTATTTTTAGCCCTGTTCTTCTCAGAAGGGTGTTGCAGGATAATAATTTCAACATCGACAGCGATCTGGGTAATTACACTGCAAACACAGACGACCGCTGGGTACTGGCAAGCTGCGCAAATTTTACGTCCTGTCATATTAAGACCACGCTCTTGCTGAGCTCATTTATTAACCTATTTGGCTTAACTATTTGGCCCACGTGCTCGACTCATCTATTTAACTTAACTATCTAACTTAACTATTGCACAGCGGTTGAATCATTTTCAAAGAACTCAGTGATTGATAATGATTCCAGGTCAAAACACACAAAGCCTTGTTTGGACGCGCTTGTGAACCTGCTGAACACACAACCGTCATCATTAATCTGATTTTGGATCTCCTGCGATACCCCATTTCGAAGCACGAACTCTCTTCTAAAGCGAGACCTTTCGATATAGGAATCTGTCACTAGAGGCTGATAGTTCGACGCATAACCAAAAAGCGGCTCACCGTTTAACTGGCTCCCAATAGATAGAGACATTGCCTCCTGATCATCCTGCGGAAGTTCTATGTAAACCAGCTTTGGGTAGGGTCCCGGGAACTGGTCTAAACTTTCCATCGTGTTGCCGTAGGAAGCGAATTCTCGAGCATTTAGGCTAAATATCGAATCATACTCAATTGCCAACACCACTGGCCTTTCCTTATAAACCACCCAAACCCCGCCACCGAGACAGACTATTTGAAAAATGGCGATGCAGCTCAGATCAAACGTTAAACTGGGCTTGCCTGCCTCATAAACAACAAGGGTCAGCAGTGGTCCTAGCACTAAATCCACAGCGATTACGATTCGCAAGCCTTCCCAGCCGCCAGTGATATCAAACAAAAGACCGGGGTACCAAACCAATAGAATGATCGCTAGCAAAACTGCGAAAACCGCTAAACTTAGTGCAAAATGGATAAGAAACGCGCTGAATTTAGTCACTTGATCACCCCTGCAACAATTGTCTACCGAAAACGTTGGCATTTTCCTGCAACTAACCCCATCAGCACAAGCCCTCAAAGCCTCAGTGTCTGCCCATACCAGCTGACAGATAAGCCCGATTTTCCACTATGGCTCTTTTAGCTATTCTCACTTATCCTCAAGGCAGCTTTGAATAGGCCGTCGTAGATAACGATTGCCGTTACTACTCATCGAATACAGGAGACAAACATGATTTACAGCTTGGGAGAAAATAGAGTCGATATTCGCGGCGCAGATTATTTTGTGGCAGACAACGCTACAGTAATAGGTTTAGTCGCCCTAGAAAACAACGCCAGCGTTTGGTTCAATGCTGTAATTCGCGGCGATAATGAGCTTATTACGATTGGCGAGAATTCAAATATACAAGACGGCGCAGTGCTCCACACCGATCCAGGTGTCCCCCTTACTGTTGGCAAGAATGTCACAGTTGGCCACAACGTTATGCTGCATGGGTGCACTATTGGTGACAGCTCGCTCATAGGAATTAATTCAGTCATCCTAAACGGCGCCAAGATCGGCAAGAACTGCCTAATTGGCGCGAACTCTCTCATCTCAGAGGGTAAAAATATTCCTGATGGCTCGCTGGTAATGGGCTCTCCGGGAAAGGTGGTACGGACGCTGTCTGTCCAGCAGCAACAAGCTTTGCTGCTAAGCGCTGACACTTACGTTAAAAATTTCAAACGCTTTAAGAAAGAGTTACAGCTGGACCCTAGATAATCCGGCAGACCTTATCAACAGGCCGTCTCGTCACGCCTTATCAAGAACTGGCTCACTAAAAATTGCCTGGTTCTTCTTTAATCCCCTCAGATTAGGCCCGTTTCAGATCGAGAGGAGCCTGAGGGGAAGTTGCTAACTGCTTGGTTAGCGCATGCATCCTATTGGTTCGGTTTTTTCTTTTTATAGAACCATCTTGGCGCAATTTGTTTTAATTGATCCTTAACAGCGCACATAATTGAAGCTAATTAAGAACTTTCTAACTCATCTTTTCATATCCTTGCTTAACCTTTCTTAATCTCGCCCCTCTCCAGCAATTTAAATTTGGATAAGCAGATTTAAACCTGCATTAATCTACTTTTTTCACAAAAAGTTTCATTCTTTTAACTTGTTGTAATTGAAAGACAATTTTTAAAAACGAAAAACCCTAACAATCGAAGCTCACTATCACCCCACAAATACCCTTGCATTACCGAGGTTTAATTAAAGACCGGCGAATTTCTGTTGGCACGATTAATGCTTTTTCTCGGTGAGCATAATTTTTATTCATAATTCTTTTAAGTTGATTTTGATGGGGCACTTTTACATGGGTATTTCGAACAACATGAAACTACGGACCTGCACAGCGCTTGCCGGCTTTGCAAGCTCGCTTTTATTCACAGGTATAGCGCAAGCACAGTCCGCTGCGCCTGAGGGCGGCAATATCGAATCGGTTGTTGTAACCGGCTCACGTATTGTAAGAGACGGCTACAGTGCGCCTACACCTGTTTCTGTGTTGTCTGAAGAGGATATTGATGCCGAAGCAGCTGGCAGCATTGCTGAATTCGCAATGACTTTACCTTCCATTCAAGGCAGTAGTACCGCAACCACTAACTCAGGATCTTTAAGTAGTGGCCAATCGGGTATTGCAGCTCTTAATCTACGTGCACTAGGCACTGGCCGTACTCTGGTGTTATTTGATGGTCAGCGCTCAGTTGCGTCTTCATCAGTAGGTCAGGTTGACACCAACACATTCCCTCAGTCCTTGGTTAAACGCATTGAAGTGGTATCTGGCGGCGCATCATCAGTTTATGGTTCTGATGCAATTGCAGGTGTCGTTAATTTCATTCTCGACAAAGAATACACTGGTGTAAAAACTGCCATTGAATATGGAGAAGTCAATGAATACGGCGCGGGCAATGAGCGATTTGAGTTTACCGCAGGTACCGCTTTTGCGGATGGTCAAGGCCACCTACTTTTTAGTGCCGAGTATTATGACCAAGAAGGTATTCGCGATACCGTTGCTGACTGGCAGCTAGACGGTGATGTCGGCATCGTTAATCCTGACAAGAGTGCAGGGGCACCTTACTTCCTTGTAGGTTCAGATATAGGTAGCAGCAACTATACTCCAGGTGGCTTGATAGTAGATGGGCCGCTACGAGGAACCTTTTTTGGTGATGGCGGTAACATTGGCCAACTGAATTTCGGTGAGGTATCCAACGCCTGGATGGTTGGTGGTGACTGGCGTTACGCCCAGTCTTCAATGCTTGGTACTAATTCCTTACAGGCTGACTCAACACGTCAAAGTGTATTCGGTCGAGCCAGCTGGGAATTAACTCCCGATATAGAAGTGTTTGCTCAGGGTTCTTGGGCTGGCTATGAAGGCGACAGCGATTATATTCGCCCAACAGACCGTAACCGTACAATCCAAATAGACAACGCGTTCTTGCCTCAAGCAACCCGTGACCAGATGGTTACTGAGGGCCTTACCAGCTTCAGATTGAGCAGTGCGCGTCAGGATATTCCTTTATCTGGTGCCAATAACCAGCGCAACACATCTCGTTTCGTTTTAGGTGCCGAAGGTGGATTCGATGCTGCAGGCCATGCATTTACATGGGATACCTATTATCAAAAAGGGATAACTCAAACCGATGAGCACCAAAATCCCACTTGGAATTTTGCCAACCTAAGCGCAGCATCTGATGCCGTTGTTGGTGCCGGTGGCGAAATCGTTTGTCGCTCAGCTCTCGCCGGTTGTGTACCATTTAACTCCTTCGGCGTTGGAGTTGCTAGCCCAGAAGCCTTGGATTTTGTTCTTGGACAGCCACGTCGTGAGCAGGATTTCACTCAAGATGTTGTTGCCTTTAATATCAGAAACTCAGATTTCGAAGGTTGGGCCGGTCCCATAGGTTTAGCCGCAGGATTCGAATGGCGCAGAGATGAGATAGAAGGTTTCGTTGATCCCAAATACACAAGCGGCTGGAAATATGGTAACTATAAGGTCACAACAGGCGACCAAGATGTAGCCGAAGCTTACATAGAGGCGGTTGTGCCTTTAATGACCGGTTTAGAATTCAGCGGCGCAGCACGCCGCACTGATTACAGTAATTCTGGCGGTGTGAACACCTGGAAAGCCGGTATTACTTATTCACCGATTGATGATATTACTTTACGTGTTACCCAGTCTCGTGACATTCGCGCACCAAACTTGAGCGAACTGTTTGATGCGGGTACTGCGCGCAGTAACTCGGTTGATATTGGCGGGGCGTCAGTTCCGTTCATCCAGAACCTGCAAGGCACACCTACAGTCGGCCCAGAAGAAGCTGATGCTTTTGGTTTTGGTTTAGTGCTGCAGCCACGCTTCCTGCCAGGGTTTGCAATGTCTGTTGACTACTATGACATCGAAGTTGAGGGCGTTATTGGGTTCCTCAGTGCTGAAGATGTGGCAAACGCCTGTTTCCTGTTCAACGTACAGAGTAATTGCGGCCAATTGAATTTCAACCCTGACGGTGTGCTTCAGACTATTGATCTGAAATACGAAAACCTAACGGGATTGATATCTGAAGGTATAGATCTTGAAGCCAGCTACACCACGGAGCTGGGCGCAGGCGTATTGGCCCTGCGCTACATGACTACACACTACATGAGCAACGCCACTGATAACGGCGTTACTGTTCGGGAACGAGCTGGAGAGAATACTAGCAACACACCTGACTTTGTTCATCGCGGCACTGCACGCTACACCATGAACGATTTCTCTTTCACCCTTACTGCCCGTGGGCATAGTGATGGTGTTGTAGATAATCGCTGGACCGAATGTAACGGCAACTGCCCTGTTTCAACCAATACTGCCAATCGAACTATCAATGACAATTCTATCGACGGTCAGTTTTTCTTCGATGGCTATGGTTCATACAATATGGAGTTCGGTGGTGGCCAAGCTGAGCTATTCTTGTCAGTTAAGAACCTATTCGATACTGATCCAGAGTTTGTTCCTTTCCCATTGTCTCAAGGCAGCGAAAACCGCCCTGGTTACCAGCAAGCTAACCGCAACCTGAGTGATGTAATGGGCAGAAACTTCCGCGTAGGTATGCGCTACGAGTTCTAATAGTTATTTAGGCCGTTCAATAATTGTTAAGATTTTTTTAGTAGCACGGAGTTAAAGGTCCTAGTAAGTAGTCCTTAGATAGCAGTATCTGGAGTATTGAGTGCAGCAGTTTTTTGCTGCTGCACTCAACCTCTTCAGCAATCAGTCTCGACAACTAATCCCAATATTTAATCCCAACATTTAATCCCAACAATAGCCCCAGCTTTCGTCTGCGGCTATCTCCCTTAAAAACTCTCAGCACATACAATAAATTAGGAGCAACCCCTCTAATGATCAACCGGTCTCATAAAAGGTCATTTCAAATAGCAGTTTCCACTGCTGCACTTTTTTTGACTTCAATAATTCACATCCAAGCCCTAGCAGCTGACTATTCAGATGAACAACGAGACGCTATTAAACAAGAGCTGATCGCTGCCATCGATGACAAAGCTAAGCTCGCACAGGTCATGAACGATATGATTTTTAGTTTTGGTGAGCTAGGCTTTCAAGAATTTGAAACCTCTAACTACCTCACCACAATGCTAAGTGAAAATGGTTTTGAGGTGGCACAAGGCATTTCCGGCATACCAACCGCGTGGATGGCCAGTTGGGGCGAAGGCGAGCCTGTAATTGCCTTAGGATCAGACATTGATGGCATTCCGAAGGCCTCGCAAAAACCGGGTGTTGCATACCGAGACCCAATAATCGAAGGGGCACCGGGCCATGGTGAGGGTCACAACTCAGGCCAGGTCGTAAACATAATTGCAGCGCTCACGGTAAAGGAATTCATGGAAGAGAATAACTTACCTGGCACTATCAAAATCTGGCCAGGAGTTGCTGAAGAACAGCTTGGAACCAAAGCCTACTATGTTCGTGACGGCTACTTTAAAGACGTAGACGCTGTGTTGTTCTCCCACGTATCTAATCGCTTAGGTACTCGCTGGGGCGGCGGCCGCGGCAATGGCTTGATTTCTATCCAGTATGATTTTGAGGGCGAAAGCGCTCATAGCGCTGGTTCGCCTTGGCGCGGGAAAAGTGCCGCGGACGCCATTGCACTGATGGATGTCGGCATGAATTTTCGCCGCGAGCATTTGCGCTTATCACAGCGTACTCATTCGGTGGTGGTAGACGGTGGCGATCAGCCTAACGTGGTGCCTTCCAAAGCCAGCGTTTGGTACTTCTTTCGAGAAACTGACTATGAACACATAAAAGAGCTATGGAATATTGGTGACGATATGGCTCGAGGCGCAGCCTTAATGAGCAACACCACTTGGAGCTCCACAGTTTTAGGCAGCGCGTATCCAGGCCACTTTAACAAAGCTATGGCGCAGCGCGCTTACGAGCACGCCCAAATGGTTGGCATGCCTGACTGGTCGGAAAATGATTTGACCCTAGCCAAGGCCGTGCAGGCTGAGCTGGGAGTGCCGCAAGAAGGTTTGAACACTGCCTTGCAAGAGCTAACTGATCCACCGGATCCAGCAACAAACACCGGCGGCGGCTCTGATGACATTGGAGATATCTCTTGGCAGGTTCCTACGATCGTTCAAGGTTACCCATCAAATATACCTAACCTGCCTGGTCACAATTGGGTTAACTCCATTGCCATGGCAACACCTATTGCGCACAAGGGCATTGTGGCTGGCGCGAAAGTGCAGGCTATGACTCTGTTTGATCTCATCACTGACGATGAGCTTTTGGAAAACGCTTGGGAGTATTACCGAGAAGTGCAAACAAAAGATGCGCAGTATATCCCCTTGCTTAGACCTGAAGATGAGCCTGCAATTCACTTGAACGAAGGCATAATGGCAACCTTCAGACCAATCATGAAAGACTATTACTACGACCCAGATCAGTATGAGACTTACATGGACCAACTAGGTATTACTTATCCAACAGTAAGACAGCAATAGCGGCTAATTTTGCACTGATAACCGTTCCAGCGCAGCCGCGGCAGTTCGATTGCCGCGGCGAGCTGATTCTGAATACCAATAAATCGCTTCATCAAAATCCTTATCGACCCCTTTTCCTTGCTCGTAGACTGTGCCTAGTCTTAGCGCAGGAATAGCGTCGCCCTTGTGTGCAGCACGAAGCCACCACCGGGCTGCCAGCTCATCATTTTGTGGTGCACCTGTCCCTGAGGCATAGGCGTTGCCCAAATTATGTAGAGCCAAGGTATTATTTTTTTCCGCAGCTTTTCGATACCACGAAACTGCGAGTTCAAGGTTCACTTCTTTTCCTAGGCCTTCCGCAAACGCCGTACCCATTAACAACATAGCCTCGCTATCGCCCTGATTAGCCATCATTTCGATGTCACCAATCACGGATTCGGCAAGTCGCAGCGCTCGAGGTTTATCCGCACTAAAGGTCATGCGTCCCGTTGAATAGACCCTAGCTAACCACATCACCGATAGGGCATTGCCGTCTTGCGCAGATCGCTCCAATAGGCGACGAGCACGAGAATCATCGACGCGGCCAGACTCTCCCGTATACCAACGGATAGATTCCCCTAACTGTGCCTGAGGGCCTATTGCCACACACCCAAATATGGTCAGAGCCATCAATCCAAGGTAAACGCGCACCCCACTAAGCTTTATTTTTATTAACATAGACTTAACCGCCAATGGTTCATCTGCAGGTCGGCACAAGTCGTCAGAAACAACAGCGCCGCACCGCGTCGGAGCGCAGCTACAATAAGGCAAAAAAGGCTCTTAGGCGTTCGGTATTTTTACCCACATCACTAATTCCCACTCGCGACAGTGAGCGAGCATTAAGTACAGTTTCACTGCCCTCTCGGGAAATATAAACAACGACGTCATCTTTGAAGCGAAACCAAAATGTAGTATCGCTCGCCTCTATTCGGCCCTCGGCGAGATTGGAATCGACTATGTCCCAACCTAGCGACTCCATTGCCGATAAAGCATTTGCAAACACTTCTTCGACAGAACTAGTGAAACGCTGAGGAATAATATCTGGATAGGCAGATTGTTGAAATGCGGTAAGCTTTTGCGCTGTCATATCTTGACCACTACCGTAAACCATCGTGTTTGGCGCATCAGCGCGCAGAGGCACAATGGCAACATAGGCAGGTGGGTTTGCCGGATTAGTTGTGATGTCATGAATTGGGGGAGTGCCATCGGAGGGGCGAAAGCTTTCAGGAACAAAATACGCCAGCGCAGCTGATAGAGTACCCACTAGTGCCAGTGCACAAAGTCGCGACCCGTTCTCAATTGACAGAATCTTAGAAGCAATTAGGATGCCTAAAGCTACCACTAAAGTAACTCCTGCAATCCACGGCGCCCAGGCATTTACTATTTGTAAAAATCCAAAACCTGCTCTGAAATCTGAAAATCCCAGCCATATTCCAAGCGGCCCTGCCAGCGCTAACAAACCAACACCAAGACCTGCAATGCAGCAAATAATTGCATCTATTTTGAACATGAGGCTTAAAGCTTTGTTTCTAAATGGTTTCACTGAAGCTTTGTTAGTCAAGCGCTTACTCCTAGTTTTATTATAATTATAAATTTTACGTTCTAATTCTTGGGTTATTATTAAGCCGAAAACAGCTCAATACATCGGCTGTAGATTATCCGAAGCCGTGCCGAGATATCAACCTTGTGATTGCAGCAATGTCACTCTTCTTCTTGCAACAGCTACAGACCTATAAACCGCTAACATTCTCTCTAACGGCAACGCCGCCAGAAAAGAGTCAACGTCATCAAACGGCAATTCGCCAAGTTCCTGCATAGGCAATTCCCACCAGCGACTGGCTAACAAAGCTTCAATTTGCTTTGGTTCAAATCGCGTTCGAACCACCCTTGCTGGGTTTCCAACCACTATCTCGTAGGGGCCAACATCTTTTGTCACCACGGCATTTCGCCCTATAACAGCGCCCGTTGCAATATTCACCCCTGCCATGACCACAGCATCGTGCGCTATCCATACATCGTGACCAATAGTAGAAAAGCCATTGCTCGCACAGTAGTCTTTACTGACGACCATACTCGTCGACACCCAGTTTATAGGATGGTTATCTGGAGCCTGCCCCAAAACCACTCCTCGCCCGATCGAGCAAAACCGGCCTATTGATTCTAAAAAATAAATTTCGCTGCCTTCGCGTACATAGCTATATGCACCAATTTTTAATTTCTTTGTATTTGCTGGAACTTTTACCAAGGCGTTTCCCAAACGCGAAAACTCTTCCAAAACCAGTTCGGATTCCAGCGACATCCTTGCTAGATTTTGAAGACGAACACCCCATCGCTTTGCTTTTAACTTTTCTAAAAAAATCATAGATTCATCGTTGTCACTAGCCAAGATCTAAAAAGTTGCTAACCACACTTTTATTTAAGCCCAAAAACAAACAGGGTCCTCCCTCCGACAACAGCTACGCGCTGGTTATCATCAATCGCAAAACCCATAGGGTTAGTTCGGATATGAGCTCCAGAGTTAAAGTTCCAAAGTGGATTTCCCGCTGCTGCATCTAGAGCGAAAAACACCCCTTCAGCACTAGAGCCAAATACTAGTCCCCCAGCGGTGGCCATAACTCCAGACCACGGTGGTGTCAGCAACTCAAATTCCCATTCTTGTTTGCCGGTCATCGCGTCCAGCGCCACTATCGCGCCGGTCGCTCGATCGCCATCTAAGGCTTGCTCGCCGCCCCCTAAAAATGGAGCGCCCGGTGTATATTCGACATCGGCTTTGTAATAAATAGCACCCATGCGCCGATTAGGCACAAAAAACTGCCCCGTATTTGGATTATAAGAAGGTGAAAACCAGTTAGTAGCCCCTTGCAAACTTGGCCATACCAGATTGCCCTCTCTAGTAGGCTCGGTATTTAATTTGACGATAGGTCTGCCAAGATCATCAATGCCCTCGGCCCATGTCTGGTAAGAGTATTCTTCACCCAACAAATATTCACCAGTTTCACGATCTATTAAATAGTAAAACGCATTACGATTGGCCAACGCCAATAATTTTCGCTGTTTGCCCTCAAACTCACCGTCTATTAGAACCGGAATTTGATTAGCATCCCAGTCATGGGTGTCGTGAGGCGTGTATTGGAAGTGCCAAAGCATTTCGCCCGTATCAGGGTTTAAGGCTAACACCGCACAGGTAAACAAATTATCTCCTGGCCGAAGGTCACCGTTCCAATCCGGGGCTGGGTTCCCAGTTGTCCAATAAAGAGTATTTAGCTCTGCATCGAAAGAACCGGTAAGCCAAGTAGAACCACCGCCGGTTTGCCATGCCTCGCCTTGCCAAGTTTCGCTGCCAGGCTCACCCGGTTCAGGAACCGTGAAAGTGCGCCAGAGCCGCTCACCAGTATTGGAGTCATAGGCATCGATAAAGCCTCTAATTCCGGCCTCAGCACCGCTAACCCCGACAACAATCTTACCGTCCAGCGCCAAAGGGGCAAGAGTCAACGAAAACCCAACCGAATTATCAGCAACCTTTGTTTCCCAGCGCACCGCCCCACTTATTGCGTCCAAGGCAAATAAACGGGCATCGAGTGTTGCCACAAAAACAGAATCATCTAACAGCGCCACACCGCGATTGATGCGAGGAAAACCGATATTCAACACCTCTTCCGATATATCCGGCTTCCAGTGCCAGAGTAAATTACCGGTACGGGCATCCAGAGCGGTGACACT
>Ga0208414_1002127_pt1 | contig 13660 bp, 10 predicted proteins | sample AntAceMetag02UKE_FD_184770 | JGI IMG/M metagenome (GOLD analysis project Ga0208414, IMG submission 184770) | Saline lake microbial communities from Ace Lake, Antarctica - Antarctic Ace Lake Metagenome 02UKE (SPAdes) (version 2) | ecosystem: Environmental > Aquatic > Non-marine Saline and... | reverse complement strand
TCGACTTCGCCGCTTTTTCCAGCGTTATCGATCTCGCTACATCGACGCGCCGTCGTGTCGAGGATGATGCCGGCACCAAGCAGCTTGGGCGGTACGGGAACCGACGCCGTCTGTTCAGAGATGCGCAGGCGAGCCCGGATTCGGGCCACGAGTTCGGCGAGTCGGAAAGGCTTGGCCACGTAGTCGTCAGCACCGGCGTTGAGCCCGACGATGACGTCCATTTCCTCTGCGCGAGCCGTCAGCATGATGATCGGGAGGTCCGGATACTTGGCCCGGATTTTGCGGCAAACATCGAGGCCATCGATGTCGGGCAAGGTCAGATCGAGGAGCAGTAGATCGGGTTGCGCCTCGTCGATTGCCAGCAACGCCGGGTGACCGGCGGCGACGTGAACGACGTCGAAAGATTCTGATCGCAAGACGCGGACCAGCGGCTCGCTGATTCGTTCGTCGTCTTCGACGAGCAAGACCGTGGCCATGACGACATCAGCGTACGCGCCCCACCGTCAGCGCACGTGTATGCCGCAGCGCAGCCTTCCGACTCTTCGGACCCTTCCGCCTCTCCTGATTTCAGGCCACTTCAAGTGTTGCGAAGGTGCAGCGCGTTCGCGTGGGCAGGGAAGCCCTCGTGATCGGCCAGCGCGATGACGTTTGAGGCCATGCGCCGGATTGCGGTTCCGTTGGAGCGAGCAATTGCGGTCCGCTTCAAGAACGCATTGGCGGTGATACCTGACGCCACGTGCGCAAAGCCGCTCGTCGGTAGCGATGCGGGGCAGCCGAGGATGAAGTTGGCAGCGCTGAACGGGGTGTCTTGACCGATCAGAATTTCGCCGGCATTCACCAAACCGTCGACAACACGGTCGATGTCGGCGTCGGCGACAGCAACCTGGAGGTGTTCGGCGGCGTATTCATTGGCCACAGCGATGGCGGTGTCGAGATCGTCGACAAGAACGCATCCACCGTTCGGCCCGAGCGAGGCGCGGCATGCTGTGGCGCGTACCTCGGGCAGGGCGGCGAGCTGGCGGTCGAGTTCGGTGTCGGTGGCGTCAGCGAGAGCGGCCGAAGTGGTCAGGAGAACGACGGAACTGTCGGTGCCGTGTTCCGCCTCGATCAGCAGGTCCGCCGCGAGGCGGACCGGGTCGGCCGTTTCATCGGCGATGACGAGGCTCTCGGTGGGGCCGAGCAGCATCATGGTCGATGTGCCGAACCGTTGCATCTCGACCTGGGCGATCGTGACGGCGGGCGAACCGGGCCCGACGATCTTGACGACCTTGTCGATCGACTCGGTGCCGAAACCGAGTGCTGCGATGCCCGCCGGGCCATTGACGCGGAACACATTCTCGATGCCAAGCTTGCGGCAAACGACCAGGACAGCCGGGTCGATCTCGCCTGATCCACCGGGGACAGGCGGAACGACGAGCGACACCTTGGGGACGCCGGCGACGACTGCTGGAACGGCGAGTTGATACGCAACGCTCGGATAGCTCGCCTTGCCGGACGGTGTGAACAGACCGACGGAACTAATCGGCGTGATCTTCTCGCCGACGGTCAGACCTGGTTCGCTCTCGACGCTCCAGTCGCGAGACTGCTGCATCTGTGCTTCGTTGAAGGTGCGCAGGTGGATGATTGCGTCGTCGATGGCCTCGTCAACGGCGTCAGACACGACTGCCTGCTCGAACTCGGCCGTGCTGACTCGGAGTTGGTCAGGGGTGAGCGCTATTCCATCGAACTTGGCCAGTGCATCACAGACCGCCGCGTCGCCGCGACGGCGAACGTCTTCGAGAATGATGCCGATCGAAGTTCGCAATTCTGGGTCGAAGATGTCGTCGATACCGCGGTGCATCAGGGCGGCCCGAGCATCGCTGCCCATCTCGTTCCACACCTGGCGTCGCATTACGGTCATGTCACCAAGATTACCGTCGAGCCCTTCGACTGGCGCTGCGGGATCGGGCGAAGGAGCAGGTGTGTGAGCAGGTGGGGGATCATCGGTGTTGCATCGGCTTGACAAAAAGCACGCCGGAGAATCGAACGGATGACTGAGGTCGCACCGCCTGGCAGTAGTGTCACATCACGTTCCATTCGCCACTTTCGCTCGGCACGTCGAGCGGTGGTCGGATTCCTCTCACACCCTGCGAAGGGGAGCGTCAATGCCAGTTACGGTCGTTATCGGAGCCCAATGGGGCGACGAAGGTAAAGCCAAAGTCATCGACCTCTTGTCGAAAGAGCACACCTATGTCGTGCGCTACCAGGGCGGCCACAACGCGGGCCATACCGTGGTGGTTGACGGCGAGAAGTACGCCTTGCAGCTTGTGCCCTCCGGCATCTTGTATCCGCATGTGATCCCGGTGATCGGCAACGGTGTTGTTGTCGACATGCCGACGCTCTTCAACGAGGTCGACATGCTCGAGTCGCGGGGCAACTCCTGCTCCGACCTCAAGGTCTCCACCCGGGCGCACCTCATTTTCCCGTGGCACCAGAGCCACGACGCGATCTCCGAGGCAATGCGCGGCGACGACAAGCTCGGCACCACGTTGCGCGGTATCGGCCCGGCGTACGCCGACAAGATGCGCCGCGTCGGCATCCGTGCCGGCGACGCACGTGACCCCGAACGTTTTGCTCGACTGATCCGCGAACGCGCAACGGTCGAGAACAAGTTGATCAGCGAGGCCGGCGGCGACGAACTTGACGTCGAGGACATGGTCGAGCGCTTCTCGACGTACGGCGCACGTCTCGTGCCGTATCTTTCCGACACGATCAGCTTGCTACACAACGCGCTGGCCGAAGATGCCCACATCCTGCTCGAAGGCGCGCAAGCGACCTTCCTCGACCTCGATCACGGCACGTATCCCTACGTGACGTCATCGAACCCGACAGCTGGCGGCGCTTCGGTCGGCTCGGGCTTGGGCCCACGCGACCTCAGCCGGATCGTTGGGATCACCAAGGCGTACACCACGCGTGTGGGTGCCGGCCCGTTCGTCACCGAGTTGTTCGACGACGACGGCAAGATGCTCTCCGAAGTCGGTCGCGAATTTGGCACGGTCACAGGTCGTGCTCGTCGTTGCGGATGGCTCGACTGCGTGATGTTGCGCCACGCGGTGCGACTCAACTCGCTCACCGAATTGTCGCTCACGAAGCTCGACATCCTCGACGGTTTTGACACGGTGAAGATCTGCACCGGTTACACGCTCGATGGCGAACCGGTCACCGATTACCCGGACCAGTACGACGTGCTCGAACGGATTGAGCCGGTGTACGAAGAGCTGCCCGGCTGGAAGACACCGATCAACGAGATGCGCGAACCGGGTGACCTGCCAGCCGAGGCCAAGGCGTTCATCGCTGTCGTCGAACGCGAAGTCGGCGTTCGCATCAACGTGGTCGGCGTCGGCGCCGAACGCGGCGACTACCTCATTTGGGAAACGCCGGGTACCGCTTCATGATCCCGCGCTACTCCACTCCGGAGATGGATGCTGTTTGGTCTGATACGGCCAAATTCGCGCGCTGGCTTGAGGTTGAACTGCTGGCCACTGAAGGGCATGCCGCAATTGGTGTCGTTCCGCAGGAGGCTGCTCAGATTTGTCGGGCCAATGCTCCGGTGGCCGACGACGCATTCCTGGCAAAAATCCTCGATCGTGAGGCGATTACCGACCATGACGTCGCGGCGTTCGTCGATGTCACGCAGGACGCGATCAACGACCCGGCAGGATCCTGGATCCACTACGGCCTCACATCCTCCGATGTCGGTGACACTGCGCTGTGCTGGGCAATGCGTGATGCCGCTGATCTGATGATCGAGGCGTCGACCGAGCTACTCGCCACGTTGATCGAGATGGCGCGCGAGCACCGCGACACGGTGATGATTGGTCGTACCCACGGCATCCACGCCGAGCCAACAACCTTCGGCGCCAAAGTCGCCCTCTGGGCCCTGCAGGTCGAGCGTGATCGCGAACGTCTGCGTACTGCCCGCGACACGGTTGCAGTCATGAAGCTGAGCGGAGCCGTTGGGACCTACTCCAACATCCCGCCTGCGGTCGAACAATTCGTTGGAGATGCGCTCCATCTGAAGCCAGTTCCTGCGACTCAGGTCGTCGCCCGTGACCGTCACGCCGAGTTCCTGTATGCCTGTTCGTCGGTAGCTGCGACCTGCGAATTGATGGCCGTCGAACTCCGTCATCTGCAGCGGACCGAGGTCCGCGAAGTGCAAGAAGGCTTCAAACCGGGGCAGAAGGGATCGTCGGCAATGCCACACAAGCGGAATCCGATTTCCGCTGAAACAATCTCCGGATTAGCGCGTGTCGTTCGCTCGAACCTTCTCGCTGGTTTGCAAGACATTGCGCTCTGGCATGAGCGCGATATCTCCCACTCGTCGGTCGAGCGCGTGATTCTCCCGGATTCGTCGCAACTCGCCTACTACATGATGCGGCGATTGCGTCGTCTGCTCTCGGGGCTTGTCGTCATGCCTGAGCGGATGCAGGCAAACCTCGATGCCAGCTACGGGCTGGTGTTTAGCCAGCCGGTGCTGCTGTCGCTCGTGCAGGCGGGCAAGACCCGCGACGAGGCGTACCGGATCGTGCAGCGCAATGCGATGCAGGCGTGGGACGATGGCGTCGACTTCAGGTCATTGCTCGAAGCCGACGATGACGTCGACAACTCAATGCTTGACGACGCGTTCGACTTGCGTCGTTCGTTGTCGAACCTCGGCCGCGTCTTTGAAGCGGTCGACGCGATCCAGATCTGAATCGAGGAGTCAGTCGCCCTTGGAAATACCGGCGGCCTTGAGGACGCTTGCCTCGACACCAACGTCACGCCACGACTGGTATGAGATCTGCTTGCTCCGGCTATAGCTTTTGGCCACGGTGACGAACTCTGCTGCGAGCCGCTCCATGTCGATCGTGTCGGACATCGATTCTAATTCGGACCGCAGGTCACGGCGTTCTTGAACCAAAAGTAGCTCGTCGAGAGGCGATGCTGATTCCAGCTCAGTATCGATTGTTTCGAGCCGAGTAGTCACTGTTTCAGCAGTCCGTTTGCGGCCACGCTTTGGCTTTGTTGCTCGCAGGCCTTCGAGATACTCGCGGACGACTCGACCTTCGACCCGGCCCTTTGCGAGCGCTGCCTTGTGTTCGTTGGACATTGGTGTTTTCGGACCACGCTTTGCTGCCATGGCCAGCACCCTATTCGACTCTGACGATTGAACCAATCGGTTCATACTGGTTTATGGGGATATTCGAATAGGTTGCTCAGAATGTTCGAACTTTCTCCGCATGGCACCGATGTCTTCGTCGGGACGGGCCCGCAGTATCCGTGGGGCGGCTTGTACGGCGGTCAGATTGTCGCGCAAGCGTTGCGTGCAGCGACCCTGACGGTTGAGTCCGACCTGGAACCGCATTCCATTCGCGCCTACTTCATCCGTCCTGGTGACGCCACTGAACCCGTCCGGTACGAAGTCGATCGGATCAGGAACGGGCGCAGTTTCTCGACCCGCCGAGTGGTCGCCAGGCAGGCAATCGGCGCAATCCTCAACGCCGAGAGTTCGTTCCAGCGGCCCGAACCTGCGGCCAGCGTGCAGTCGATTCTGATGCCGGACGTTCCGGCGGCCAACTCGTTGGAGGCGTCATCGTGGACGGAGACCTTCGATCGAGTCGTGGTGCCGGCCAAGGCAGTGCAGGGCCCGAGCCGCGACGGCGCTGGGCGCACGGTCGTGTGGATGAAGGTGAACCACGAACTCGGAGACCCCGCTGAAGCCTCGGCGCAGTTGCTGCACCGCGCATGGCTGGCATTCCTCTCGGACGACATCCCGACGGAGGCGGTGATGCATGCGCATCCGGAGGCAGCGGCTGCGATGGGCGAGGACGACCGGTTCTTTGGTGCCAGCCTCGACCACACGATCTGGTTCCACCGTCCGTTGCGCGCTGACCGCTGGCACCTGTACGACTTCACCTGCCAGCATTTCGTTGGCGGCCGCGGCCTGGCCCACGGGCACGTTTTCACTCCCGATGGCACGCACGTTGCAACCGTGACGCAAGAGGTCCTGCTGCGCGATCGTGCGGCCAAGCCATGACCGAGTCGCGGCACCGCCCGGCAGCGATTTTCTTCGTCGGGGCGGACTCACAGGTAAGTTCGGACAGCGATGAGTGATGCTGCGCTTCCCGACCTCTCGCCGACGCTCGATCGGCTGCGCGACCATGTGCTGGAGCACTCGGTCAAGACTGGTGACTTCACCCTGAAGTCGGGGGCCAAGAGCACCTGGTTCCTCGACACCAAACAAACGGCGTGTCGCGCCGACGGCATCATCGCCGTGACCGATGCACTCATCGAAGTGTTCGGCGCCGATTTCGATGGCATCGATGCCATCGGCGGTTTGACGATGGGTGGCGACCCTGTGGCCTACGGCGTGCAGGCAGTCGCCGCGACTCGCGGGCACACGCTGCGCAGCTTCAGTGTTCGCAAGGAAGCCAAGCAGGGCGGCATCACCGGTCGTATTGCTGGCGCGCTGCAGCCCGGCGACAGGGTGCTGGTCACCGAAGACACGACAACTCGTGGCACGTCGCTGATCGAAGCTGCCGATCAGATCGCGGCGTTCGGAGCAATCCCAGTCTTCATGACCGTCATCGTTGATCGTGGCGGCACGTGTGCGGCTATGGCTGCCGGCAAGAACATCGACTACCGGCCGCTCCTCACTGCGCCGGACCTCGGTTTCGGTTTCGGCACCTGAGGTCGTGCTTCGGCGCTGAGCGGTGCCGTCCGAATGAGCGACCTGACGAAGTGGCCGAGCCGTGCTGTTTGGTTTCGAACTTTCTCTCGCGAGTCAGAAGGCTGAGTGTTTTAAACAGCCTGCGCTCGATCGTGCACGGCGTGGTTTCTTGAGGGGAGTCGTGATGGAAAAGTTCTGGCGCGCCGCAGGCGTGCAGCTTGGCAAGCAGTGGAAGATCGTGATCGCTGCGGTCGTCGTGATCACCGCGGTGTTGGCACTCGGTGCCCGTCAGATCGAGTTCGCGACCGGCCAGGACAGTTACCTCAACCCTGACTCGCAGACCGCAATCGACAATGTCGAGTTCCAGGACAACTTCGGCGGCGAGACCGTCATCTTGCTCTTCACCGCACAGGCCGGCGCCGAAGTCGATGTCAGTGATTTACTGAAGGGCAACAACCTTGCCGAGTTCCAGCGGATCAACGCGGCTCTGGCAGAGATTCCTGAGGTGTTCTCCGTCGTCACACCGCTCACCTCAGCCACGTTCAGTTCCGAACTTGTGACCTCCCAACCGGTCGCCAGCGCGGTCGGCACAAACGCCCTGCTGTCGGCATTCGACCGCGATGAGGCTGGCGCCGAAGCGCGGAGCGCCGACATCTCCGTCTCGCTCGCCCGACGAGGCGCTGCTGGTGACCAGACGCTCGAGAACCCCGACTGGGTTGAACTGCTCGTGTTTGGCAACGAGGGATTCACTGCAGTAGGAGGGGCTGTCACCGCGCCGCCCGCCGAGGAGTTGAAGATCCGCAAGTCGCTTGCCTCCACGTTCCCGAACGTTGACGGTGGCCCCATCAACCAGACCGCTGTTGGCGGTGTGATTCTCGCCGGCAACGCAACGCTCGACGAGCAGAGCGCCGGCACCAAGCAGGTCGTCGAAGTTCTCGAGTCGGCGAACATCGAAGGCTTCGACCTGACGGTCACTGGCTCGCCGGTGTATCTCGCTGAGATCAACGACTACCTCAAGGGCGGCATGGTCACCCTCGGCTTGGCGGCACTCGCTGTGATGGCTGTCATCCTGTTCCTGATCTTCAAGGTGCGCTGGCGGCTGCTGCCACTGCTCGCCGTGCTCGTCGGTGTGGCGTGGTCGTTCTCGATCCTCGGCCTGATCGGTATTGACCTTTCGCTCGTCACGATCTCCGGTCTGCCGATTTTGATTGGCCTCGGTATCGACTTCGCGATCCAGATTCACAACCGAGTCGAAGAAGAAGTGGTCATCGACCAAGACGCGCACCCGATGTCAGAGACCGTAGCCAACGTTGCACCGCCTCTGATCGCAGCGACCATCGCCGGCATCCTGGCGTTCTTGGCTCTACGGATCTCCAAGGTCCCGATGATTCGAGACTTCGGCGTGCTGCTGGCAGTCGGCGTTGTCGTGTTGGTCATCGTGGGCATTGTTGTGCCGGTTTCGGCACTGGGTATCCGTGAGTGGTCCAGGCCGACGAACGTCCGACCGGTCTCGTCCGTCGAGAAGCTCGTTGTCAAGCTCGGCGGTCTCCCCACCAAGCTGGCCCCCGCATTGATCGTTGTCTCGATGGCGTTGTTCATCGGCGGGATACTCGCTGAAGGGGGCACCAAGATCGAGTCCGATCCGGTCAAGTGGATCGACCAAGGCAGCCAGACCGTTGCCGACATTGACCAACTCGAAGAGTCGACGGGGTTTGGCACCACGCTCGGCATCCTTGTCCAGGCGAACAATGTGTATGACCCCGCCGTCGTGCAGATGATTTACGACTTCACGGTCGCTGCCGAGGCACGGCCCGAGGTGGTCACCTCTTCGAGCCTCGTCAACACGATGGCCAAGATCATCTCGATCGACGGCGCCACCGAAATTGCACCGACTTCTGTGGATGTCGCCAGTGCGGGCCGAGCAGCGCAAGCTGTCGCGCCCGACATCGCACAAGCGCTCGTCAACGTCGAGGGCACGGCGACGCAGGTCAACCTGCGTCTTGCACCGAGTGGCCTCGACGAACGTGCCGTGCTCGTCAAGAGTCTCTCTGAGGATCTCGATGCGCGCATCGCTGCACTCGACCTTCCGGCCGACAGCGTGCTGCTCAACGAGTTGCCCGACAGTCAGACCGCTGTTCGAGCCACGCCTGCTGGGCTCGCCACCGTCGGCATCGGCCTGCTCGAGAACCTCTCGGCGAACCGCGCCAATCTCACCTACCTCGCGTTGATGCTTGCTGGCATCTTCCTCGTCCTCCGTTTCCGCAGTGCGACCCGGGCGCTTCTTGCGCTTGTTCCCGTCGTGTTGGCGGTCGGTGTGTCGTCGCTGTTCGTCGGTCTGCTCGGCTTCTCGTTGAGCCCCCTCACGACGGTGTCGGGCCCATTGGTCATTGCGTCATGTGCCGAGTTCTCGGTGTTGATCCTCGGTCGATATCTCGAAGAACGTCAACGGGGTCTGAGCCCGCGTGAGGCAACCGACACTGCTGCAAGCCGAACGGGTCGTGCCTTCTTCACATCGGCGATGACCACCATTGGCGGTTTTGCTGTGCTCATCGGATCAGCGCTGCCGCTGCTCCGCGACTTCGGCATCATCGTCACGCTCAACGTGGCAATCGCCCTGCTGGCCGCCCTGGTTGTCATGCCGCCCCTCGCAGTGTGGGTGGACGCGCGCGGTTGGCTGGGGACACAAGAGCAGGGCTTTGATCGGGCCGCTTCGGTGCGCATGGCCGCCAAGATCCCCGGCAAACAAACGGTCGGTGCAGCAATCGCAGTGGTGGCGCTCGCCGCTGGCATTGTCGCTGTGTATGCAACTGCCGATACGTCGTCAGGCCAGTCCAATCAGGTCGCCTATGCAGCCACCCCGCTGGCGACGACTATCCCGACTATCCCGACTATCCCGACTATCCCGACTATCCCGACTATCCCGACTATCCCGACTATCCCGACTATCGACGCTCCTGCACCGACCACGACCGTCGCTGGCGCCGCGCCGAGTGGCCCGGCGATCGACCCGTCGGGATTCGGCACGGAACGACCGACCACACTTGTCGGCGGCGTGTTGTTCGACCTGCTGACCCGTGACGAAATCGCCCTCGAGCCGAACGTCGCAAACTGCGCGATCGAGACATTGGCGACACGTGTGAGCGATGACGAACTCCTCGCGCTTGGCGGGGCGACTGCCGAACCAGCCGCAGTTGTGCCGATCACCCAGGCTGCCCTCGACTGTGGAATCGATCAGGAATTGATCGACGTCGCGATCGCCATTCAAAGAAATGGTGGTTGAGTTCGACTTCGCCGAACTGGCGACTTCGTCGACTCCAGCAACTGCGTGGCTGAGTCTCGCTGGTTGACTGCTCCCGATGAGTTCTGCCACCGATACCTGGAAATCACTGTCACTGCCTTGGCAAGTGGCCTTCGAGGAGGCCTGGGCTGCGTACCGAGCCGGCACGTTTGGGGTGGGCGCAGTGCTGGTCGACCCGGCCAATGACGATTCCATCGTGACGGCAGGGCGGAACCGTGTGATGCAGCAGCAGCGGTCGCCACGAACGCTGTCAGGCAACATGACAGCGCATGCTGAGATGAATGCCTTCGCCGAACTCGACCAGTTCGACGCAGAAGGTCTGCACCTGTACACGACTCTTGAGCCGTGCCTGATGTGCGCGGCCACCGCAATGTTGATGAAGGTCGAACACGTCCACTTCGCTGCTCGCGACGAGTTCTACGCAGGCATGGACGAACTGTGGGGCAAGCATTCGCTTACGGCGGGGTGGCAACCAACATCCACTGGGCCCTTCGACGGACCACTCGGCCACTTCGGCCGTCTCCTCGCAATGACATTCAATCTCGAACAGCTCGTCGGGCAGTCAGCCGAACAACTCGCTCGCGACGAGCAGCCGGCGCTGGCTGGCCTGATCGATCGGATCGCAACCGACGATCAATGGATGGCGATTCGCAAGTCCGGCACGGTGCACCGTGCGCTCGGCCACCTCTGGGGCGACCTCGAAGCAATCGGTTGAGCTCCCGCTGGCGCTCGCAGGTTGAGCGTCAGTCGACGAGTGCGTCGCTGCGCACGCGTTCCTCTTCAGCATGCACATGTTCGGGGAGGACGCGTCCAAAGAGTTGGCGTGTTCGCTCGACACGGCCAATCACACCCGGTTCGAGGGTGTACGCAAAGATCGCGGCGTGTCGAGCCGACGAGGCTGCGGGTACCCGCGTGACACGGTGGAGCGAGTGCCGGCCGCGGAAGATCTGCAGGTCGCCTGGCCGGAGGTCGAGTGTGCGAACACCCTCACGGCCGCCTTCGAGCACTGCCTGAATTGCATCGAACCCTTCGTCGGTCGTTGAGCGGATCGCCGGGACGTACTCGAAGAGCCCTCCATCGTCTGCTTCGTCGACGAGGATCGTCACGGCGAATTCGTTGGTGTCGAAGTGCCACGTGAATTGCTGGCCGGGGTCCAAAACGTTGGCGGTCAACCCGGCGAGCGGGTCGGCGTAGCAGTGCAGTTTTGGCACGCCGAGGCATTGCTCGAGGAAGCTGGTCAGCTCGGGCGAGCGGAACAGACTCGTCATCGCGTCGTCCAGGCGCCACGAGTCACCGGGGATGAAGCCGCTCGACCGTTCGATGAACGTATTGATCGGGTGTCGATCCGGGAAAGCGTCGTCGCGAACGGTGTGAAAGTACGGGTTGATCAACTGCGTCGAGAAGTGGGTCGTGGGCTTGCGGTCCTTGATCTCGGCATTCAGTTTCTCGACAGCTTCGGGTCGGACCAGGTCGCGAATGATGGCGCAACCGTCGTCCTGGAGCTCGTCACGCGCCGCTGCAACCGCAGCGCGGTATGCGGCCGTGTCCGGCTGGTCGAGCGGATATCGCTCGAGGTCAATCAGCGCGTCAATCAGCGCGTCAATCAGCGCGTCATCGTCAGTCATCGTCAGTCATCGTCAGTCATCGTTGACTTCCCAAGGTGGGGTCCAGTCGCCATCCATTCGGAACGACAGGCCCGCGTCGTCTTCGAGTCGTTTGGCGACGTGGAGTTCTCCGACGTCGGTGCCGTAACGATCCCCAGCGTCGCGGAACACGCTGCGGGCGGCGTCGGTCATCACCATTGGCGCGGTGACGCCGTTCTGCAGCTCTTCGAGGAGCCCAAGGTCTTTGAGGCAGAGGCCGACGGTGAACGACGGGTCGTAGTGCCCCGCGAAGATCGACGGGGCGTCATGGCGGGCCACGAAACTGTCGCCGACCGACTCGATGATCGCCCGATACAACACGCCAAGATCGACGCCGTGTGCCATGCCGATCGCGAAGCCTTCGCCGAGTGCTGCTGCGGAGATGAACCAGAGCTGGTTCGTCACCAGCTTGACGACGTTGCCCGTCCCGAGGGGTCCACAGGCAATGACGACGCCGAGGTGTTCGAGGATCGCCGTGGCACGGGCAACGGGTTCGTCGCGGCCGCCGATGAAGAGAGTGAGCCTGCCGTTACGGGCACCGTCGACGGCGCCGGTGACCGGTGAGTCGACCACATCAACTCCCGGAGGTGCTGCTTCGGCGAGGCGGCCGACGAGCTCTTTGCGGTTCGTGGTCAGATCGACCCAGAGTGACCCGGCGCGGAGCGCGGCGAGTGCACCACCTGCCTCCATGACAGCCTCGACGTGGTCTGGCCGCGGAAGCGATGTGAGCAGAACATCGGCCCGAGCAGCGCAGTCGGCGGCCGAGGTTGCAGCGAGTGCGCCGCGAGCGACGGCGTGCTCGACCTTGGTCTGATCGAGGTCGAATGCAACGACCGCGTAGCCGGCTTCGAGGAGGCGGTCGCACATCGGCGCACCCATGTTTCCCAAGCCGATGAATCCGATCGTGTCGTGGTCTTCTGTCTGAGTCATCGAGGCTCATGCAATCACAAAACAACAGCTGTCCCGGACACGCTCTGCCCGCAAACGTTTGGATGCCGTTGGATTGCGGGAGAGGCCAGTCAGATGAGTCCCGGAATCGAACTTCGAGGCCCGGATTTGCTTGACTGTGGGGATGTTTGAATCGATCCAGTTGACCGACACCGTCCGTTTGGAACGCGAAGGTGATGTTGCGCTCGTCATCGTCGACAATCCGCCCGTGAATGCACTGAGCTGGCACGTCCGCCAAGGCCTCTTCGACGGGATGACGAAGGCGGTCGAATCGGGCGCCAAAGCGGTCGTGGTCATCTGTGATGGCCGCACGTTTATCGCAGGCGCTGACATCAGCGAGTTCGGTGGCAACGTGCCCAAGGCAGCAGGTCTGCAAGAAGTGCAAGCCGCAATGGAAGACGCCCCGATCCCAGTGATCGCCGCCATCCACGGCACCGCTCTCGGTGGCGGCCTCGAAGTCGCGCTGTGTGCCCACTACCGCGTGTCGCTGGCCTCGGCGAAGTTCGGGCTGCCCGAAGTCAACCTCGGCCTGCTTCCGGGTGCCGGTGGAACCCAGCGCCTGCCGCGTCTCGTCGGAGTCGCCAAGGCGCTCGAAATGATGACCACTGGTCGGCACATCAGCAGCACCGAAGCCAAGGACGGAGGCCTCGTCGACGATGTCGTCGATGGCGGCCTCGAAGAGCTGCGCGCCGCAGCGATCGCCTTCGCCAACAATGCCGTCGCTGAGAACCTCCCGCTCGTTCGGGTCCGCGACCGCAACGAACTGGTCGAGGCACATGCCGGCGACGACGAGATCTTCGCCAACTTCCGCAAGGACATCGCCCGCAAGACCCGCGGTTTCCTCGCACCCGAGTTCAACATCCGGTGCATCGAAGCGGCCTGCAACGAGCCGTTCGATGAAGGGCTCAAAGCCGAAGGCAAGCTCTTCATGGAGCTGATGACCGGCCCGCAGTCGGCAGCCCAGCGCTATTACTTCTTTGCCGAGCGCGCCGCGAACAAGATCCCGGACATCCCGAAAGACACGCCGCTGATCGATGTCCAGAAGGTCGGCATCCTCGGCGCCGGGACCATGGGCGGCGGCAT
>Ga0208414_1002112_pt1 | contig 13725 bp, 10 predicted proteins | sample AntAceMetag02UKE_FD_184770 | JGI IMG/M metagenome (GOLD analysis project Ga0208414, IMG submission 184770) | Saline lake microbial communities from Ace Lake, Antarctica - Antarctic Ace Lake Metagenome 02UKE (SPAdes) (version 2) | ecosystem: Environmental > Aquatic > Non-marine Saline and... | reverse complement strand
GTTGCCTCTAGAGTTTTCTCTCGAACCCACCCCGACGGTTACGATGACCACGTTGCGTGGAAAACAGGTTTCCGTGACTTTTGGCGAGGCGCCGATCGTCGATGGCACGCCGCTTGATTACACGCAGTGGAAATTGTTTGAAGGCACGCATCTCAACGCCGAGATCGGTGGTCGCAAATTGACGATCACGCATGGTCAACTGCAACGTGTGCTCGACTTCAACACGCTCACGATTTCCGATACCGTTACCTCTGGAAAATGACACCCCTTAAAACCTTCCTTACCCTCATCACGCTCATGGCCTCGACCACGTTTTCAACGGCTGCCCCCGAGTATGATTTCTATATCTGCGCCAAAGTGAATCGCGACTACGTGATCGGTTCAAAAGTCGAGACGGTGAACGGCGTCTTTCAACGAACAGACGAGGGTGCTTGGGTGCACCAAGGTTACAACGACACCACGCTCACCGCGGTCGCGTTTGATCCGCGTGATCGCAACGTCATCTATACCTCGGCCAACAACGGTCTCTGGCGCTCACTGGATGGCGGCAAGCATTGGCGCATTTGCAACGATTGGGATATGACGGAAGCCCGCCATGTAGCGGTCGATCCGAATGCTCCTGATCATGTCTACCTGTCCCTGCCTGATGGCATCGCCGTCTCCACCGATCGCGCCCAGACACTCGTCCGTCGCGAAAACGGTCTGCCGGAGCGCGGCAAATACACGCAGCTGGTCACGATTGATCGCACGCAAGCAGGTCGGGCCTTCGCGGGTTGCGAAGTAGGAATTTATCTCACGGAAAATGGAGCCGATTCATGGCGACGCGTTTTAGAGACCACGGACATTGTTAATGATATCCAGCAGTCGCCGCACGATCCTGATCATTGGTTAGCCACTACGCAGAGTGCCGGGGCTTGGTCCTCACGAGATGGCGGGTTGACTTGGAGCCCGATCGAAGGAGTGCCCCGCGCTCACTCGCTCTACAATGTGACTTTCGATATGACCAATCCTGATCGCTTGGCGATTGGGAGTTGGGGGCTGGGAGTGCTGACCTCGGAGGATGGCGGCAAGACCTGGCAGGATCGCAATACCGGTTTGCCCGAGCCGCAACGCGTCTGGCGAGTAGGGGTGGATCCGAGCGGTCGACTTTATGCCAGTGTGCATACGCAGACGCTTTTCTATTCGGATGATTTTGGCCGGACCTGGCAGCCTGATACCTTGAAGGGTTCCCTCGTGAACTACTTCGTTACCATGCCCAAGTCTAAGCAGTAAACCGCATTACAACGACATGAAGCTGACCCAACTCTTCGCTGCTATGGTTACACTTACCACCGCCGGAACCGCTATCGCCCAACCTGCCTTCGACGCCGCGCCTCCTGATCGATCCGTCGTGCAGGATGCTGCGATTCGAGAAGCCGCTTATCTGGCTCGCGTGAATGAAGTGCTCAACTGGCGCGCGTCGGGCGCGACCGTGAAGACCGACGATCCGGGCAACCTGGGATTGGCGGCAGTCGCTTGCAAACTAGCGCTGGGGGAAGACCTCGAAGACTGTTCACTGAGTGTAATCGAAGTCATGAAAGATCCGGGCACCGGACCGTTCTGGATGTTTCCTAATGTCTGCGTGGCATTTCTTGGTCGCGATCATCTGACGGATGAAGCGAAGGCCGCGATTCGGGAGACGTGGCGCACGACGCGGCAGTTGCGCGGCGATACGGAGAATCACTGGGTGATGTATTACGCGTCACTCTTCCTGATGTCGGAGCTCTATCCCAACGAACCCGGCGAGAGCTGGTATAACGGGCTGACCTCGGAAGAAAACCTCGCCGAATCAAAGGCCTTTCTCATCGATTGGATGGATATGACCACGAAGATCGGTCAGGGGGAATTCAACACCACGCATTACATTGGTGAGTATGCGATTCCGATGCTCTTTCTGGCTTCGTGGTCAGAGGACGCCGAGATGAAGCAACGCGGAAAAATGATGCTCGATTGGCTCTTCGCTGAGCTCGCCAATGTGACGCTCAACGGAGTGATGCGCGGTCCCAATTCACGCACTGATGAAGGCTCGGTGATCGAGCGCTGGAATGCGCTCGCGTCCTATTTCAGCTGGATTCTGTTTGGAAACACGCCGCCGACCAAAGGCTATGGCGGGTGGGGCGTTTATTTCGCTACCGTCGCTAAGAACTACCAAGTGCCCGAAGTGATTTACCGCCTCGCGACGGATCGGGGGGATGATTTTGTGCAACGTGATCGTGCGCGGATTCGTCGTCGCTGGCGTTACAGTGAAGAGCTTTCGCCACCAGTTCATAAAACACAGTATATGCGTCGTGATTACGCCGTCGGTTCCACGACCGGTGGCCAACTCGATCCGATCCAAGCCCACGCATGGGACGTCACTTGGGATGAGCCCGATCCACGCGGTAAGCACCCCACGATGTTTTCGTTGCATCCGAATTCCTCGAGTCGCGCCATGCAGATGTCATTTACCGCGTATCCCGAACCATGGATCAAGGGCGTGACCAATGAAGGGAAGCCTTCCTACGATTCGCCGGACAAGATTGTTGGCAGTTCGCCTTTTGAACAGGTCTTCCAAGATCTCGATACCGTGATCGCGCTCTACGACATTCCGGAAGGCACGCGCTTTCCTCACATCAATGGCTTCTTTTCCAAAGACCTCGTCAACTTAACTGAAGACCAGAGCGGCTGGATCTTTGCGCAGGGTGGCCGTAGCTATCTCGCTTACCGCCCACTCGCTGGTTATCACTGGATTCCTTATCTCCATTACACGGGCGGCTGGGCGAAGGAGAAACTGCCGGTCGGGGGACAACTCCTCACGAGTCCGCATCTGCAAAACGGCACGATTGTGCAGGCTGCGAGTGTCGATGAATTCGCGAGCTTCGAGGCGTTTCAAGATGCCATTCGCGCGTTACCGCTTGAGTTCAATCTCGAGCCTGTGCCGATGGTCAAAATGACTACGCTGCGTGGAAAGCAAGTGTCGTTCACCTACGGCGAAGCCCCGATCGTCAACGACGAGGCTATTGATTACGCAAAATGGAAACTCTTCGAAGGGCCGCATCTCAATGCCGAGATCGACGGGCGTAAGATGACGATCACGCATGGCCGTCTCCAACGCGTGCTCGATTTCAATACCCTCACGATTTCCGATGCGGTTAAGTAACCTCTGATTTAACCTGTGACTCATCGCGCAAAAATTCAGATCAACACCGCCGAATCCGGCCCGGTCATCAGCAAGCATCTCTTCGGTCACTTTGCCGAACATCTCGGTCGGTGTATTTACGACGGCTTGTGGGTGGGGCCCGAATCGACGGTGCCGAATGTGCGCGGATGGCGGAGCGATTTAGTCGAGGCTCTCCTTGCGATCAAGATTCCCAATCTGCGTTGGCCCGGTGGCTGTTTTGCGGATGATTATTATTGGCGCGATGGGATTGGCCCGACCGAGCAGCGCCCGCGTCGTGTGAATGCGCATTGGGGCGGAGTGTTGGATGACAACGCCGTGGGCACGCATGAGTTTCTCGATCTATGTGAGCAGCTCGATTGTGAGCCCTATATCGCGGCTAACGTCGGCAGTGGTTCTCCCCGTGAGATGCGCGAATGGGTTGAATACGTGAATGCGGCCGCTGGCACATTGGCTGATGAGCGCGCTGCCAACGGGCGCAAGGAACCGTGGAAGGTGACGTTGTGGGGTGTGGGCAATGAAAACTGGGGCTGCGGTGGGCATATGCGTCCCGACTACTATGCCGATGAATACCGGCGCTATGCCACCTACGTTCAGGATCACCCCGATGCGACCGTGCAACGAATGGCGTGTGGTCCCAATGAGGATGATTATAATTGGACCGAAGTGATGATGCGCCAATGCGCCGCGCCGCTCTATGGGTTTCAACCGATGGACGGGCTTTCCCTTCATTATTACACCTTGCCGGGTGGCTGGGATAATAAGGCTCCCGCCAGACCGTTCGATCAAGCCGGGTGGAACGAAGTGATGGCCTTGGGCTGGCGCATGGATGAATTAGTGATCAAGCATTCGGCGATTATGGATCGTCATGATCCTGACAAGAAAGTCGCGCTCGTCGTGGACGAATGGGGTGCATGGTATCGTGAGGAAAAAGGCACTCATCCGCGTTTTCTTTTCCAACAGCAAACCGTGCGCGATGCGGTGCTCGCAGCCATCAATCTCAACATTTTTATCGATCACTGTGAACGCTTGCGCTTTGCCAACCTCGCGCAGGTCGTGAATGTGTTGCAGGCTATCGCGTTGACCGAACCCGAGGGAGGTCGGCTCGTGCTCACACCGACCTGGGATGTGTTTGCTCTCTACGCCGTGCATCAGGAAGCGAAGCGCTTACCCATCACGATTGAGACCGCCCAACTCGCTCACGCAGAGAAGAGTTTTCCGCAAGTTTCCGCCACCGCCTCGCTCGCAGAAAACGGCCAGATCAATGTCACGCTCGCCAACACCGATTCCGTTCACGATGTGGAAGTTTCCATGGCCCTCCAAGGCGCGACCTCGAAGACAGTGCAAGCCCGGGTGATCGCCTCCCCAGAATTGACCGCGTGCAATACCTTCGATCACCCCCGCACGATCACGACCACGGATTTGCCGGGCGTAAAAATCACCGGCGATCAAGTCACCCTCACGCTCCCCGCCGCCTCGGTGGTGTCGCTCAATCTCTCGTGATCTCGGCGTAATTCGATATTCCTCTTTCACCCTTCACTCTTCAATGACCACTCCCACTTGTATCGCTCTGCCTAAGATTCGTTTCGAGCGCGGCTTCCTCGCTGATCGCGCGAAGCTCGTTCGCGACGTGGTGATTCCATATCAATGGGAAGCCCTCAATGATCGTATTCCCGGTGCCGAACGCAGTGGCACGGTGCATAATTTTCAGGTCGCGGCGGGCGAGAAGGAAGGGGAGTTCTACGGTCTCTGGTTTCAGGATTCCGATTTAGCGAAGTGGCTCGAAGCTGCTTCGTTCAGTCTCGCCACGCATCCTGACGCGAAACTCGACGCGGAGATCGATGTGGTGATTGCGACCATCGCCAAGGCCCAGGAGCCCGATGGTTATCTCGATACTTATATTCAGCTCACTGCGCCCGATAAAAAATGGACCAACCTTTTCGAATGGCACGAGCTCTACATCGCCGGCCATTTCATCGAAGCAGGTGTCGCGCATTTCGAAGCCACGGGTAAGCGCACGTTACTCGACGTGGTATGCAAACTCGCCGATATGATCGAGCGCGTCTTCGGGTTGGGCGAGGACCAGAATCATGGTTACCCCGGTCACGAAGAAGTGGAATTGGCGTTGGTGAAACTCGCTCGGGTGACGGGTGAGAAACGCTATGTCCAACTCGCTGCGTATTTCATCAATCAGCGCGGCAAGGAACCGAATTACTACGAGGGGGAGTATGTCAGTCACGGATTGGAAAAACTGCCGGTCTACTTTTACCACAATCGCTGGGCTTACTTGCAGGCGAACAAACCAGTGCGCGAGGAATCGGATCCGATTGGTCATTCGGTGCGCGCGGTCTACCTTTACACGGCGATGGCCGATCTCGCCTTAGAGCTAGGCGACAATTCTTTACGCGAAGCCTGCAACACCCTCTGGACGAATCTTTGCAAGTATCACTACTACGTGACCGGTGCGATTGGCGCAGAGTGGAATGGGGAGCAATTCGCGGGCCGCTACGATCTGCCCAATGATCGCGCCTACGCGGAAAGTTGCGCGGGCATCGGATTGATTTTCTTTGCGCGCCGCATGCTCGATCTTGAATTACGTGGCGAATACGCCGATGTGATGGAGCGCACGCTTTTCAACAACGTGCTCGCGGGCATGGCGCTGGATGGCACGAAGTTTTTCTATGTGAACCCACTCGAAGTGCGCCCCGAAGAAGCGAAGCGCCGCTACGATCAGAAGTATGTGAAGACGGAGCGGGTCCCCTGGTTTGGTTGCGCCTGCTGCCCGCCCAATATCGCGCGCACGCTGGCTTCGCTCGGTCACTACACCCATTCCGTGCAGGCTGATGGATTGGCCGTGCATCTTTACACCGACTGTTCACTCGAAACGAAGGTCGCCGGCACGAAGCTTTCGTTTGCGATGAAGACGGATTATCCGTGGGACGGAAAAGTGAGCGTCGAAATCAATCCGGCCGCCGCGGCTACCTTCACGCTACGTTTACGTCTACCCGGGTGGTGCGATTCGCCGACTGCTTCCGTGAATGGCGAGTCCATCGATATCGCGGCGCATGATCGCCACGGCTACCTGCATCTCGACCGCGAGTGGCAAGCGGGCGACGTCGTCTCGCTTGATTTCCCAATGACCGTGCAGCGCATCCGCGCACATCCTCATGTTTACCACGATATCGGTTCCGTCGCGCTGCAGCGCGGCCCGTTGGTGCTGTGTGTTGAGCAGATCGATAATGGCGACCAGCTCGGGCTGCTGCGTTTGCCGAAGACTTCACAGTTCACCGAGCGATTCGATGCGAATCTGCTTGGCGGCACGATTGTGATCGAAGCCGAAGCCGAGCGTCTCAAGCCTGTGAACGATGAACTTTATTCCTCGGCTGAACCCGAGGTGACTTTGACTAAAATTAAAGCTGTGCCTTACTGTCTGTGGAACAACCGTGGTGAAGGCGAAATGCGTGTCTGGATCCGAGAATCATGATTATCCCTCATATGAAATCCCTAAAATTAACCTTCGCCGCCAGTCTGGCTGGATTAGCACTCATCGTTTCTCCGGCGCAGGCGCATTACAATGAAACCACGGATGATGGTAAAGGCCCTAAGGCTCCGCACCAAGGTGTGAGCCAGTTGGCTGAAGATCAGCAAGCGGTTCAGGATGCGATCGTCGAATCCATGCTCGCTGATGATTCGGGTTATGAATTTCTCGGCCATCTCTGCGATGACCATGGAGGTCGTCTCACCGGTTCTGCCGCCAATGAAGGCGCGTTGGTCAGCACGATCGAGGCGCTACGTGCGGTCGGGGTGGAGGCGCGACTGCAAACTTTCAAGATGCCAGGTTGGGTTCGCGGCAATGATGAGGCCACCATGGTCGCGCCTCTTGTTCGCAAGCTCCGCGCGACTTCGCTCAGTTACACGCAACCTCACGATCCGTTCGAAGCGGATGTGGTTGATTTGGGCAACGGCAGCGCTGAGGCGCGCGAAGGTCTCGTGACTGAAGGCAAGATTGGCCTGCTCGGTCCCGGGGCTCGCACGCGTCGCGGTGGGTATAATGAATACGCCGCTGAGCTTGGTCTCAAAGGTATCATTCGCACCTGTCGGGTCACAGGCGGACAACTGCTTTGCCGCACCGGTTCATTCGAAGGCAAGGCCTTGGATGTTCCCGTTTACAGCGTGACTCAGGAAGAGGGCAAGTGGATGTCGCGCTCGCTCAAACGCGGCAAACCCGTCCGCGTGCGGTTGCATACCCGCAGCTACTGCAAAGAGATCGACACGGCTAATATCGTGGCGACATTCCCCGGCGATTCTGCCGACACGATTATCGTCGGCGGGCATTTCGATTCATGGGATCTCGGCCAAGGCGCGATGGATAATGGGCTCGGCACCGCACAACTATTTACGATCGCAAAAGCGATTCAGGAATTTTCTCCGAAGAATCGCCGCACTGTGGAACTGGTTTGGTTCAATGGTGAAGAACAAGGGCTCTGGGGTTCGCGTCATCATGCTCCCACGGTTCGTGGTCGTCCGATCTCAGCGATGATCAACCTCGACATGGTCGGCGCGATCGAATCGGTCAACGCGCTCGGATTTGCTGATCTGGTGCCCGTGTTGGAAGGCTTCGATGCCTCACTCGGCGAACGCCGGATGGAGAAGGGTGTGGTCGACGTGAACTGGTTCGGTAGTGACCATACACCGTATCAGCTCGAAGGCGTTCGCAGTATCACTTTCGGTGCTCCGATCGCTCCGGAAGCCGTCCGCTACTATCACGATTTCGGCGATACCTTTGATAAGATCGATTCCAAGATGCTGATCAACTCGTCCGCGACCATCGCTGCGTTGACCTACTACTTGGCCAATATCCCCGAGTTGGAGAATACCCGTGTTTCAGACGAAACCGTGAAGGAGATTTTCAAAAGCAAGCGCGTGCGGGATCGCATGCGCAATTCCGGCCTGTGGCGCTTTGGTGATGACGACGAGGAAGAAGAGAACGCTAAATAGGACCACTTCGTTTCGGTGAAGAAGCTCTACTCAGATAATTTCGACTCGTTCGATAATTACTGGGTCGAGGGCGGGGAGGCGGCTTGGGTCGAGGATCACCGACTCTATCAGAAAGCTAACCCCGAGGGACCGGATGAGGGCACTGTGCCTGAGGGTGTGAGCACGATCTGGTGCCGCACACCTTTTCCCGCTGATGTAGAAATACGGGTCAAAGCCTGCGTCGTGGCTTCAGTCTTCGGAGCGAATAACATCAACCTGTTTCTGTCCTACGCCGCTCGCAAAGGGACTACGCTTGAAGAGTCGTGTGATGAGCGGGCCAATGGTGATTACGCACACTACCATGTTCTCGATGGCTACATCTTCACCTTCCTCCGCGATTGGAAATACACCGGTGAAACAGGAGGCACGGATCTACCCGCGCGCTACCGGATGCGCCGCTGCCCCGGTTTCAATCTGCTCACCGAGAAACACGAAGGACTTTGCGAACAGGGAAAGGTCTACGACCTGAAGATCAGGAAGCAGGGTGGGGAGCTGAGCATCAGCGTAGATGGTCAGCTGATCCTCGAAGCAACCGATCCCAATCCACTGGGCGGTGGCTACTTTGGTTTCCGCACATTCCGCACCGAACTCTGGTGGTCCGATCTGGAAGTCTGGGCGCTCTAGCGGGGCGACCTATTATTCCGCGCGATTGTGAAGCGGAGTGGGTTTTTTACTCATAGTGTGTCCACAGTCGTAACACTTTCACCGTATGAGAATCAGATAGAACCTGGTAAACCAAACGGTGCTGGATGTTGATCCGGCGAGAATAGGCACCCTCTAAATCTCCCACTAATTTTTCAAAGGTTGGAGGCGTCTGAAAGGGATCCAACTCAATGATCTTCAGCAATCCTTCAGCTTTAGATTTCAGTCCAGCTGAGGCTAATTTCTTAGCGTCTTTTTGGGCCTGTTTGGTGAAGGCCAACTTCCATTTCACCATTTTAGTGAAGGGGCACAGTCGTCAACCGGGGTCTCCATGCCTGTTTTGATCGATTCACGCATTCCGGGAATGGAGAGCAAAAAAAGAGTTTCCTGGATGGAGCTCCAATCCTCTGCGGATACGAGAACTGCATTACTTCTTTTACCGGTAATTTGAATCGGAGTATGCGACTCCGCAGCCTGATCGATCAGCGAATAGAGTTTTGATCTAGCGGTGGTGGCAGTAAAAGTAGTCATGACAAAAGCGTGCGTTAAAGCGTTCGCTCGTCAAGTTCGGTCTCGCTTAACGATTCTTGTAAGAAAGAAGGGCGGTGAGCTCAGCATCAGCGTGGATGGTCAGCTGATCCTTGAGACGACCGATCCCAATCCACTAGGCGGCGGCTACTTTGGCTTCCGCACCTTCCGCACCGAACTCTGGTGGTCCGATCTGGAAGTCTGGGCGCTCTAAAATCATCGACTACGATTTGTGTTTTGGAATATCCCGATCACAAGCATGTCATATCGACCCTTTTTTTGGTCTCCTAGGACTCGGTTCATACCTATGCTCACTCATTATCTGGAACTCCTGCCTGAACTGTATCGTTAATCCTTTCTTTTACCAAAGAGGAATATGTAAGCGTGTTATACTGAAGTATGGCTAAGAATAACTCTACAGATACAGAGGTCAGTTTTTTATTGGGAGCGGGGGCCAGTATGGAACTGGGGTTTCCAAGTGGTCTGGACTTGAAGCGCAAAAATTGAGAAGAGCCTAATTGAGGAGTCAGAAACGAAACTTAAGCAAATGGCGAAGAAGCTATTCGGCGATGACAAGGTAATGAAGTTTGCACAGCTCCTTGCCGACGAAAAACACTCAACCTGCTCGATTGATGCTATCCTCCAGAACGAGCGAAGCCTGCTGGATGTCGGACGGGTCGCGGTTTGGTATACGATTCTCGAGTATGAGCAGAAAACCGATTTCTCAAATATCGAATGCTTCTGGTTGTGGAGATACTTGGAACAGCAGTTTTGCGAGTATTTCTGCTTCGAAGATTTCTATAGTGACGGGCCGGGGGATTCGGACTGCTTTATGAACAACTTAGTCATCAATACTTTGAACTATGATCGTTTGGCGGAAGAAGTTATTCGATTGTGGGCATGGTCTCGCCTTTCCGGTATCGGTGATATGGAGAAATTCAACGAGCGTGCCTTGGCTAAAGACTTGGTTAGCCATAAACATGGGAGCCTAGGTTCATTAGTAGGAGCCGATGCGTTAGCTTTCGGTGCTCCGTTTCCAGAAGATAAAGACGAATTAATGCACCGGGCGAATAAGCTTCGATTCTGGTTTGAGGTCAGAAATGAAGCCGACACCTGGGGTATAACCAATCGGATCATCGGGCTCAGAGGCACTTTCGTAATATTGGGTTATGGCTATCATGAATTGATAGGGCATCGGTTTGAAGTTGGGAATGATCGTGATTACAAACTTCAAACTGTCGTAGCTACATGTTATGGCCTCGGAAGCGAAGATCGGACGCTCGCCACAACATGGATTGATGACATCTACGGTGCCTCAGTCTCAGGGAATAATCTGAAACTGCTCAGCCCAAAGGTTAATTGCTCAGGCGCAATCGATCGCCTATTCGCTTCCAAATAAAAGACAGGATCAGAAAAATGGGCTTAATGTGACATTCGTGCGGTCACGTTAATCGGACTCAGAAAACTCAAAGGACAGGTAGAAAAGAGATATGCAAGCGAGCAACGGCCTCTTGAATCTTGGCTGAATTCAAAGATGGAATCGGGCCGGTCGCCTCGATTAGGATTTGTCCCATGAGCATGATGAGAGCCGTAGTTTATGAGCGTTACGGGCCACCGGAGGTTTTGGTCGTGCGCGAGGTCGCGCGTCCGGATCCGGGAGAGGGGGAGCTTTTGATTCGGGTGATGGCCGCCGAGGTGAACAAAGCGGACTGCGAGCTGCGCAGCTTCAACTTTCCCGTGAAGTGGTTCTGGCTGCCGTTGCGGATTGTTTTCGGGATTTTTCGGCCCCGACGGAAGATCTTGGGTGGTTACTTTTCGGGCACAGTGGTCTCTACCCAGTCCATGGGTTCGGCCCGGTTCCAACCGGGTGACGCGGTCATGGGTTGCGCGCAGATGCGGATGGGCGCTTACGCCGAATATATGGTGATCCCGGAGGATTATCCGCTGGTGAATAAACCGACAAATCTAAGCTTTGCCGAAGCGGCGGCAGTTCCTCTGGGGGCGTTGAACGCACTGCACTTCATGGATCGGGCGGAAGTGAAGGAGGGTGAGTTGGTGTTGATCGTTGGCGGAGGTGGCAGCATCGGATTGGCCGCGATTCAGATCGCGAAATACCGTGGAGCCAAGGTGACCGTGGTGGACAAGACCAGCAAGGAGCCCGTGATCCGCGGGGCGGGTGCGGATGATTTTATAGACTACACCAAGGAAGATTATGGTGAGCGACTGGGATGCTATGATGTGGTGTTCACCATGGTGTCGGCTGAATCCTACTCCAAGGGACTGAGGGTCCTGAAACCGAAAGGCCGCTACGTGATGGGGAACCCCCGGATGGCTAACATGATCCGTTCAGTTTTTACCGAGAGGGTGTCGCAGCGAAAGGTGCTCTTTGCTTTCGCAGCAGAATCCAGTGAAGCCCTCGAACGACTCAAGACGATGATCGAGGAAGGCGCGCTCCGATCCATCGTCGATGAAGTGATGCCCATGACAGCCGCGATCGAGGCACATCGCCGAGTCGAGGCCGAGCAACGCAACGGCTCCATCGTCCTAGATTTCGGGCCGATCTGAAAAGAGGACATGGCTGCTCTTTCCCAGCGCCTCAACCAGAGCCAAGCAGAATAATTAGACCACCTTGATTACGTCTCGTTCGGAACGGGGGCTGCTTTTTCTTTCTTGGTTAGAAGCGTCTTCCAGGCTTGGAGCGAATTGAGGAGAACCTTCTTTAGGTCTTCTCCCATGAGGAGGATCATGGGGAGGAGGATGAGCGTAATCCCGGTGGCGAAAATGACACCGAAGCCAACCGAGACGGCCATGGGCTTGAGAAACTGAGCCTGCACTGAGCCTTCGGCTAAGAGTGGGACGAGGCCGACAAAGGTCGTGAGCGTGGTGAGAAGGATGGCGCGGAAACGTTCGCCACCGGCTTGGACTATGTTTTGGGCGAGGGTGAGCTCGGGGCGTTCGCGTTTGAGATCGTCGATGCGGTAAACGAGGACAAGGGAGTCGTTCACTACGATTCCGCTGAGGGCGAGGATGCCGAAGATCGACAGGATGCTCACCGGGATGCCGATGAGGAAGTGACCCAGGAGGGCGCCGATGATGCCGAAGGGAATGACCGACATGATGAAGAGGGGCTTGGTGTAGGACTTCAGCGGGATGGCGATGAGGATGTAAATGAGGACGAGCGAGAGCTGAAAGCCACTGACGAGTGATTCCATCGACTTGGCTCGCTGCTCGGCCTCACCAAAGAGGCTGATGCTCACGCTGGGGAATTCGGCGAGAAAGGTGGGAAAATACTCCGCTTGGAGGAGGGCGAGGACTTCGTCGCCGGAGGTGACTGATTTGTCGATCTCGGCTTTGACCGAGACGATTCGGTTGTAGTCGGCACGTTCGATTGAGGCGAGGGAGTCGCCGTAGGTGGAATCGGCGACGATGGAAAAGGGGATGGCGGTGCCGTCTTCCGAGCGGATGCGCATGTTGCGCAAAGTCTCGAGGTCGCTGCGGTCTTCGTAGGGGTAGCGGACCATGACTTTGACTTCGTCGCGTCCGCGCTGAACACGTTGAGCTTCGGCGCCGAAGAAGGCGCTCCGAACATTGTTCGCGAGGTCGCGTTTATCGAAGCCCGCGGCTTGCCCATCGGGAGTGAGGGCGATCTGTATCTCGGGGCGACCGGAATCGAAGGTATCCTGGATGTCGTAGACTCCATTGTAGGTCGCGACTTTGAGCTTCATTGCTTTAGCGGCGTCTTGCAGGTCTTCTAGAGATTCACTCACGAGTTGGATGTCCAGGCCTTGTCCGCGCGGACCGGCGGTGCCCGCAAAGGAGAGGGCCTTGGCGCCTTGGATCGGGGGCATCTTCGAGCGCCAGAGGTTGACGATTTGCCCTGTCGTCACGGTGCGGGATTCGGAAGTCGTCAGCTCAGCTGCGATCGAGGCGGCGGTATTGCTCGAAGCGTTGATGGAGATGTGGCGGACGAGTTCCTCGCCGGATTTTTCTTCGAGTTCACGAATCGTTTCCTGAAGAGCGTCGGCGATCGCGTTGGCGTTATCGTGAAGGTAGTCGACAGGGAGGCCTTGCTCGAGTTCGAGGTTGGCCGAGATGGAGTCCCGGAAGATGTCGGGGAAGAAAACGAAACGGAGTTTGCCGGAGGGGAGGAGTCCGGCGATGAGGATGAGAATGGCGACAAAGCCTGCGCCGACGGCGTAGCGATAGGGGATGAGGAATCGCAGGAGAGGTTGGTAGTAGCGGGTGACGAGGTGTCTGAGGCCACCGGCAATCGCGCCTTGGAAGCGCGCCCATCGACGGGTGATGAAATTTTTCGGCGTTTG
>Ga0208414_1002109_pt1 | contig 13743 bp, 10 predicted proteins | sample AntAceMetag02UKE_FD_184770 | JGI IMG/M metagenome (GOLD analysis project Ga0208414, IMG submission 184770) | Saline lake microbial communities from Ace Lake, Antarctica - Antarctic Ace Lake Metagenome 02UKE (SPAdes) (version 2) | ecosystem: Environmental > Aquatic > Non-marine Saline and... | reverse complement strand
AAAAGTTGTTTGAAAGAATTAGAAAGAATTTTGAAAGATTATCAGATGATTTGGATCTCTTTGTTAAAGATGGACAGAACAGACCGATCTATACTTACAGACACTCATTCATCTCTAGTAAGAGAAAAAAAGGTGTTGATGCCAATGTTGTTGCATTACACTCAAACACAAGTCCCCAAATGATACATTCACATTATCAAAGTTTGTCAGATGACTACTTATTAGAGATGCACAATCAGTTAAATCCAGAAAGAAAGAAATCTAAAGACCTCAATTACAAAGTCGTTACAAAAAAAGACTAGATTTACTGTGTACCTTACTGTGTACCTTACTGTGTACCTTTCAAAAAAGTCATATATTATGTTATCTATTGATTTGGGACGGACAACAGAACGCCCCTACAAAAAAAATAATCATTACATAACAATACTTTTTAATAATAAATTAAAAAAAAAGAACTATGTACAGACTATGTACCTTTACAAAAAGTCATATATTATGCTATTAATTGATTTGGGTCGGACAACAGAACGCCCCTATTAATTTACAAATTTGGTAAGATCTGGTTTAAAATATTTTGGTCCCTTCATAACTTTTCCAGACTCATTATAGATAGGTTTACCGTCTACACCTAACTTACTCATATTAGAGTTTTGAACTTCTTCAAAACATTTATCAAGATCGATACCAAATGCATGTCCAGCACCATAAGTAACATATAATATGTCTGTTAAAGCATCAGCAACTTCTAAAAGATCTTTGCTTTCCATTGCAACTTTAAGTTCTTCTAACTCTTCTTTAATTAAATCATATCTAAGACTATTAATCTTATCAGTGCTAAAAGAAGATTTAGTTTTGACCTCTTGACCAAAGGTTTCCATGAAAGTTTTTACTTTGTTAAAATTTGACATTTAGCTCCTGTAAGTTTTTAAAATTTAATATATAATTATACTAAATTATTAATTATATATTAATCAATGAAATTAAGAAAAGAATTCGATAGCATAGGAAGTGTTAATGTACCAAGTGATAAATATTGGGGCGCATCAACACAAAGATCTAATAAATTTTTTAATATCGGAAAAATTTTAGTTAATATTTCAATAATAAAATCTATAGCAATAATCAAAAGATCTGCTGCATTAGTTCATTATAAGGAAAAGCAAATTAATAAAAGAATAACAGATTCGATAATAAAAGCTTCAGATGAAGTTATTAAAGGGAAGTTAGATGAAAATTTTCCACTAAAAGTATGGCAAACAGGTTCAGGTACCCAAACTAATATGAATGTTAATGAGGTAATTGCAAATAGAGCAATTGAAATATTAGGTGGAAAAAAAGGTTCAAAAAAACCAGTTCACCCAAATGATCATGTAAATAAATCTCAATCAACAAATGATGTTTTTCCGACGGCTATGCATATATCTGTTGCTCAAGAGACTATATCAAAACTATTACCAAATTTAAAAATTTTAGAAAAAGAATTAGCTAAAAAATCTAAAGAATTTAAAAATATTATAAAAATTGGTAGAACTCATTTACAAGATGCAACACCAATATCACTTGGTCAAGAATTCTCAGGATATCAAGTCCAACTAAAAAAATGCATTGAAAGAATAGAGCTTGCACTTAAAGAAATATATTTTTTAGCACAAGGTGGCACGGCTGTTGGAACTGGAATTAATTCTAAAAAAGGTTTTGATAAAAAAATTGTTAAAGAAATAGCCAAATTTACAAAATTACCTTTTAAACCAGCTATTAATAAATTTGCAGAATTGGCCGCTCACGATTCTATTGTAAATTTTTCAGGAACATTAAATACTTGTGCTGTTGCATTAATGAAAATATCTAATGATGTAAGATTTTTAGGATCAGGGCCTAGGGCTGGATATGGTGAATTAACACTTCCAGAAAATGAACCTGGCTCATCAATTATGCCAGGCAAAGTTAATCCCACTCAATGTGAGGCTGTTACGATGGTTTGCGCTAAGGTAATTGGAAATCATACTGGAATTACAGTGGCTGGCTCTCATGGTCACTTTGAATTAAATGTATTTAAACCAATGATTGCGCATAATGTACTGCAATCAATAGACCTTATTGCAGATAGCACTAACAATTTTGCTCTTTATTGTGTTAAAGGAATTAAAGCTAACAAAAAAAGAATTAAAGAGCATCTGGATAATTCTTTAATGCTAGTTACAGCTCTAGCTCCTCATATCGGATATGATAACGCTGCAAGAATTGCAAAAACAGCTTTAAAGAATGGGACCACCTTGAAAGAGGAAACTCTAAAAACAGGTCTTATTAAAGAAAAAGATTATGAGCGAATAGTGGATCCTAGAAAAATGATCTACCCATCATAAACATCAAGTAATTCATTAAACAACCTTCTACTTTTAATTAAATTATTTGAGCTATTATCTTTAAAACCATCAATTATATTTAAAAATTGACCCTCCATGTCACTATTATTTATTTTAATGTTATTGAATTGAATCACATTACTTAAAAAATCATAGTTTAAATTAATTGAAATATTTCTAATTTCTTTTCTGGATTTTTTGCTCGTGTTAAGAAAAGAAAATAAACGATTAGAATCTTTAATATCTAACAATAAATCTGTATTTAAAACTAACTTATTATTTTCATAAAATACATTACTATTATCTAATTTAAGTAACCCTATATCGTTATTAATAAATTTTGTGTTATCTAAATTTATTTTACCATTTTTAATGGTAAAATAAATTTCTGCCTTATGAAAAATTTGATTTTTGGTATTTGATTTAATAATTAAAGATGTATTTAAAGTTATATTTTCATTAAAAAATAATTCTGACTTAAGGAGTTCTGTGAAAATAGAGTTATGTTTAAACAGTTGAGATATTTTATAATCATTTAAAATAATATTTAAATTTAAATCAAATGGGTTAATTGATAGTTCTCCGTTATATTTTATTTTTGAACCATTTATTCTAGAACTATTGGAGATAAATGTAATAAATTTATCATCTACTTCGTATTGTGTGCTAATTGTAGAGTTTAAAAATGAAATAATATTTTTTCCAATAACTTGGTTGTTTTGTTCTACAACAGATTCATTAAAAATATTTAAATTAAGAGATTTTGCATTAAAATTAATTTCCTTTTTTTTAATTAGGTCATTTGTATTTTTTACCTCAAGAGTAAAAGGTATTGTAAAAACATTACCTTTTAAATTAAATAGATTTAACAATTCTTTATCTTCAAAGAATAAGATTGCTCTATTTATTTTAACAATTGCAATTATTTCTTCTAGATTATCTTTAAAAAAAATATTGCTTTTTTTGATTTCAATTTTTTTATTGGAAAACTTATTATTATTAGAATTGTTTAATATTTTAAAGCTACTTCTTAGTAAAAAAAAGTTTGCCTCATTAATAGTTATATTTTTTATAGTCATTTTTTCTTTATTAAAAAGATTTTTTTGACTTATAAATATTTTGAAATTTTTTACATCCGCTATAGATTCTGGATTTTTTAAACTATTCAACAATATCTTGGAATCTTTAATTAAATAATGAGGCGCTGGAAGAATGCGATACGAGATATCTTTAAAAGAACTAAGGTCTATTTTAAATTCACTAAGAAGTTTAGTTTCAATATTATCTTTTACCCAACCCTTGTCATATAAAAGAGGTAGCAATAAGTAGAATATATAAAAAAATAATATACCAATAAAAGTTATTAAAAATTTATTAAAGGTACTAATTTTAAATTTAGTATTTGTTTTATTCTGAACTTTGAATATTGTATTTTTTACAAAGTTATTAAAAAATTTGACGATGTTTTTCATAAATACAGTTGAAATTTAAATATCTTATAATGAAATTATAAAAATGATAAACACTGAATATCTAAATAATCTTAACAGCGCACAAAAGGAAGCTGTTTTATATCTTGATGGACCATTACTCATAGTGGCTGGTGCAGGATCTGGAAAAACTAAAGTTTTAACCTCTAGAATTGCCCATATTATTAAAGAAAAAAAGGCTTTTCCCAATCAAATACTATCTGTGACCTTTACTAATAAGGCAGCAAAAGAAATGCAAAACAGAGTAAGTGCAATACTTAACTCTGAGGCTATTGGTTTATCTTGGCTTGGAACATTTCACTCAATTTGTGCAAAACTATTAAGAAAGCATGCTCCTGCTGCAGGATTAACTTCTAATTTTACAATCATTGATACTGATGATCAAGTAAGGTTAATTAAAAATATATGTAAAGCTGAAAATATAGACATTAAACAGTTAGCACCAAAATATATTTTATCAATTATAGATAGATGGAAAAACAAAGGCTTTTATCCAAATGAGGTCATTATTAATAGAAATGACATATATGAAAAAACTGTACTTCCTCTATATAAAGTTTATCAACAAAAATTATTAGACTTAAATGCTTGTGACTTTGGTGATTTAATCTTGCATGTTGTAAAAATTCTAGAGAGAAATTTAGATATAAGAGAAATTTATTCAAATAATTTTAAATATATATTGGTCGATGAATATCAGGACACAAACTACATTCAAAGTAGATGGCTTCATCTACTATCTGAAAAACATAAAAATTTATGCTGCGTGGGTGACGATGATCAATCTATTTATAGCTGGCGTGGTGCTGAAATTAAGAATTTTTTGGAATTTGATCAAATTTATAAAAATGTAAAAGTAATTAGGTTGGAGGAAAACTATCGATCATCACAAAATATCTTATCAGTGGCTTCAAACCTAATAGCTAATAACCAAAATAGAGTTAGTAAAACTTTAAAAACAACAATGGAAGAAGGTGAACTTGTTAAGCTCAATTGTTTTAAAAATGGAAAAGATGAAGCAATAGGGATTTCAGATGAAATAGAAAAAAAACTTAAAAAGAAATATTCATTTAATAATATAGCAATTTTAGTTAGAGCAATATTTCAAACTAGAGAGTTTGAAGAACGTTTTTTAAAAATTGGTCTTCCTTATAGGATTTTAGGTGGCACAAAATTTTATGAAAGAGCGGAGATTAAAGACTGTGTTGCTTACTTAAGATTAATTCATCAACCTAAAGATGATTTAGCTTTTGATAGAATAGTAAACAATCCTAAACGATCTATTGGAGAAAGCACTATCAAATTAATACATGAATTTTCAAAAGAAAATTCTGTAAGTTTGGAGATTTCTTCAAAACAATTAATTGAACAAAATTTAATTAAACCAAAAACTAAAATAGGCCTAAGTTCTTTTTTATTCTTAATAGATAAATGGAGAAACGATATTAATATAAAAAAAATTAATCATATAAAACTACTACAATTAGTTTTGGACGAGTCGGGCTATTCGTCGATGCTAAAAAATAAAAAAGACATAGAAAATGAAAATAGACTTGAAAATATCAAAGAACTCTTAAGCGCCATGAAGGAATTTGATAATTTAGAGAGCTTTTTAGAGCATGTTGCACTAGCAACCGCAATTGATCAAGACTGGGATGGTGAAAAGGTTAATATGATGACTATGCATGGTTCAAAGGGACTTGAATTTGATGTCGTATTTTTGCCTGGATGGGAAGAAGGGTTATTTCCACATCAAAAATCAATTGAAGAAAAGGGTCAAAATGGACTTGAAGAAGAAAGAAGGTTGGCTTACGTAGGTATTACTAGAGCCAAAAAGAAAGCTCTTATATCATTTGCGATGAATAGATTTTATCAAGGAAATTGGATAGATAGTATGGCTTCAAGATTTATTGAAGAGCTTCCAGAACAATTTTTAGAAAAAAACTCATTCTTTGATGACAATAAGGAAGATGATTTTGAATTTAACCAAGATTTTGATACAAATGAAGAAACGAGAAGTCCTGGATGGATAAGATACCAAAAAAGGATCAAATGAATAAAAATAAAATAAATATCCTAAGAAAAAAATTTAAAAAATATAAAATTGATGGATACATTATTCCTAAAAATGATGATTATTTTTCTGAGTACGCAACAAATGATAGATTAAAAAAAATTACAAAATTTTCTGGTTCGGCTGGTATTGCTGTTATCTTAAAAAAAAATAATTATTTATTCATTGATGGCAGATATACTATTCAAGCTCATCAAGAGTCTTCAAAAGATTTTAGTATAATTGAAATTCATAAAAAACTACCACATACAATTATTAAAAATTATAATTTGGGTTATGACCCAAGTTTATTTACAAACCCTACGCTTAAAAAATACTTTATACATAATAAACTTATTTCAATAAATCAAAACTTAATTGATGAAATATCAAAATTTAATGAAAAAAAAACAAAGCCATTTTATTCATTAGAAAAAAATATAGTAGGTGAAACACATCAATCAAAAATTTCTAAAGTTATAAATTTTCTTCATTCAAACAAAGCTGATTATTTATTTGTAAGTGCACCCGAAAATGTAGCATGGTTATTAAACATCAGAGGATATGACAATCCAAATAGCCCAATACCCAACGCCAGATTAATTATACACAAAAATAAGAAAATATATTTAATCACAGAAAAGACTAAAGCATTTAATATTATTAAAGAAAAAAAAATTAAAAAAAATCAAGTCATTAACAATAAAGAATTTCTAACACTGGTTAATCGCTTATCTGGGGGAAGCTTTATAATTGATGATAAAACATGTTCAATTTTTTATGAAAACATTATTAAAAAAAAGTTTAAGATATTAAAAGTAAATGATCCTATCTATAAATTAAAATCTATCAAAAATACATATGAAATAAATCATATGATTGAAGCTCATAAAAAAGATGGATTAGCATTAACAAAATTTATTTATTGGATTAAAAATATTAATAAAAAAACTATAACAGAAGTTGATGCTCAAAATAAATTAGAAAAATTTAGAAGACTTAGTGAAGACTATTTGTTTCCAAGTTTTAATACAATAGCTGGCGCAGGATCGAATGGAGCCATTGTTCATTACAGGGCTACAGGTAAAAATACTAAAAAAATTAATAAAAAAGATATTTTTTTAGTCGACTCAGGGGGGCAGTATAAGTATGGAACGACAGACGTTACTAGAACTATTTGTTTCACAAAGCAAAAAAAGACTATAAAAAATGCTTACACAAATGTCTTAAAAGGTCATATCGCAGTTGCCCTAACTAATTTAAATAAGGTTAATACTGGAAAAAAAATTGATATCAGTGCTAGAAAATTTTTAAAAAAAGAAGGTTTGGATTATGCCCATGGGACTGGTCATGGTGTTGGGTTTTTTTTAAATGTACATGAGGGCCCTCAATCAATTTCTAGATACAACAATATCAAAATTGAGAAAGGTATGATTTTAAGTAATGAGCCTGGATATTATAAAAAAAATCACTTTGGAATTAGAATAGAAAATTTAATCTATGCAAAACAATTAAAAAATAAATTATCCTTTGAAAATCTTACTTTGGCACCCATTGAAAAAGATTTAATTAATTATCAATTATTAAATGATATCGAAAAAGACTATTTATTTAAATATCATTTAAAAATTTACTCTGAATACTCAAATTCATTAAATAAAAAAGAAAGAAAATGGTTAGCTAGTCTTATTTAACATTTCCAACCATTCTTTTTGATCAATAATCTTTATATTTAATTCTTTAGCCATGTTTACCTTTTTGACTGTAGGCTTTTCACCAGCAATCAAATAGTTAAGTTTTTTATTTACATTACTAATTATTTTTCCTGAGTTTTGTTCAATTAATGATTTGGCTTCTGCCCTACTAATTCCATTTAGTTTGCCTGTGAGCATAAAAGTTTTATTATTTAATAAACCTTTGTTATTTATTAATAGCATGTTTTGAATTTTAAGATTCTTTTCTAATTCAGATAGGACGCTTAAGTTAGTTTTATTTAAAAAAAAATTTTTAATGGATTGGATTTGCGTGCTACCAATACCGTCTATATTGGACAAGCTTTCTATATTTTTATTATCCGATAATTTTAAAAAATTAATTGGTGTTTTTAAATGTCTGGCTATAAGTTTAGCGTTTTCTTGTCCTATATGTCTAATTCCTAATGCATAAATAAATCTATCTAATGGTATAATTATTTTTTCTTCTATCGAATATTTTAAATTTGCTACAGATAATTTTCCCCAACCTTCTAATTTTTCTATCTTTACATAATCAAGATTAAAAATATCTTGTGGTAATTTAATTAATTTCAAATTCCAAAAATTTTCAACAATTTTTTTCCCAAAACCATCGATATTAAATGCTTCTTTTGATACAAAGTGTTTAATTTTTTCTATTGCTATTTTTTCACATTCGTAGGCTTCGCTGATACATCTTCTAACCGCATCTTGTCTTTTGGTTATTTCATTATAGTCTTTTATTGTTTTATTACCGCATGATGGGCAACTTAATGGGAAAATAAATTTTTTTGAACTTTTGTTTCTTTTTTTTAAATCTACAGAAACAACGTGGGGTATTACATCGCCAGCTCTTTCAACAGTAACAGTGTCCCCAATTCTTATGTCTTTTCTAACTATTTCATCTTCATTGTGAAGTGTTGCATTTGAAACCATTACACCTCCAATATTAACAGGTTTAATTTTTGCAACCGGTGTTAGGGCACCCGTTCTTCCTATTTGAATTTCAATATTTATTATTTCAGAAATTGAATTATTAGCAGAAAATTTGTGCGCGATTGCCCATCTTGGAGCATTTGCAGCATAACCTAATCTTTTTTGTAAACTAAAGTCGTTAATTTTGTAAACAATTCCATCAATATCAAATGCTATTTCTTTTCTATTTTCTTCTAAGTGTTTATGATTCAGCATTAAATTTTTAACACCAGAAATTTTTTTATTAAATGGATTTATTTTAAAGCCCCATACCTTTAAATTTTTTAAAAAATCAGTTTGATTGTAGATTTTCATTTCTTTAGCGTAACCATAAGTGTATGCAATAAATTTAAGTGGTATTTTGGAAGTAATAGAAGGATCTTTTTGTCTTAATGATCCTGATGCTGCGTTTCTAGGATTGGCAAATTTTTCACTAATTTTTTTAAAATCATTATTTTCTATAAATACTTCTCCCCTAATATCAATTTCATTCGGAAAGTTTTTTGCATTTATTTCCAGTGGAATATCATTAATAGTTTTTAAATTTTGCGTGATATCTTCTCCTTCCGTACCATCTCCTCTGGAAACTCCTTTTATAAATTTCCCATTAACGTAAATTAATGAAGCTGATATTCCATCAATTTTAGGTTCGGCGCTATAATCAATTACATTTATTTCTTTTAAACTTAAAAAATTAAATATTTTTTTTTCAAAATTTTTTAAATCTTCTTCATTAAAGGCATTTCCGAGTGACAGCATTGGAACACGGTGTTTTACTTTTTCAAAATTTTTAGATGGTTTAAAACCTACCGTTTTTGTTGGTGATCGCTTATTATTTAAAAATTCATGTACGTTTTCTAAATCGATGATTTTTTTTTTTAGGAAATCATATTCTTGGTCTGTAATAATTGGATTATCTTTATCGTAATAATTTTTATTATATTCTTCTAATAATTTAATTTTAATTAGATAGTCTTTGGTTATTTTCTTTTTTTCCATTTATTAAAAAAGTTTTTTAAATTTTTCTTTTAAACTTTTTTTTTCTTTTTTGACCACATTAACTTCATATTCTTTATTAAATATACTGTATGTTTTTTTATACCATTCGCTTGAAAGGTAATTATAGCCTAATAAACTAGCATACTTTTTGGCTTCCCCCTCTAGTCCTATTTTATAATGAATTTCTACCAACCTATGTATTGCCTCTTCAGTATATATTGTTGTGTCATAATCATTTAATATATTTTTAAATCTATTAATTGCTGCTACCCATTTTTCTTTTTTTATATAATGCCTACCTAAATACATTTCTTTCGAAGCCAAAATATTATTTATTAAACCTATTTTAAATTTGGAATCGAGCGCAAAGTCTGTATTTGGGTAATTATCAATTACAAAGCTGAATTTTTTTTTAGCCTCTATCAAAGGTTTTAGATCTTTTTTTTCTCCCTCAATATTTTCATAATAACATAAACCCATCAAATAATGCACATAGTCTAATCTTGAATCTTTTGGATATGTTTTTAAAAATCTTTCAAGATTATATATTGCTTCAGAATAATTATTTTCAATATAATAAGCATAAGATGCCATTAATGAAGATTTCGATGCCCATTCAGATTGTGGGTATAGTAATTCTGCCTCTAAAAATTTTTTAGCCGCAAAAAAGGTATCGTTCTCTTCTAAGGCTTTAGTCCCATCTTTGTATGCCTGTATCATTTCGTCTTCTTGATTAATTCCTTTAATTAAAGAAATTTCTTTATCGTTTTTTGCGCATGCGGTTAATGATAGGATTGCTAATATTATTGTTAATTTAGATAAAAAATTCATTTAATTTTACTATAATATATATAATAAAAAAACTAAGCGATAGATCTTAAATGATTTTTATTGATAAAAGCGTTTGGTAAATGTTTTTCAGTAATTTCAATTAATGAAAAATTTTCGTCATTTTGAAAAACTTTTCTTAATAATTGGTTGGTAAGCTTATGACCACCTTGAGAACAAATTATTTTTCCGATTATTTTATAGCCAGCTAAGTACAAATCTCCCATACAATCTAAAATTTTATGGTTTACAAATTCTTTTTCATTTCTAAGGCCATTCTCATTCAATACTTCATTGTTTTTAATAACTATTGCATTATCAAGATTACCCCCTTTAGCCAAACCCATCTCTTTTAATTTTTCTATATCCTCAAATAAACAAAATGTTCTAGAATTATAAATGTCGCTCAGATCAGACTCGAATACTTTTACCAAGTTTCTTTGTGTTCCTATAATCTCATTTTCATATTTTAATTCAAAATCTATATCTAGGCTAATTTTGCTCGGTTCAATGGAAATTGTTTTATTACCATCTACAAGTTCTATTTTCTTTTTAATCTTAACTATTTTAATTGGGGAATCGCTATTTTTAATTCCAATTTTATAAATTGCTTCAACAAATAGTTTTGCTGAACCGTCTAAGATTGGCACTTCTTGATTGTCAATTTCAATTAAAGCATTATCGATGCCCAACCCATATAAAGCTCCCATTAAATGTTCTATTGTCGATACGCTTGCACCATCTTCATTTGAAATAGTTGTGCAAAATATTGCACTACTAACATTAAATATATTGGGAATGATTATATTATTTTGTTTAAGATCTATTCTTTTAAAAATTATTCCAGAATTTGGTAGAGCTGGTTTTACAGTCATTGTTACTGCTAACCCACTATGAAGACCCACACCTTTGAACGTGAGATCTCTATTAATAGTTTTTTGATTTAAAACAGACATTTAATTCTTATAAATAATTGAATTAAATTAAGAAAAACAAGAAATGTTACAGGAAAATACTATTTTATCTAAATAAATGAAAAAGCTTTTCAAAAAATCCTTGTTTTATTGATTTTTTTGGGACAACTATAACTTCTTGTTTATTTCGCTCTGAAATAAATTTGAGCCCTGACTGACAAATATCTTCCAACGTTTCTTCTAAAAAATCAATATCATTTGGAAAAGAAATTTTATCCTTATATTTATTGTCAAGTATTCGTGAGCCTTCACCGGTTAAAATCATCTTAAACATATCATTTAAGAATAAATTTGACTTAATAGATTTAGTACATAATTCAAGAATTTCTTCCGTTCTAGCAAAAATTATTTTTTGAAGAATGTCTTTGGATATATTTTGTTCATTTAAAATCTTGGGATTTTGGTCAAAATTAAGCTTGATACACTCAGAACTATCCAGGTCTATCTTTAAAACTGCAGAAATATCTTTTGTTATATGATTGCCACCAATAAGTAAAATATCTGTGCAGATAATTTTGTTATTTAAATAGGAAATTATTGACGTTTTATTAAACCCAACATCAATAAAGGATACGTGACCACTTAAACTTAAATTATTTTTATAGTTAATAGACTTCGCATAACTAGAGCAAATAATTTGTTCAATTAAAATATTCAATTTAGAAAATATACTCTTAAAATACAGAATTAAATCCGTTGGTAAGCAAATAAAAAGTATATCCAAAGATATAAAATGACATTCTATTTCATCTGGTAAAGAAGAGTAATCAGTTCCATCAATTTTATAATTATTAATAATGATATGAGCGATATTATGATTAGTATAATATTTCAAAATTTGTTGTTTAGCTTCCTGAACTAAGAATTTAATGCTTTCTTGCTTTAATATAGACCCATTAAGTTTTTTAGATAAAGAAATCCCAATAGAAATCATTTTGGGGCTATCTATCATCAAATTTACGGTATTAATAAATTCATTAGAATTTTTTTCGAGAGAGGTGATAATTTCTTTAATTTTTAATTCTAGATCTGACCTATCTGTAAAAAATTTGCTTTCAACATAGAAAGCATCATTGTTATTATCTGTATTAAATGTTCCAGCTCTTATTTTGGAAAAACCACAATCAAGAAAAGTTTGAAAGTTTTTATTAGGCATTATTTTACAACTAAATTTTTTTTAACTCTCAAATCGATAATACTTTTTTTTTTAAATTCATCATTACTTATAATTTTATAGGCGAAATTTAGTGACTCCAAAGAATTACTTAGGGGTAATTTAATTAAAATATCATTATCAGTTAAAATATCCCATCTCTTTGACTGAAAAAAATATAGTGTTTTAAGTTCTTTAAAAATAAATTTGGATTGTTCAATATTTTTTTTTAAAGTTAAGAAATCTGTAGAATTAAATTCTCCAAATATATAAGGCAATATTTCTCTGTTTTCTTCATCTTTAATAAATTTGCCATTTGCACCAACTAATAATTGATTATCATTAGAGGTTCTAGCAAGATATTTGGTTGGTTTGATTTTGATGTTTATGGTTGAGGGGTAAATTCGTTTAATATTATATTCTTCTATAATGTTATATTTATTCATGATTTTGTTAATTTCTTTTTTATCTATGAATAATATATCTTTATAAAATAAATTACTTAGTTCGTTTGAAATTTTTAAATTTTCGATACTAGAAAGACCTTCGATATTAATCTTAGTATTTATTGATGAGTAATTATTTTGACTAACGGCAAATTTTCCACTTGTTGTGCTTAATATAAATAACAATATTAAATATATTATTACCTTATTTTTTTTACCTATTGATTGATGCATCTTTTAAAATCCATTCAATTAATTTTATAAAGCTTATCCCTGCGTAGCTAGCTATTTCTGGTACTAGCGAGAGTTTGGTCATGCCTGGTTGCGTATTAATTTCTAACAAATAAAATTTTCCATTATAGTATTTAAAATCAGACCTAGTTACTCCAAGGCAACCTATTATTTGATGAGCTTTATTTGCAATACTCGTCACCTTATCTAAATTTTTTTTACTTAAATTTACAGGAATTATGTGCTTTGTTTTCGCTTTTGAGCTGTATTTTGCTTGGTAATCATAAAATTTTCTTTTGGGTTCTAACTCTATTGCGCCAAGTACTTTCTTTCCCATTACTGCCACTTGTACTTCTCTGCCTGCAATAAATTCTTCAATTAAAATTTGTTTGTATATATTTAGTTTTTTTAAATTTTTAATTATATTTTTTTTTGTACAGATATAAACATGTACGCTTGAGCCTTCGTTAATTGGTTTAATAACAACTGGAAATT
>Ga0208414_1002106_pt1 | contig 13748 bp, 13 predicted proteins | sample AntAceMetag02UKE_FD_184770 | JGI IMG/M metagenome (GOLD analysis project Ga0208414, IMG submission 184770) | Saline lake microbial communities from Ace Lake, Antarctica - Antarctic Ace Lake Metagenome 02UKE (SPAdes) (version 2) | ecosystem: Environmental > Aquatic > Non-marine Saline and... | reverse complement strand
AGGTGCGGCCAATGCGGTCGCTGCGGCGGCAGAGCCGCCAATCGCTGAATTCTTCAAGAAAGACCTACGGTCCATGAAATCTCCTCCCAGAAGGTTTTTGGTGGGATCATGCAACATGCATGCGCACTACAAGACTGTGCCAAGGTTCTGCTGTCGGTGCAAGAAAAGAACATCGCCAACGCAGAACGCCGAAAATCCGCGCAATTGATGCAAATTTGACCGGACCTGCGCGGGCCAGATGGATCAGTTTTCCAAACTGGCCTGAATGCCCGCGCGCATGATCGCACACCATTCCCCCGACAGGCGCAGTTGACCAAAACAGCACCCGCCCCCCATTTGTCGCCGCAGGATCGGCACGGATCATTTCAGCGGCTCACGCTTTCGTGGCGCATCCGGGGTTGTTATCAATGGGCCAAGGCTGGTCTAACACCGCCAACAGTTCGAAAAGGATCGTATGATGACCGACCACACACCCTATACCCCCCCCAAAGTCTGGACATGGGACGCCGAAAACGGCGGCCAGTTCGCCAGCATCAACCGGCCCATCGCAGGGGCCACCCATGACAAGGACCGCCCGCAGGGCGACCATCCGTTGCAACTTTATTCACTGGCGACACCCAATGGCGTCAAGGTCACCGTCATGCTCGAAGAATTGCTGGCCGCAGGCCACAAGGGCGCCGAATATGACGCATGGCTGATCGACATCAACAAAGGCGACCAGTTCAGCAGCGGTTTTGTGGGCGTGAACCCCAATTCCAAGATCCCCGCCCTGTTCGACCGCGACACCGGCCTGCGCGTGTTCGAAAGCGGCGCGATCCTGCTGTATCTGGCGGAAAAATTCGGGGCTTTCCTGCCCAAGGATATCGCCGGCCGGACCGAGACGCTGAACTGGCTGTTCTGGCTGCAAGGGTCGGCCCCCTATCTGGGCGGCGGGTTCGGGCATTTCTATGCCTATGCACCGGAAGAATTCGAATATCCGATCAACCGTTTCGCGATGGAAACCAAGCGCCAGCTGGATGTGCTGGACCGGCAATTGGCCGATCACGCCTATATCGCGGGTGACAGCTATACGATTGCGGATATGGCGATTGCGCCATGGTACGGGCGGCTGGTCAAAGGCGGGGCTTATGGCGATGCCGCGACCTTCCTTGATGCGGCGTCGTATAAAAACGTGAACCGCTGGGCCGATGCGATTCTGGCACGGCCGGCCTATATCCGCGGGCAAAAGGTCAACCGCACATGGGGCGAGCCGCATGAACAGCTGCCCGAACGGCACGCGGCCAGCGATTTCGACACATAAACAAACTGTTGCAGTCCAGCGATAGCGGGGGTGAATTTCGCCCCCGCCCTTGCGCCTGACGGGCAATAGCCCCATGTCCGCCCGACACAGGTGGAGACAGCATGTTAACTTATCTTATTCTGACCGGCGGCCTGCTTGGCCTGTTTCTGGGTGGCGACTGGCTGGTCAAAGGCGCAAGCGGTCTGGCGCTGCGTTTTGGCGTTGCACCGATAATCGTCGGCGCAGTTGTCGTGGGCTTTGGCACATCGACACCCGAATTGCTGGTGTCATTGCAAGCGGCGCTGGGCGGGCAGCCGGGCATCGCCATTGGCAATGTCATCGGGTCCAATATTGCCAATATCCTGCTGGTACTGGGGACGGCGGCGATCATCGGGCCGCTGGTTTTGACCTTTGCAGATGTCCGCAAAGATTTGCTTTGGATGACGGGCGCGGTATTGATCCTGCCCTATGCCTTCTGGTCGGGCGAGGTGAGCCTCGTCGAAGGGCTGGTGTTGATCGGCGCGCTGGCGGTTTATCTGTTCATCAGCCTGAAAGGATCGCGGGGCGAAGTCGACGACATCGACGCCCCCACCAGCCTGTGGATCGGTGGCGGCTTGACCATACTGGGTCTGGTCACGGTCATGGTCGGCGCGCATTATCTGGTACAAAGCGCCAGCATCATCGCCCGCCAGTTCGGCGTGTCAGAGGCGATGATCGGCCTCAGCATCGTGGCCATCGGCACATCGCTGCCGGAACTTGCCACCACGGTGATGGCCGCGATCCGCGGCGAACGCGATATCGCGCTGGGCAATATCGTGGGGTCCAACATTTTCAACATTCTCGCCATTCTGGGGATCACAGCAGTGGTGACACCTGTCCCGGTCGATGCGCGGTTCTTGAATGTGGACACGCCTGTCGTGATCGGGGTCACGCTGGCCCTGCTGGCGCTGGTCTATTTCGTCGGCCGGATGAACCGGCTGGTCGGGGGCGGGATGCTGGTGGCCTATGTCGCCTACATCGCTTTGACGGCCGGTCTCTGAAACAAAGTTGCGACAAAACACCTTTTTGCGACATTTTCTCCAGCAGGGCGGTTGACCGCCCTGCGAAGTCGCTCTAGAACCAGCCACAGCAAAAGGAAATATGATGATTGTCGTCGTACTAATCGTGGATCACATGCGCATTGGCCGGTAACGGATTTTCCATAACGACCCCATGCGCCCCGGACCTGATCCGGGGTTTTTTTATGCCCGATGCAACGAAACGGATAGGACACCAGAGCAATGAGCAAAACCATGACCGGCGCAAAAATGGTCGTACAGGCCCTGATTGATCAGGGCGTGGATGTCGTCTTTGGCTATCCCGGCGGGGCCGTCCTGCCGATCTATGACGAATTGTTCCAGCAGGAAAAGATCAAACATGTGCTGGTGCGCCACGAACAGGCCGCCGTCCATGCCGCCGAAGGCTATGCGCGGTCAACCGGCAAACCGGGTGTGGCGCTGGTGACATCCGGCCCCGGGGCCACCAATGCGGTGACCGGCCTGACCGATGCGCTGATGGATAGCATCCCGATCATCGTGCTGACAGGACAGGTGCCGACCTTCATGATCGGGTCCGATGCGTTCCAAGAGGCTGACACGGTGGGCATCACACGGCCCTGCACCAAACATAACTGGCTGGTCAAGGATACCGAGAAACTGTCCGCGACCCTGCACGAGGCGTTTCACGTCGCCCTGTCCGGCCGCCCCGGCCCCGTGCTGATCGACATCCCCAAGGATGTGCAATTCGCCACCGGCACCTATACCGAGGCGCGGCAGGTCGAAACCCATTACAATCCCCAGGTCAAAGGCGATCTGGCGATGATCACCGAACTGGCCAAGGCGATGGAAACCGCCAAACGGCCCGTGTTCTATACCGGCGGCGGCGTGATCAACTCCGGCCCTGCCGCGTCGCAACTGCTGCGCGAACTGGTGGCGGCGACGGGTTTTCCGATCACCTCGACCCTGATGGGTCTGGGGGCCTATCCGGCCTCGGGTGACAACTGGCTGGGAATGCTGGGGATGCATGGCCTTTACGAGGCCAATATGGCGATGCACGACTGCGACCTGATGATCAATATCGGCGCGCGGTTCGACGACCGGATCACCGGGCGGATCGACGCCTTCAGCCCACGCTCGAAAAAGGCGCATATCGATATCGACGCATCATCCATCAACAAGGTGGTGCATGCCGATTTCCCGATCCTGGGCGATGTCGGCCATGTGCTCGAAGATCTGCTGAACGTCTGGAAAGCCCGCGGGCGCAAGACCAATACCGAAGGTCTGGCCAAATGGTGGGGCCAGATCAAGGAATGGCGCGCTGTAGATTGCCTAAAGTTCACTCAGCAAGGCAAAGTAATTAAACCACAATATGCGCTTGAACGGCTCGAGGCCCTGACCAAGAAACACGACCGCTATATCTGTACCGAAGTCGGCCAGCACCAGATGTGGGCCGCGCAATATCTGGGCTTCGAAGACCCCAACCGCTGGATGACATCGGGCGGGCTTGGCACGATGGGTTACGGTTTCCCCGCCTCGATCGGGGTGCAGATGGCGCATCCGGACGCTTTGGTGATCAACGTCGCGGGCGAGGCGTCGTGGCTGATGAACATGCAGGAACTGGGCACGGCGATGCAATACCGCCTGCCGGTCAAGCAATTCATCCTCAACAACGAACGGCTGGGGATGGTGCGGCAATGGCAGGAATTGCTGCATGGCGAACGCTATTCCTCCAGCTGGTCGGAATCTTTGCCCGATTTCGTGAAACTGGCCGAGGCCTTCGGCGCCAAGGGCATCCTGTGCAGCGATCCTGACACGCTGGATGATGCGATCATAGAAATGCTGACCCACAAAGGGCCGGTGCTGTTCGATTGTTTGGTCGAAAAGCACGAAAACTGCTTTCCGATGATCCCCTCGGGCAAGCCACATAATGAAATGCTGCTGGGCGATGCATCCACCAAGGATGCGATTCAGGCCGGTGGCGCGGTGCTGGTGTAAGCCAGATCAATTCAAGGATAAGGACACCAACATGTCACCGCTGAAAATCAAAAAAGGCTCGACCAGCCATTCCGCCTATGACCTGCGGCCCAGCTATTCCGACACGGTGGAACGGCATACTTTGGCCGTGCTGGTGGAAAACGAACCGGGTGTGCTGGCCCGCGTCATCGGGCTTTTCGCCGGGCGCGGCTATAATATCGAAAGCCTGACCGTGGCCGAGGTCGACCACCAGGGCCACCGGAGCCGCATCACCATCGTGACCACCGGCACACCGCAGATCATCATCCAGATCAAGGCGCAGCTGGGCCGGATCATCGACGTGCACAAGGTCAACGACCTGACCGTAGAAGGGCCCAGCGTGGAACGCGAACTGGGGTTGTTCAAGGTTGCAGGCAAAGGCGAACACCGCGTCGAAGCCCTGCGGCTGGCCGATATCTTCCGCGCAAATGTGGTGGACAGCACGCTGGAATCCTTCGTGTTCGAAATCACCGGCACACCCGAAAAGATCGACGCTTTCGCCGATCTGATGCGCCCCTTGGGCCTGCAAGAGGTGGCCCGCACCGGCGTCGCCGCCTTGTCGCGGGGCGCGGTCTGATCCGCCGCGCTGCGCGCGCCGGACACCTCCGGCGGGAGTATTTATAGAAATAAGAAGCTGCCGATCAGCGGCTCTTGCGGCTTCTTATTTCCAAAAATACTCCCTGCGCGGAGCGCACCGAACATCCCGCAGGGATGTGACGGATCAACGCGGCAGGATGCCCGCTGCCTCGCCCGCGGCGATCTCTGCGGCATCAAGCAGGCCATCGCCATTGATATCGAGCGCAGCGAAATCGTCTTCGGACACTTCGGGGGCGGCGGCCTGCACTTCGGGGAAACTATACTGCCCGTCGCCATTCACATCGATCGCCGTCGATTGCGCGAAAGCGGGCAGCGCCAGAAGCAGGGCAGCGGGGATCAGCAGGGATCTGGTCATTGTCGTCTCCACGGTCGGTTTGATACACCCCATCTGGGCATTTTCTGCGCCGAATACCAGTGCCTGCCGATCACTTATCCGCGCCCCCTTGCCCCCGCCGCGCGCAGCGGACAAGTTGGGCGCAGCTTACCAAGGATTACCTCATGACACCGCGCAAGATCATTATCGACACAGACCCCGGACAGGACGACGCCGTGGCGATCCTGCTCGCCCTCGCCTCGCCCGAGATCGATGTGCTGGGGATCACGGCTGTGGCGGGCAATGTGCCGCTGCCGCTGACCGAAAAGAATGCCCGCATCGTCTGCGAACTGGCGGTCCGGCCCGATGTCAGGGTCTTTGCCGGCTGTGACGCACCCTTGGCGCGCCCATTGGTCACGGCGGAACATGTGCATGGCAAGACCGGCCTTGACGGCCCGCAGATGGCGGACCCCACGATGCCGTTGCAGGACCAGCATGCCGTCGATTTCATCATCCAGACCCTGCGCGAAGAACCCAGCGGCACGGTGACCTTGGTCCCTGTCGGCCCCTTGACCAATATCGCGACAGCGTTCCAGCGCGCCCCCGATATCATCGCGCGTGTGCGCGAAATCGTGCTGATGGGCGGCGCCTATTTCGCGGTGGGCAACATCACGCCGGCCGCCGAATTCAACATCTATGTCGATCCCGAAGCCGCCAAGATCGTCTTTGCCGCCGGTGTGCCTTTGGTCGTCATGCCGCTGGATGTCACGCATAAGGCGCTGACCACGCGCGCCCGCATCGATGCCTTCCGCGCGATGGGCACCCGCGTTGGCGATATGGTCGCCGCCTGGACCGATTTTTTCGAACGTTTCGACATGGCGAAATACGGATCAGAGGGCGCGCCTTTGCATGACCCCTGCACAATCGCCTATCTGATCGACCCGTCGCTGTTCAGCGGTCGCCTGATCAATGTCGAGATCGAGACAGGGTCAGAGCTGACCCTTGGCATGACCGTGGCCGATTGGTGGGGCGTCACCGACCGCCCAAAAAACGCGCTGTTCATCGGTGATATTGATGCCGAAGGGTTTTATGCGCTGCTGGCCGAAAGACTGGCGCGGTTATGAAGATCGCCTTTGACAACAGCTATGCCGCCCTGCCCGCGCAGATGTTCACGCCGCAACTGCCCACACCTGTCGCAGCCCCCGCCATTTTCGCGCGCAATGACGCGCTGGCGGCACTGCTGGGCATTGATCTGCACGCCCCCGATGCCGCACAGATATTCGCAGGCAATCACATTCCCGCAGGGGCCAGCCCGATTGCCACCGTCTATGCCGGTCACCAGTTCGGCCATTGGAACCCGCAACTGGGCGATGGCCGCGCGATCCTGTTGGGCGAGGTTCTGGGCAGCGACGGGGTCCGGCGTGATATCCAGCTCAAGGGGGCCGGTCCCACCCCCTATTCGCGGTCGGGCGATGGCCGTGCCTGGCTTGGCCCCGTGATGCGCGAATATCTGGTGTCCGAAGCGATGGCCGCCCTTGGCGTGCCCACCACCCGTGCGCTGGCGGCTGTCACCACGGGCGAGGATGTCTACCGCGAAACCCGTCTGCCGGGGGCCATCATCACGCGTGTGGCGCAGAGCCATATCCGTGTCGGCACCTTCCAGTTTTTCGCTGCGCGCAAGGATATCGACGCTTTGCGCGCCCTGACCGATCATGTCATCGCGCGGCATTACCCGCAGGCGGATGGGCCTGCCGCCCTGCTCGATGCCGTGATCGCGCGCTATGCGCGGCTGATCGCGCGCTGGATGGGGTTAGGCTTCATCCACGGGGTGATGAATACCGACAATGTCAGCATCGCGGGCGAGACGATTGATTACGGCCCCTACGCCTTTGTTGATGATTTCGACCATGGCGCGGTGTTCAGTGCGATCGACCAGCAGGGCCGCTATGCCTATGGCAACCAGCCGCAGATCGGAGCCTGGAACATGGCGCAATTTGCCACTGCGCTGATCCCGCTGATGGCTGACCGCGACCGCGCGGTGCAGGATTTCACCGCTGCCGTGCAGGGCTTTGCCCCGATCTATGCCCATGCCTGGTTGCAGGTTTTCGCGGCCAAGCTGGGAATTGCCGATCCCACGCCAGAGGATGCGGCCCTAATCACCGATCTGTTGAACCTGATGGCGCAGGATGGTGCGGATTTCACCGCGACCTTTGCGGCGCTGTCGGATGATCAGGCGCGCGACCAGTTCATCGACCGCGCTGCCTTTGATGTTTGGGCGATACGCTGGCGGGCGCGCCAGTCGCCACAAGCCGCAGAGATCATGGCACGCGCCAATCCGCGCGTCATTGCGCGCAATCATCAGGTGGAGGCCGCGATTGCAGCGGGCATGGCAGGCGATTTCGCGCCCTTTGACGCGCTGCTGGCGGCAGTGACCCAGCCCTACACCGATAATGCCGTGTTTTCACGGCCACCCAGCCGCAATGAGCGTGTGACGCGGACGTTTTGCGGGACATGAGAGGGTGAGGCCCCGGATCAAGTCCGGGGCGTGGTAAAGTCCGTGGCGCGGTGCCAGACGCCCCGGACCTGATCCGGGGCCTCGGCGTTGTTTACTCGGTCACCCGCACGGCGGCCATCATGTCAGGCTGGCCGATCACCGCGCCATTGGCACCGGTGCCACGTTTGATCGCATCGACAATCTCCATGCCTGCGGTGACCTGCCCCACGACCGTATACTGGCCATTCAGGAAATAGCCCGGCTCGAACATGATGAAAAACTGGCTGTTCGCGGAATTGGGGTTCTGCGACCGGGCCATGCCGACAACACCGCGTTCAAACGGCAGGTCCGAAAATTCGGCCGGAATGTCATCGAACGCCGACCCGCCCATGCCTGCGCGCGACAGATCACTGCCCATCACGCCGTTTTCCACATCACCGGTCTGCGCCATGAACCCGTCGATCACGCGGTGAAACACCACGTTGTCATACCCGCCCTGTGCGGCAATCGCACTGATCTGGGCGGTATGCAGCGGGGCCACATCCTCGAACAGATCAATGGTGATAGTGCCATTGGCCTCGCCCGCGATGTCGATTTCCAGACCCGCGCCAAAGGCGGGACCAGCCAGCAAGGCCAGTGCGATCAGAGGCCTATACATCGGCGGCCACCTTGACGCTGATCATGCGGTCGGGGGCGACGGGTGGCTCGCCACGGGTGATGGCATCGACATGGTCCATACCGGAAATGACCTGCCCGTAGACGGTATACTGACCGTTGAGGAAATCATTATCCTTGAAATTGATGAAAAACTGGCTGTTGGCCGAATCCGGGCTGGAGGACCGCGCCGCACCAATGGACCCGCGCGCATGAAGCAGTTTGGAAAATTCCGCCTTCAGATCGGGCAGGTCCGACCCGCCTGTGCCAGCGCGGCGGATATTGAAATCCTGTTCCATATTGCCATTGGCCACATCGCCCGTCTGCGCCATGAACCCGTCGATCACGCGGTGAAAGCACACATTATCATAAGCACCGGCGCGGGCCAGTTCCTTCATCCGCGCGACATGGCCGGGGGCGACATCGGGCAAAAGCTGGATGATGACATCACCGTCCTTGAGGGTCATGATGATGGTGTTCTCGGGGTCTTTGATCTCGGCCATTTGGGGCTCCTTGGATGGTGTTTGGGCTTGGACATATGGCGGATGCGCGCAAAAGCCAAGGCGGCGCTGTTGACGCGGGCACATCCTTGCCGCAACAAAGCGCCAAGTAACCCCAAAGGAATGATGAGATGGGCTGGAAAACACTCGACGACATGGATTTCGCAGGCAAACGCGCATTGGTGCGGGTCGATATCAACGTGCCGGTGGACAAGGGTGTCGTCACCGATACCAGCCGGATCGAACGGATCATCCCCACAGTGGACGACATCCATGCACAGGGCGGCAAGGTGATCCTGCTGGCGCATTTCGACCGGCCCAAGGGCAAGGTTGTCCCCGAAATGTCGCTGGAACATATCGCCGGCACCGTGGCCGATGTGCTGGGGCTGACGGTGACTTTCGTCAGTTCCAACTATGCCGAAGCCGTGGACGAGATGGAGGATGAAGAAGTCCTGCTGTTGGAAAACCTGCGCTTTCATCCCGGCGAGGAAAGCAATGACGCAGCCTTTGCCGCGCGTCTGGCCAGCCTTGGCGATATCTATGTCAACGACGCCTTTTCCGCCGCCCACCGCGCGCATGCCAGCACCGAGGCCATCGCCCATCTGCTGCCGTCCTGCGCGGGCCGCTTGATGGAAGAAGAACTGGGCGCGCTGGATGCCGCCCTTGGCAATCCCGCCCGTCCCGTGGTGGCGGTGGTCGGCGGGGCAAAAGTATCGACCAAGCTGGACCTTTTGGGCAATCTGGTGGGCAAGGTCGACCATCTGGTGATCGGCGGCGGTATGGCCAATACCTTTCTGGCCGCGCAAGGGTTCAACGTGGGCAAGTCGCTCTGCGAACATGATCTGGCCGACACCGCCCGCGCCATTCTGGCCAAGGCGCAGGCCACGGGCTGCGAAATCATCCTGCCGCGCGACATCGTGGTGGCGCGTGACTTCAAGGCGGGGGCGGCCAGCGAAACCTGCGCCCCCGATGCCTGCCCCGATGATGCGATGATCCTTGATGCGGGCCCCGCGACCGTCGCCTATATCGACGAGGTGCTGGAAAAGGCCAAAACACTGGTCTGGAACGGCCCGCTGGGCGCGTTTGAAATCACCCCCTTCGATGCCGCCACCAATGCCGCCGCGCGGCATGCCGCCGGTCTGACGCAGGCGGGCAAGCTGATTTCCGTCGCCGGTGGTGGCGATACGGTATCGGCCTTGAATCAGGCCGGCGTGGCCGATGATTTCACCTATATTTCCGGCGCGGGCGGCGCGTTTCTGGAATGGATGGAAGGCAAGACCCTGCCGGGTGTCGCGGCACTGGGCTGATCGGCGGGCGGGGTGAACCCCGCCTTACGCCCCTAGGTCGGGGCCATCCCCGACCCCCGGCTGCCGTTTGCGATAACATCCGACCCGTTCGCGCTAACATATTTGCAACCTGCGCCGCGCCGTCCTAACCCTTGCGCAACCACCGCTGCCAAAAGGGCCAAGCACATGAAAACCACCCGCGCTGTCGAGAAAATCCTCGGCCATTACGAAGGCGAAACCCCCGGCGTCAAAGCCAACCTTGCCCGGATGTTGATGACCGGCAAACTGGGCGGCACCGGCAAGATGATCATCCTGCCTGTCGATCAGGGGTTCGAACACGGGCCTGCGCGGTCCTTTGCGCCCAATCCCGCCGCCTACGACCCGCATTACCATTACCAGCTGGCGATTGATGCCGGGCTGAACGCCTATGCAGCACCTTTGGGGATGATCGAGGCAGGGGCGGATACTTTCGCAGGCCAGATCCCCACGATCCTCAAGGTCAATTCCGCCAATTCCCTGATCCCCGAAGCCGCCCCGAAAACCCAAGCGATCACCGCATCGGTGGATGACGCGCTGCGGCTGGGCTGTTCGGCCATCGGGTTCACGATCTACCCCGGATCATCGGCCGCATTGGACATGTTCAGCGATATCGCCGCCATGCGCGCCGAGGCCGCCGCCAAAGGCATCGCCACGGTGATCTGGTCCTATCCGCGCGGCGAGGATCTGGACAAGGACGGCGAAACCGCCATCGACATCGCCGCCTATGCCGCCCAGATCGCCGCGCTGCTGGGGGCGCATATCATCAAGATCAAACTCTCGACCGACCATCTGTCCTTGGCCGAGGCGAAAAAGGTCTATCAGGACAAGGGTATCGACATCGCCACCCAGGCCGCGCGCGTGCGCCATTGCATGCAGGCCGCGTTCAACGGGCGGCGGATCACGGTGTTTTCGGGCGGTGCCGCCAAAGGCGCAGATGCGGTCTATGACGATGCCCGCGCAATCCGCGATGGTGGCGGCAACGGGTCGATCATCGGGCGCAATTCGTTCCAGCGCGACCGCGCCGATGCGCTGGCGATGCTGGGCAAACTGGTCGATATCTACCGCGGACGTGACTGATCGCGGACATTTTAGGGATTCCCTTTGCGAATCGGATATGCGATTCTGACGCCAGTCGCCCGCCAGAGGCGACAGCAGAGGATCGCAGATGTTAAAACGCAACCGGCCGGCCATTGGGGCGACGCTCTATTTTCTCGGGATGATCGTGCTAGGCCTCTATTTCACCTTTGCCGCCGTGCAAGGCGACAATGGCCTGTTCAAACGCGTCGAAGTGCGCGCCGAAGCCGCCGCCCTGCGCGCCGAACTGGCCAGTTTGCAGGCCGAGGTCGCGCGGATGGAAAATCTGACCACGCGGCTGTCGGACAATTTCCTTGATCTGGATCTGCTGGACGAACAGGCGCGCCACCTGCTGGGCCTGATCCGTGCCGATGAAATCGTGATCCGCTGATCCCATCTTCAGAGCATAAATATCCTCGCCGAAGGCCCGGCGCAGCCGGTCAGCCAGCCTTGCACCAGACGCAGACCTGCCCCCCTGCCGTTGCGTCATATTCATGGTGGCATTCCCGTTCCAGATGCTCTAAAAGATAGTTTAATACTAAACTATATACCAAACCGCTGGAGGAATGCCGATGCCGCCAAAACAGGCCGCCGCGAAATCCAATGTCTCAGCCGAAGAATTGCTGGGCCATTACCGTGAAATGCTGCTGATCCGGCGGTTCGAGGAAAAGGCGGGCCAATTATATGGCATGGGCCTGATCGGCGGGTTCTGCCACCTCTACATCGGGCAGGAAGCGGTTGTTGTGGGGCTGGAGGCTGCGGCCGGTGAAGGCGACAAGCGCGTCACCTCCTACCGCGACCACGGCCATATGCTGGCCTGCGGCATGGACCCCAAAGGGATCATGGCCGAACTGACAGGGCGCGAGGGCGGCTTTTCCAAGGGCAAGGGCGGCTCGATGCATATGTTCTCGAAAGAGAAACATTTTTACGGCGGCCACGGCATTGTCGGCGCACAGGTGCCGCTGGGCGCGGGTCTGGCGTTTTCGGACAAATACCGCGGCAATGACCGCGTGACATTCGCCTATTTCGGTGACGGGGCCGCCAACCAGGGTCAGGTCTATGAAACCTACAACATGGCGCAGCTGTGGGATTTGCCGGTGATTTTCGTGATTGAAAACAACGGCTATGCGATGGGCACCTCCGTCGTGCGGTCAACCAAATCGCCAAGCCTGTGGGAACGCGGTGCCGCTTATGGCATCAAGGGCGAAGAAGTGGACGGCATGAATGTGCTGGCTGTCAAGGAAGCGGGCGAAAGGGCTGTTGCCCACTGCCGTTCAGGCAAGGGGCCTTATATTCTTGAGGTCAAGACCTACCGCTATCGCGGCCATTCGATGTCTGATCCCGCCAAATACCGCACCCGCGACGAAGTGCAGAAAATGCGCGACGAACGCGACCCGATCGAACAGGTCCGCGATATGCTGCTGACCGGCAAACACGCGACCGATGATGACCTCAAGGCCATCGACAAGGAAATCAAGGCCATCGTCAACGATGCCGCCGAGTTTTCCAAAGAAAGCCCGGAGCCGCATCTCGACGAGCTTTGGACCGACATCTACGCCACAGAAATCCCGCAGGAGGCTTGACGCATGGCAATTGAAATTCTGATGCCCGCCCTGTCGCCGACGATGGAAGAAGGCACCTTGGCCAAATGGCTGGTCAAGGAAGGCGACAAAGTGTCCTCCGGTGACATTCTGGCCGAGATCGAAACCGACAAGGCCACGATGGAATTCGAGGCGGTGGACGAAGGCGTGATCGGCAAGATCCTGATCGCCGAAGGCACCGAAGGCGTCAAGGTCAACGACGTGATCGCCTTAATGCTGGAAGACGGCGAAACTGCGGATGAGGTCGCGGGTCAAACCCGCGACGCGGCCCCCGCGCCCGCCCCGGCCCCCGAGCACACCCCGACCCCCGAGCCGGGGCCTCGCGCCACACCCGCCACCCCCGCAGTCGCCAAACCCGCCACCCCCGTCGCCGATGTCAGCCCCGATTGGCCCGCCGATGTCGCCATGAAACCAACGACGGTGCGCGAAGCCTTGCGCGATGCGATGGCCGAAGAAATGCGCCGCGACGCGGATGTGTTCCTGATGGGCGAAGAAGTGGCCGAATATCAGGGTGCCTATAAGATCAGTCAGGGTCTGCTGGACGAATTCGGCGCAAAACGTGTGATCGACACGCCGATCACCGAACACGGGTTCGCCGGTATCGCCACCGGCGCGGCCTTTGGCGGGCTGAAACCCATCGTCGAATTCATGACCTTCAACTTCGCCATGCAGGCGATCGACCATATCATCAACTCTGCCGCCAAGACGCTTTATATGTCGGGCGGCCAGATGGGCGCACCGATGGTGTTCCGTGGCCCCAACGGTGCCGCCGCCCGCGTGGGCGCGCAGCACAGCCAGGATTATACCGCCTGGTACATGCAGATCCCCGGTCTGAAGGTTGTCGCCCCCTATTCCGCCGCC
>Ga0208414_1002093_pt1 | contig 13818 bp, 15 predicted proteins | sample AntAceMetag02UKE_FD_184770 | JGI IMG/M metagenome (GOLD analysis project Ga0208414, IMG submission 184770) | Saline lake microbial communities from Ace Lake, Antarctica - Antarctic Ace Lake Metagenome 02UKE (SPAdes) (version 2) | ecosystem: Environmental > Aquatic > Non-marine Saline and... | reverse complement strand
CACTTTCAAAGCAAAACATTGCCTCAGGTACAACTGAATGTTCATATACATTTAAGTATGTGTTAATTGTTTCTTTGACTATTCTTCTATAGTCACCTACTTCTTTATCTTTAAACTTGTAGTATCTATTTGGACCAGGCGTTTTTCTTCGTATCATTTGACCACCTGCCAAATCACCCATATGTCGTACATAGATATGAGCATACAGTTTCATTGCCTCATCTTGTATAGATTCAATGTGTTCTATATAGTCTTTTGTACTTTGTGTAATCTCTGGTGTATCTATTTCAAAAGATTTGAAATCATATAATATATGTTCAGCTCTTAATAGATTTGGTGTATCTCTGAATAGTGAGTTGTGCAATCCATACTTTTCTAATACAGCATAACATTGTAATTGATTGTACAGATAAGTTGCATACAATTTATGGTCTATTTCACCAGACATAAGTATCTTCACAAAATCCTGCCTCTCAGCATTCTTGTGGTGTTCCATTGTTAATTCTTTTATATCAAGCATGTTTTAATACCATTAACCAACCAGAAAACTGGCCATTACCCTCCACTAAGTCAAAGTTAATTTTTTTTATCAAAATAATTTGAAACATATTTCTTATCTCATTTAAATTTACAGCATTGTGTGTTGTATACCTTTTTTTAGATATAAACTTATCACCAGTGTTTGGTATTGTTTCGTACAATTTATAACATTTAGAAATCATAGGCTGTAAGTCTTCATTAAACTGTTTTATACCTACAACTGTAGGAAAAAATTGTGCAAAATTCATTAAAAACCTTTCCTTTTAGTAAAAAAGTTTCCAGACACCGAAACTCTTTCAACATCACTTCTAAAAGGCATAACTGTATGATGTAAATTAGCTGGAAAAATATACAACTCATTTGTTTTAGGATGTCTAGTATGAGAAACTATGTAATCGCCGTATCGGTCTTCGGTACCATATAAAAACTCAATAGCACCTGGTTTACCTTCTCCTAAAGATACAAATTCTGAAGCTTCTTTTTCTATTTGTTCAGGAACATCTAAGTAAAGTACAAAAGAAATATCGCCTGAATGAATATGTGGAGGATTGTATTCATTCTTTTTCATATAATTAACCCATAGTGAATTTAATTTTAAATATTCTATTAAAAATTCTTTTGGCGGGCCTATCTTCCATTGAGTTTCTTTGTGTTCAATATACGCATTGAAGTATTCACTCGTCTGTTCTACAAACCAATCAATGTCTTGTTGTGTGTAAAAATTTTCCCTATCAATATGACCAGCAAGTTGTCGTCTACCGTCATTTGATTTTATCTTATCACTTCTTTTTAAAAGTTCTTTTGTTATATAATCTTCTACTTCAAATCTAGCTACAAGTGGACCCCAATATAAAAATTTCATATCTGTATTCATTTTTAATAATCCATAGCCATGTAATTAAAATTTATATTAATTCTATACATTGTGTCTGTACAATTTGTGCTCTTATGTTTTTTACTAGGGTCAAAAAATAGCATTCTATTTTCAATACTTTCTATCTTTGTACCGTCTTCAAGTATTGTATGACCATTATTATTATTTAAATAAAATATAGCTCCATTATGTTTGAAAGGATAGTCAGTATGCCAGTCGTGTTCTACAATTATATCATTTTTTGGATATAAATTTCCTTTTACCCTAATTAACATGCCTTGTATTTTTTTAGTTTGTATAAAAACTTCATCTATTATTCTATAGAAATCTGAAGGACCCTCTTTGTCTATCAAAAACATATGAGTAAAATACCAATGAGATTTTTTTGGTTTTTCAAAAAATGCAACATGACTTTGTTTAAACCAAGGAAACTGACCACTTTCCATAATATGTTTTAAATGATTAAAGTCTTTTTCAGGTAAAAAATTATCTATTATTTTATACATAATTAAAATCCATTACTATAGAATATCTATGATTATCTTTTGCCAATATTTCTGGCATATTTACAATTTGGTGTTCTAATGCACCATTAAATATAACCACGGAATTTTCATACGAAGGCACAATAATTGCACTTTCAATATCTGTACCGTATTCTGGTAAACTGTTTTGTAAATAATATACAGCTGTTAAATCTGTATTATGAGAATGTTTATCATAGGCATTGTTTTCTTTGGAAACATTTGCCCAACACATAAATTGTTGTGTTTTTTTATTTGTGATATTAGAAACACAATCTTTTATTTTATTGATTAAAAATTGCCAAGTTTCATCATCTTTATACACCTCATCCATATTATTATATGTTTGATACGGTTTTACGGCCGTACATAGATTGTGTTCTACTTGGTAATCAATATCTTTTTTAAGTTTTTCTCTTTGAATGTCAGTTAATAAATCTTTAAATCTAAAAAAAGTATTATTATCATAGATAAATTGTTGCATTATATAATTCCATAACAAAATTTAATTTTAGCCTGTAGGTGAAACTAACTGATTTGTTTTATCAGTATAAATCCATCCAACTTGGCAATTTTCATCACAAGGTATTACTTTGTAATCTGAATTCCCCACATATTTTGTAGGCATGTTAAAATCACTTTCAGTTACAGCTGATTGAGAAAGTATTTTTACGACACATCCGCCTGTAGAATGAGCTTCTGGTGGGTCTAATTGAACAACCGCTTTTAATATTATATTTGTAGGCATATGGTATTCTCCTTTACTTACTATATTTATAATGAATATTATCCATAAAAAAATTAATTATCAAAAACTGTATGCATTTTCATAACAATTACATCTTTTTTATATTATAGTTTAAAACAACTCTAGCTGCACTTTCAATAGGATGACTGCTGGAATGTAATATTTTATGATTAAACATTATTAATCTATTTTTTTTAGGTGAAATTCTTTTCCATATCTTTCTATCCTTAAATAATATGGTATCACCATCACTATCATTTATATAATACAATAGTACATGATGAGGAAATTTCATATCTACATGTGGTGTATTGTAGTATTCCTTTTTATTGTTTTGATATTGAGTTAACAGATTAGCCTTTGCTCTAAAAATTTTAATTTCATTCATATTAAATCTTTTATTAAATTCTTCAATCACATAAAAAACTTTTTTCATATTTTCTGGCGTATCATGTATTGATATTTTATTTTCGTCCTGAAATTCTATAAATTTATCATCATTATATTTTATAAAATTTTTACCAAACTGTAAATACTCTCTACAATTATCATCTATTGTTTTTTGTTCATAAAAATCTTTTAAAATACAAGTGGCTGAGTTAAATACCCATTGTTCACCTGGTGATATTAACCATTCGCAAAGTTCATCAGCTTGATTACTAGGCAAAAAATCATCTATTACAATAAATTCTTTTTCATCTATTTCATTAAAAATATTAGATTTTAAAGTTTGCATTTGTCGTATCATACCATTCTTTTGAAGTAGGTAAATGTTTAATATTATCATTCATAAATTTTAAATATTCATCTATTGTAGGATTCATGTCTTCATAACCTGAATTATTATATTTTTTAAATATTTTTAATCCATTGCCTACAGTCAACCAACTAAACAAAGCAAATTTGGCGTACTGACCTCTCATTTGTGAAAATTTTAATTCACCATTTCTCAAACAATCTACAATCCAGGTAAGATAATCTGACATTTTATATTTTTTAGAATAATCTTTCCAAAATTCACTATCATTTCTTTCTGATATGTAATGAAATCTAATGAAATCTCTCACACCATCAACCATTTCATCAACGACATTATTATATTCTTTTACAGAATTTTCATTAAATTCTTGTATATCATTTATATAATGTTTTAATAATGATAACATTTCCGTAGTAACAAAAATAGATGTCGCTTCTAGTGGTTCTACAAAAGACTGAGCTAATCCTAAAGATATGCAATTTTTGACCCAAGCATTTTTCATTCTACCTGCGTCAAATTCTATCACTTTTTCTACTTCGACATCTTCACCATAAAACTGCTCTACTTCATCATGTGCTTTATTTTCATCTATGTAATCACTATCAAAAATATATCCTCTACCTATTCTGTGTTGTAATGGTATTTCAAAAGTCCAACCATACTTCATAGCAATAGCTTTAGTATAAGGATAATACCCAGCTTCTTTTTTAGAAATTATAATTGCTTTTTTCATAGCTAAAGTATCAGAATAACTTATAAATTGTTCATTTAATTTTTTACCGATTATTGCTTTGCTAAGTCCTGAACAATCAAAAATAAAATCGCAATCAAACTTTCTTTTATCTTGTAAAATTATTTGATTAATAAACCCTTGTTCGTCTAAAGTTAAGTCTTCAAATATGCCATCTATATGCTTAATACCTCTTTCATCAGCTTTTTTAGAAAGATAATCTCCTAATGCATGAGTATCAAAATGTAAAGCGTTTGAAACATTTTCATGGTCAATTTTATTTGCATATGCAACTTTTGAAGACCAAAGATACTCTTTTAAATCTAAATTTTTTGATACACAATTTTTTACATAATAATCTTTACAATCATATGAAAAAACACCGTTTATTGCATGTTGATTAAAAGGTCCTAAATCAGAAAAATTATGAAAATACACATCTTTATCAGAATCTTCATTCCATCTTTCAAAACTTATTCCTTTTTTAATTGTTCCGCCTGTATTAGCAATTACTTCATAAGGATGAACATCTATACTTTTTAAAAACTCATTGATAGAAGGTACAGTTCCCTCACCTACACCTATAATTCCTAATTTTTTACTTTCTATTAATGTAACATCATCTGAAATATATTTTTTAGCAAATAAAGCTGTAAACCAACCTGCTGTTCCGCCACCTAGTACAATAATTTTTTTATTCAACTTCATACAAATTTACCTCTTTATCAATTATTTTATTTATATTTAAATATTCTTCACTATAATTCCAGCCTATAATCATCATCACCAATAGAGCCTACAGGCCAAATATTAAACGCTATAGAATATCTATCAATATTTAATTTATTTTCATCCACACTATGTTTAATATGAGAAGGAAAAAATGTTACTAAGTCTTGTTTACATTCTAAAGTATAACTCTCACAATTAACAGCATTTAATTTCTCATAATCTAACATGACATTAGGAAATCCTATATTATTAATTGCATTTTCTTTGAGAAAATTTATGTTACCCATTTTAGGTTTATGAAGTAGATAATAAACACCACTAAACATACTGTTAGCATGAAGATGTGCTTGAGCACTATCTTCTTTTTGATGTTTAACTACCCACGAATTTATGAATTTAAAACTAATATCTTCTTTTACATATAAAAAATCATAAACATATTTTTTAAATTCGTCCACAATTTTAATCTTTAAACTAAGAAATTCAGATAATTCTAAAATATTTTTATTAATAGTAATATGACCATTTTTACTGTACATTCTTTCATATTCTAGGTTTTTAGCTGTATCTAACCAATCAGAGTCTTGTTTTATAAAACTAGTCCAAATTGGTACAGACCAGATACTATGTACGGTATTAGTCATTACAATTTTAACTCATTTACATCATAGTTTTTCGGTAATCCCCAAGTAGGTCTACCATCTATCTTATTGTCATATTTTCCATCAACTTCATTATAATGTAAAAATACTTGAGCATTGTTTAATGCTTTAAGAGGTTCTCTCCAATGTTCGACATCACAACCTCTATAAACAATCATATCTCCTGGATTCATACCTAAACAAATATTATTATTGTCTTTATCTTTAACAAACATAGGCCAATTCCATTGTGGGTGTTTATCGTAATTTATATTTGACCTATCAAACCCTAAACATAGTGTAGTTGAAATTTCACAACTAGGTCTATCTTTGTGTGGTTTTAAATCACTATCAATTGTGTACAGTCTATGATATGAGTAATTTGATTGCAATTTTAATCCTATATTTTTAGAAACCTTTTCTTGTAGCAATACCATTAGAGTATCAAAAGTTAAATCACCGTATTTTGAAAAACAACCAGGAGCTTGATGGTCATCATATCTACCAAACATCTCTTTTTCAAGTTCAGTTAATTCTCTATTAGCATTGTTTAATTCTAAAAAACTTAATCTTTGTGCTTCAAATTTTACATATTGATAAAAAAACATGCAAATATCTGGTTCAATTACATTTTTTAATAACAAATAACTATTTTCTTTAAAGAATTCAGCGTTTTGTTTTTCTTTATCTTTTTCTATATTTTTTAGCTGACTGATAGCTAATTCTTTTTGTTCAGTAGTTAATGTTTCAAAATTTTCAATTTTCATATTTGCCTCATTTCTTATTTAAAAGGTCTTCCACAAGACCATAATACCAATGAATATCTAGTACCTTTTGTTACAGGTGTTACCTGATGGTAAATGTGTGACGGGAAAACTATAATCGAACCTCTAGGTCTAATTTCATTACATTCGTGATATCTTTCACCCTCACAATGAGGTCCATAATCAAATTTTAAGTTTCCTCCCTCGTATGAATTATCTTCAGATAAATTAATTGTTACACTAAGTTTTCTAACTTTGTTAATTAAACTAGAATTGCCTGCCAAATAACCAGAAGGTATTTTTTCATTCTTATCATATTTATGTATTCCTGGAATAAATCTTTTGTAAACAGAATTATGGTCACCGCCACCATCATTGTGCCATCCGTAAAGTCCTCCTGGAGAATTATATTTTGTAAATTGAAATTGCTCAAAACAATCTATATTATATTTCCAACCAGCTTTAATATTAGCATGATTTATATAAGGGACTACTAAATCATAAATCCATTGGTCGGGTAACCAAGATACTTCACTATCTCTTATATAATAACTATCTGCATTACCATTCATTTCTTGAATAGTTTTATCTTTTATAGAAATAGAGTTTTTATTTTTTTGATTTTTTTCTCTGTTACCTCTAGTAGAGGCAGTTGTTAGGTTTTTGGATAACCCAAGTGAAATGATTTTATCACAAGTTTTACTATCTAAAGCTTTTTCAAAATACCAATAAGTTTTTTCACATAACATTCTTAAATCACCATCTTTCTAATACCAGAAAGTATTTATATTACTTACTAATGTGAGAATATTTTTGTACTATATGATTTACTAAATCATCAAGTATATCTAAATCTGCACTTATATTAATAAAAGGAACTTTAATAACACTACCTGCTTCAGTTTTTCTAATAGTCCCTTGTTGTGTAATACCTAATTTTCTCACATCAAAATCTTTAGTAACATTATACCATACAGATTTTTCTATATCTTTTGTTGGTATTTTTTTTAAATCAAATGCTTCTTTAATTTTTTCTTTTAAATCTTTATTTTTTAAATCTTTAAAATCTTGAATGAGATTTAAAATTTCTTCAGCTGCTTCTTTATGAATATCATTTAATTTATCCATATCCATTCTATGTTCAATTTTTGCCATTCTATTTTTCCTTCTTATAATTAAAATGTTACAATTACTACGCCAGAGCCACCACTACCACCTTGTGTATCTGGAGTTTGACCAATGACACCACCGCCGCCGCCACCGCCGCCACGATTTGATGTTGCACTTGGAGCTGGACTCTGACCTGGTGTTCCACCGTTTCCTCCGCCGTGTTGAGCAGGACCTGTACCTTGACCTCGTCCTCCTCCACCGCCGCCTGCATATCCTACAGGAGAACCTGAAATTGAATAAACTTTTCCTGCTCCACCAGCTGAACTTTGATTTCCTGGTGTACCAGCACCTCCGGCACCACCGCCGCCGCCACCTCTTGTATTAGGACCTCCAGGAGTTCCATTGGCCCAAGTTGGACCACTTGTGCCTCCAGAATTTCCAAAACCATATGTACCGCTATCACCGGGTTGTCCAGGCTGTGTGGCTGGCGAACCTCCTACAGAGGGTGTACCTTGAGCACTTGAACCTCCTCCACCAGAACCTCCAGCTGTGCCAGAGTTACCGTCCCAACCTCCTCCGCCACCGCCGCCTTTGGCAGTTAATGTTCCAAATGTTGTATCTACTCCGGCTTGACCATTATTAGCTGGATTATCAACTGTTGTACCACCAATTGAATAAGCTACTGTTGCACCAGGAGATACAGTAAATCCTGGTCTATAAATTAATCCTCCAGCGCCACCGCCACCTACTGATACATTGTTAGGTATGCCTTTTGCGCCTGAACCACCACCTGCAACTACTAGTACATCAACAGCAGTTATTCCTGTGGGTACTGTAAAATTACCTGAACCAGATGTGTAAGTTGTTATTGCTGGAGCCTTAACTGTAATACCAAATTGTCTTGTCGCTGTACCACCCTCAGTTGATGTGGCTGTAATTGTAAATAATGTTTGTGTGTCTGAACCAACTGCACTTACAGATGACCAAGTAATGTCACCTGATGTTGTATTTAAAGTAAAACCTGAAGGTACTGCACCTGTTGTTACTGCATAAGCACTTGAACTTGCAACAACACCTGAAGCCTCTATTAAATCAGCAGCTGCAATTGTGCCTGAAGCTCTTGTACTATCAAAAATATCGTAATTTGTATCGGCAACATTTGTAAATACTGGAGCGTCTATGTCAGCAGTTATACAGGATTCTAAATTTGCTGATAAACCTGAACCGTTTGTAACTCTAATAGTGTAAGGACTGTTTGCAACATCAAAATCTGAAGCTGTTACTGTAACAGTAAGTTTATTGGCAGAATTTCTTGTAATTGATTGAGTATTAACTATTTCACCATTACCAGTTGTTGCAATAAATGTTACACCTGCACCAGTTACATCAAACAAAGAACCTAAAACTTCTATTGTAAAAAGACCGCTATCAGCTGTTTTTTCATTATCAACTGTCGCTGAAGTTACTGCACTACCAGCGACATCATCAACTGTAAAACCTGTTATAACAGGTGGAGCGTCAATAGCTTTCCAGTCAGTACCGTCATAATACTCCATCAAATTTGTTGTGGTATTAAATCTTAATTTACCAGCACCAGCAACTCTTTCACCAGTTGTACCGCTCGTTATAGTTTCGGCGTCTGTACCTGTAAATCGTCTATTTTTACCTGTAAAATCTCTTAAATCTGCCATACTTTTATTTATCCTTTTCTAATATTTATTAGAAGTTTTGTGCTAATTTCCATCCGTAAGTTGAACCTGTGTAAACTAATTGAATACCAGCGTTTTCAGTAGATACAACTAAATCTGTTAATGTTCCCATAATTTTTAAACTATTTCTACCAATTGTTAAATTGTTTGTATCAAATGTACCTGCTAAGTCAACTAATGATACTTGGTCGCCTGTTTGAGGTGACGCTGGTAATGTGACTGTCTGTGCAGCCGCTGTTGTATCTATGAAATATCTATCATTAGCTGCAACAGTTAAAGCAGTTGAACCGTCAGCAGTAAATGTTGACCATGGATTACCACCACCTAGACCTGTCCAAGCACTACCGTTGTAACCTTCCCATGTTACGAGAGATGAGTTATATCTTAAACCACCTGTATATAAATTGCCGCCAGTTGGTCTTTGTGCTGTTGTACCTGTTGGTGGAACAAGATGTCCTGTTCCCATTTTATCTCTTGTTAGATGACCCTTAACAGCTCTTTCTGTTGGAACTGCCGAGTTACTATCGTTAGATAATGTTTCGTCTGTACTAAATTCGTTAACCGTTGCACCTAATTCAGCACCAATAGAACCAAGTTGTAACTGTGATAGACCTGAAAGGTCAAATGCGTCTGCGTTTAGTGTTGCAACACCTGTTGCCTGTTCAATTCTGAATAAATCACCAATTCTAAAGTCACCGTCTTGGTCAGTAGATGAGAAGTAAACACGACCACCAGCTGTTTCTGTAACTTCTCTTTCTTGGTTAGGTGGTTGAGTTTCAACACCTGGATAGTTACTTGTTGTAAAGTCACCTGTACCAATGTTTAGGAAGTCATGTCCAGTTAAACGAACATTTGAGAAACCTGCTGTAATATTACCAACTTCATTGTCTGCAATTGCTCTACCTGTTGTAACACTTTCTGTTAATCTGATAAGTGCTGTTTCTGTTCCAGGAGATGTATTCGTTTCTGATACAGCTGAAATTCTATAATACTTTGAAGTGTCACCAGCAAATACAACATTTGAACCTACTCTAATAGCGGTCGCTGAACTTAATGCTGAACCATCTACTCTAATAAGGGGTCCTTCTTGACCTGTTTGAGCAGCTGAACTATCTCCGAATGAAGCGTCTAGTGTTAATTGATAAGTTGAACTATCATCTTTTGTAACTGTACAAATTTCACCTTGTGTAAAGTTGCCTGTAATACTTTCGATATGTAAATGGTCTAGTGATATGTTAACTCTTGAAATTGTAGCAGTTGCGCCTGAAGTAACACCTACGATAGCCGCAGCTGTTGGTGTTCCTGAAGTTGAAACTGTATCTGCAACATCACTTTCTGTAGCAGCGCCAATAAATCCAGCAGTTGCATATTTCAACATTAAACCACGAGCTGTAACTGATACTGGTGTTTCTGAGGCTAATGTTCCGTCTGCCTCTGCACCGTATTCACCATAACCAGATGAACAGTTTAGTCCTCTAATAAATCCGCCTGATTCTGCATAGAATGATTTATCATTGTAGTAAGTAAAGACTGAAACCATTTCACCACGACCACCACCTAGTGCATGAACACCAATACCGTCAGAGTTAATTTGTGTATAGTCATTTGCAAGAATTGACTTGTTACCTGCACTATGTAATAGTCCGTCAATTTGAATACCTGTTGCATTTGCATTTATAGACGAACAGTTTTGAATATATGGTGAAGCAGTTGAAATTGAACCACTAGGGTCTAATGAAACAACGGCAGCTTTACCAGTTGTACCTGCACCCGGTGTTCCTGTCAAACCTTTGAATGTCATTTGAACAATGTTTGTTTGGTTATTTACCAAGAACAAGTTAGAAGCGTTATTGTTTTCTAATGAATCAACTGTTAAAACTAAATCTGAAGAACTTCCTAATGAAGCACCTGGAATTGTAATTGTATCAGAAACAACAAATCCTGCACCACCATGATAAATTGTAACTGTAGGTGTTGAAGAACCATCACACACTACATTTGCAACAAATGTGGATGCCGTAGCACTAGCACTTGATGTTGCGTTAGCGTGAACATAATTGTATGTTGCTGGAGTACCACCTGTACCACCTGAGGTAATTGTAACTGTTTTAACTTGAAGCCCCGTGCCTGTATTAGGCCGAATTTCTGTTCCTCTTAAACTTTCACCTTGTACTGTAACACCGGCAGGAACTCTAATAGGTAAAGTTTCTCTATATACACCGTTCTTAATATAAACAACATCACCAATCGAAGCTGATACTACTGTAATTGTAATTGATGAAGCGCCACCCAATTGTGAACTTGCGTCTGTGAATGTAATAACATTACCAACTGCATGACCTGAACCACCACTTGTAAGTGTAACTGTTGGTGTAGATGAACCATCTAATATTACTCTTGCTGTAACACCTATACCTGAACCGTCTGTGCTTGTTTGTGTAATATCGTAAGTGCCAGGAGTACCGCCGGTACCACCTGTAATTGTATCAAAGTCAACAACATCTCCTGAAGTTGCTTGTTGTAATGCGTAATAAACTGTTTTGAATGGTAAATACTGTGAACCTGGATTACTATCTGAACCCGAGTTAGCAACATAATAAACATTTTTACCTTCAGCATTTGACCAAACTGGATCCGTGCCGTCTGTAGTTAAAACTGAACCAACTGTACCAATAGGCAGTCTTGATGACTGTGAAGCGTCTTGTACAATTATATCACCTCTTGTATTCAATACAGCACCTGTATCACCTTGTGCCATTAATTGCCAAACTGTACCGTCTGTACCTGGAGTGACATTGATTTGTCTGTCTTTCAACATTACATAAGTTGAAGAAACATATCTTACAACATCACCAATATTATAAGTTGTAGAAGCACTATAAGCGTCTGATTGATAATCAAAACCTTTAACAATTAATTCCCAATTTGTAGAATCAGTTACACCGTCTGTATCTGTTGGATATTGATTTGAATGATTTGTTTTTGATACAAATGAATATCCACCATATCTAACTACATCACCAGTTTTATATCCTATACCATAATTAAAATCACCTTTATTATTATAACCTGTTGTTACTATATCCCAATATGAATTATCTGTAGGAGTTTGACCAGCAGCAGGTGTAGAGTTTACATAAACATATGTGTATCCACCATAAGATACAACATCACCATCTTGGTAAGTTGTAGAATTACTAAAACTATCTTCCCATTGTAAGCCTTCAGAATATACTTGCCAATTTGAGCCGATTGCAAAATCTGAAGCAGATGTGTGTTGTAAAATACATCTATACTGATATGCACCGTATTTTACTAAATCATTTAATTTATAGAATGTCGAGCCTGCCCAATCACCCTTAAAAAATAATCCTTCAGTATGTATTCCGTATTTTGCGGCTGTTAAATCTGTGTAGAAATCGGCAGCTGCAGCTTGAGATGTATGATTTGTTAAAACAACATAAGTGTTACCACCATACTTAACAATATCATCAATTAAGTAAGCAGTTGAGGTACCCCAATCACCACGCCATTTAAATTTTAATCTTCCTAGTACAAAATCTGCCATTTTTTACCTTATTAGTTCCATATATTTATACTACACCGACCAAGTAGTTGAGTTAACAATTGCACTTCCGTCATAACTATCAAATTCACTATTTAATACATCATCTGGAAAATTTACCTCATCTATCGGCATTTTTTTATTCTCTAATTTTACTAACTTACCATCACTATTTAGCTTGTAGTGGTTTCTACCACTTTCAAACTTATATTGTTGATATGTGTTACCTGATTCGTTTTTATATTCTTTATCTATTACTTGTACATATATTTCAGCTGCATTATGAGGAGCTCTAACAAAAGTCAAGGTTGTTCCTGATAATGTATAATCTGTTGTTGCTGTCATTCTCACTCTATCTACAAATACTGCTAACTGGTCTGCTTCTCTTCCTGTGTCTGAGATTGTAAAAGTTGTATCAGCACCGTCACCTGCAAAAGTTTGAGTTTTGCCTGCGATATACTGTTCTACAACTGCAACAAAATCGTCATCATTTGATAGTTGAGTTGTGCCACCATCATTACTAAAAGTGCCTACATTTTTATCTCTTAATGTATAGTATAATTTACCATCTACTGTTCTTCTTAAACCGTGAAAAGTGTTACTAAATGCATTAACACCTCTGCCATTTGTATTTACAACATGATTATTAATAGACATTAACTAATTTCCAATATACTTGCAAACGCTTCAACATCTACAGACGAACTGTCTGGATTTGGGTCTGCATAAACTCTTAATATATCATTAGCTTCCAAATTTATAGGTTTATCTAAAACTAAAGTATTGTTTACATCTACTTCTAAACTTCTACCTACATGAAAAAAAGTAGAACCACCATCTGTAGTAACTTTAATATTTACATTAGCAATATTAGTCGAACTTTTATTTGAAATGTATAATGCGTGAACTACGGCAGATACAGAGCCGCCAGCTGTGTACATGTTACCTGTTGAGTCATCTAAAACTCCGACATCTAATCCAAAATTCTTAAATGTACTTGCCACTTATATTATCCTCCGAATACGATTGAATATGCCAAAGCGTCACCGTCCATTGCTAAAGCACCTGATTGGTCAGGTAAAGTTATTGTTCTATCTGCTGTTGGTTCTGCAGCTGTCAAA
>Ga0208414_1002086_pt1 | contig 13856 bp, 14 predicted proteins | sample AntAceMetag02UKE_FD_184770 | JGI IMG/M metagenome (GOLD analysis project Ga0208414, IMG submission 184770) | Saline lake microbial communities from Ace Lake, Antarctica - Antarctic Ace Lake Metagenome 02UKE (SPAdes) (version 2) | ecosystem: Environmental > Aquatic > Non-marine Saline and... | reverse complement strand
CTAAGCTTAGCGCTAATCCAGATCTTTATGGTAAGACGACGGTTCGCCATTTAAACCCTCCTCATGAGATTGCTATAGCGCCTCCAGGAAGCGCTGATATGGCGATGACTTTTAGGAATGTCCATAACTGGATTATGGCTGAGCAGCAGGCTGAATTCTTTGCAGCCTTTTATACGGCCCTTAAGCCTGGGGGCATTTTAGGTATTGTCGAGCATCGCGCTAAACCAAATTCAAGCATGAAAGTAATGGAAACAACTGGCTATGTGACAGAGGCATATGTCAAAGAAATTGCGGCTGCCGCCGGATTCGAATTCGTTGGGTCGTCTGAGATAAATGCAAACGCGAAAGACCAGACTGTCTATCCTCGGGGCGTTTGGACTCTGCCACCTACCTATCAGATGGGTGATGAAAATAAGGCTGAGTTTACTGCGATCGGCGAGAGCGACCGAATGACATTGAAATTTGTAAAACCTAAGTAAAGCCTAAGTAAAGCCTAAGTAAAGCCTAAGTAAAGCCTAAGCAAAACCTAAGCAAAATTCTATTTGGAAAATAGCGTTGTACGGTTTTAAAAAGGGTAAATTCTGTGTCGTCGCAAGACATTTTCTGAACTGAAATATGTTGAGGTTTTCACCGATATAGCCCTAGGCTCACACCTTAACTAGATCTAAATTGGACTGAAATAGAGTCGGAGTCTGGACTGGGCTACTTGGCGCAGGTTTTTGTCGGTAATTATTCGTTCGGAAACTTTTCTCATTTTGGGCTTAATCTTCAGACGATCAGGACAGGGGCTATTATTTTCTCACGACGCCCCGCCTGATTGTTCGTAAACAATATCCCGGCCCCTGGCTCGCAGGGCTGGTATCAAGCGGAATCAAAACCAAGCTGACCAACCCCCGGGTGGCTAAAAAAAGTGGCTAAAAACAGCCTTCCTTTCATTTTAAGCTTAACCATAGACATCAGCTCGCTTGCCGCTTACTCTTTGCTCTAATACTTCATCCTGGTTTGCTTTCAATAACGTTTAGGAGTCCGAATGCATTTTAAATCAATAATAATCGGTGTACTAACTACTGGCATGATGACTTCCGGTTTGATTTTTGCCGCTCAAAGTGAACCCACATCAACCAGTCGTCCAAATATTGTACTCATTTTAGCCGATGATTTGGGGTTCACGGATATTTCGCCGTTTGGCAGTGAAATTAGCACGCCCAATATTGCGGCGCTTGCCAAGTCGGGTATTTCGTTCACCAATTATCACACCGCGGGAAGCTGCGCTCCTGCCAGAGCCATGCTTTTGACTGGTGTGGACAGTCACAGAAATGGCGTACCAAATATTCCTGAAGCATTACCGTCTGAGCAGAAAGGTTTTGAAAACTATCTTGGTGTGCTCAGCGATAAGGTGGTCACTTTGGCAACCCTACTAAACGATGAGGGTTACCACACCTACATGACCGGTAAATGGCATTTAGGTCATACCCCTGAGTTGCTGCCATCAGCTAAGGGCTTTGAGCGGACAATAGCAATGATGGATACAGGCGCCGACAATTGGGAGCAGCGTCCTTATCTGCCCATTTACGAAAAAGCCAATTGGTATGCCGATGGGCAAGCCCATACGCTACCGGACGATTTCTATTCGTCTAAATACTTCGTGGATAAAACCATTGAGTTCGTTGATTCAAATGCCGGTGACGGCGAACCGTTTTTCGCCTATATCCCTTTTCAAGCTGTGCATATGCCGGTCCAAGCGCCGCGAGAGTTTTCAGATAAGTATGCGGGAATGTACGACGAAGGCTGGACTGTCATGCGAGAGAAAAGGCGAGCAGCGGCCGTGGCCGCTGGAGTGGTTCCCCAAAACACAGAGACTGTGGTGACCCCTGGAACTCTGAAATGGGATAGCCTAAGTGCATTACAACAGCGCCATCACGCTAGACGTATGGAGGTTTATGCAGGCATGGTCGATGCTATGGATATGCATATTGGTCGGCTCATGGATCACTTGAAAGCTATTGGTGAGTTTGAAAACACTATCTTCATTTTCACATCAGATAATGGGGCTGAGGGTTCAAATTTAATTCGCGCCGATGGAACATCACCTCTGAGTGCTTGGTTTAATCAAGTGGGTTATAACGCCGACTATGACACCTTGGGAGAGAAGGGGTCTTTTAATGCAATTGGGCCCAATAATGCCACTATCGCAGCCTCGCCGCTGGCTTACTATAAATTCTATGCCAGCGAAGGAGGGCTACGTGTGCCGCTTGTCATGTCTGGGCCGGGGATAAAAAAGCGTGATCAAAAAACGGATGAATTTGTTTTTGTCACGGACTTAACTCCAACCATATTGAGCTTGGCAGGCGTTGAGGCGCACACCGGAAATTGGAAGGATAAGCCGGTTGAGGAAATCGTTGGCAAAGACTTTTCTAGATTCTTAAGCAACGATGAAAATGATATACACGATGCTTCCACTGCAATTGGCTACGAGTTAGGCGGCAATAGAGCTTTATTCAAAGGCGATTATAAAGTTGTATTTAATCGCAGTGCAGTAAACGATCAAACCTGGCACCTTTTTAATATTAAAACCGATCCTGGGGAAACCAATGATCTAGCAAATGATGAGCCGCTGCGTTTCAAAGAGATGCTCAACGACTATGAAGAGTTTGTTCGAGAAAACAATGTCTTGCCAATGCCTGAGGGGTATGACCAGAGGAGAGAGATTTTCCGCGGGTCTCTTAATTAAGGCGCGCCGCTTAATTAAGGCGCGCCGCCTAATAATGTGCGGCGTTTAACTAAAGCGGCGGTGCTTTCTATTTTTTGACAGCAGTGTCTCCTTTCACAATATCAAAGATAAACCTGGTGGCTGGGAAAGATGCGCACAACTGGGTGAACCTCCTAAACTTTACTAAACGCACACTGATTTTTATTTTGCAGAAATTTCTGCACAGCGTAGAGGGGCAAAGGTTTCCCAGCCGCCACCGAGAGCTTTGTAGAGTGAGATGAGTGAAACGATGCGCTGAGCATCGGCTTTTACAAAATTCATGTTTGCGTCACCCCAATCTCGCTTGGCATTTAGGACGTCAAGTTGTGTTCCTGTTCCAGCTTCGTAGCGCTCGCGGGCGATTTCACTGAGCCGGCTATATGAATCAATAATTGCCTCGCGTTTAGTTGATGTCTGCTTCGCGGCAAGGTAATTAGTGGCGGCAATTTCCACGTCTTTGAGTGCTTTTAGCAGCGCTTGTGAATATCCAATTTCTGCCTGGCGTAATCTGGATTTATTAACACCTTGTTCGCGTTTTTGGCGTCCACCGTCATAGAGACTCCAGTCAACTAGGGCGCCTAAGTTTGAGGCGATGCTCGATCTGTCCAGAAAATCGCTGAGGTTGGTCGTTTCCGGACCTTCGGAGCCGAACAGGCTGAAGTGTGGACAGGTGGACAGGTGGATATTTTGCTCAAATCAATTTCGCGAGCGGCAATCGCATAGGTTCTTTCTGCTATCCTTACATCTGGACGGCGACGCAGAACTTCTGATGTGAGGCCAAGAGGAATAGCTGTTGGGCCTGCAGGTAAAGCTTGTATTGGATCGCTATCGACAGGATTAACTGAGGGCTCCCCACCGGTAAGTATGGATAGGCGAATCTCATTATTACGAATTCTGCCGTCTAACTCGGGCAAATAGGTTTCATAGTTTTTGAGTATTATAGCGGCCCGCTCAACGTCAAAATCCGATGCATCGCCGTACTCTTCTTTGAGTTGCGTCATTTCTATCAACTGTTCTTGCTGACTAATGTTCGATCGAATTGTTGTTTCTTCGACTTGCGCCGCGCAGGTCAAAATAGCTCCGTGCCAATTTGCTAATAACGCTAATTAGAAGATTCCGGTGGGATTCCTGTGCAGACTCAACCCGAAGTTCACCAAGATCGGCAATGGCATTGTTGCGCCCAAAAAGATCTATCTCCCAAGAGGCGTCAAAGCCGGCGCTGTAGATCGTATTGTCAGGTTCGAAATCTGGGATTCGGCCAACAGGCAAAACGGAGGTCTCTGATTGTTTCTGGTCTGAAGCTGATCCTCTAACACTGGCGCAAGGATTGAAGGCGGATAGATTTAAATTTGAAACTGCTCTGGCCTGCGCAATGCGTTCACCTGCGAGTTCTATATCGTAATTAGAGGCCACTGCCTTTTCGATAAGCTGGGTTAGTACAGGATCGTTAAAGCTATTCCACCATCTCGATTCAGCGGGGCTTTCCAATATACCGTCGGTGTTTAGATAAGATGACCAAACCAGCGGCCGAGCTTTAAAATCAGGTGCGCTTGGCTGGGGTGTTACCCTACTCGCGCAGGAATTGAGCAATAAAATGATGAAGCCGATGCTGTACAACTTGATAATTGAACTATAGAGTATTTTCATTTTTCAATCCAACGTGCGGCGATAGCGCAGCATGGCGACTGTGAATGCGACAAGGGTAAAAGCTGCCATTACTATTAAGGGGTAGTGTTAAGACGAAGGCTGTTACTCCCAGCAGAGGTAGCGCCATGACCTCTAGGCTCAGCTTGAATCCGAACACAGCCACTAGCCAGCCAGTAAACGTAGTGCCGAGGTTGGCACCTAAGATGATGCCAATGGTGTTGGTTAGAGGGAGCATGCCCGCACTGGCGAAAGCTAGAACCAGCAGGCTGACCATCGAGCTACTTTGCAGCAAGGCGGTAGTCACAACTCCTGTGAGCACGCTTCCCCTAGAAGTTCCGGTGCTTGACCTCGGCCATAGGCGAATTCGAGCATCATTAAGTTTTCGAATGCCATATTCCAGCTGGTTCATGCCAAACAGAAAGATACCAAGCCCGAAAAAGAAATTAAGTTGCGCCACGAATGAGCTCTCGCAAAGCATTGGTTATAGCGATTCGCTGCTTCTGTGTGATGTGGATTCCAACAGCACGAGTTTGCTTGGTTATTCACCGATGAGTTTGAGCCATATCAAAGAAAAGGCGACTAGATCCTAGTTTGAGTATTTGCAATTTCCGTGCAAGCTATGTCTGGCTAAGAAAGACTTTTTGTCCAGAATCCGTGACTGCAAGGGGCAGCTAGAGCGCATCGTCTCGAACTATTCAGGCTTGTCTAAGCCTCTGCTAAGATTCAGCCTTGGCCCTATACCTGTAACCACCCTCGCCCAATGTCTCTTCCTTTTTTTTAGAAGAGCAATGATGGTAGAGGCTTGTGCATTCAAGTGCCGCCGCCCGAAGCGGAAATGGTAATCTTGTCAAGCGAGTAGGTTTATTCCCTTGGCTTCGTAATTTCTACGTAACCGCTCTTGCGTAACCACTATAACCTAATAACATTGGCGCCTAACTTTGAGGAAATTGCAGGTAGATGCTCATATTGGAGGAGAGTAACTTGGCGCTTTCTTGTAGTGTTGTCAGCGCGATCTTTCGAGAATCCAGCCTCAGGGGTTACTTCTATTTTGTCCACTGTTGCATTTTTTACTTGCCGGCGGGGCAAGCGCCTATCCATTGAATATTACCTTGTTCTGATAAACCATCGCTGGGCTAGGCTATTGTTAGTTTTTGGAAAGCTGTATTTTTAAAGGTGTTGGAAGCTATGAAGTTTGAACAGGCTTAAAGAAAACCCAAGGGCAAGATTTCGGTGAGCAAAATATATGCAGCGGCTGAATAGGCCAGATGATACTGTCAGCACGATTTTTAAGAAGGGTATTTGGACGCACAAAGGAAGTATACTTGTATGAGTGGCATGGTTTGGTAAAGCTTCTAAGCCCAAATTAGTTTCGTTTTTGAGGAAGCAGCGAGGGTACAGCAATGGATATTAACCTCTATTTAAAAGCATTCGCCGGTGGCCTAATGATTGGTGCCTCGGCATCTTTATTAATGCTACTGAACGGGAGAATTGCGGGCATAAGCGGAATCGTTGGCAGTTTCTTAAGGGTGCAAACCTTCGGTCTTAGCTGGCAGTTGGCCTTTGTGCTTGGTTTGTTAGCAGCGGGTTTAACATGGCCGTTGTTAGTTGGAAGCTTAACGATAGAAATTGTAGCGTCACCGATTTTGCTGGTAATTGGTGGTTTGCTGGTAGGTTTTGGGACCCGCCTCGGTTCAGGGTGTACCAGCGGCCATGGTGTTTGCGGGATAGGGCGACTATCCAAACGTTCTATTATCGCGACAGGCACATTTGTGCTCAGCGGTGCCATAGTCGTTGCCTTGTTAAGATTGGTAGGAGCCTTGTCACTATGATGATTCTGCTGTCGGCACTTATATCCGGTTTACTCTTTGGTGTTGGGCTTATTGTTTCAGAAATGGTTAACCCCGCCAGAGTTCAAGGGTTTCTCAATATATTCGGAAATTGGGATCCAACTTTGGCTTTTGTAATGGGCGGTGCGCTTTGTGTGACTATTCCAGTGATGACCTTGCTGAAGAAGAAAGAGCAGCCGGTTTTTGGGACTAAGTTTGAGTGGCCAACGCGGGCCGATGTAGACAATAAGCTCATCATCGGGGCTGCGATGTTTGGTGCGGGCTGGGGCGCAACCGGGTTTTGCCCCGGTCCCGCTTTGGTTAGTATCGGGACATTCTCAGGCGATGTGTTTTTGTTTGTAGGGGCGATGCTCGCAGGGATGGTTGTCCACAATATAGTAAATGATCGTCAACAGTCAGCTGCATAATTGCAAGTTCGATCGCTAGCGTTGCTTGGGCAGTCGACTCTAAGTTTTAAAGCACTTCCTATTGTCGTGGCGATATTAATATTAATCGAGGATAGTTGAGATGCCAGTCAGCTCACAATTAGCACTGCTCGTTTTATCGCTCGTTGTAGTGGGCGTCATTTTTCGTATAATTTATTGGCCGGGAATAAGGCTCAAACGCATTGCCAAGCAAGAATTTCCTGCCAAGTGGTTAGAGATTGTGCAAAGACGGTTACCCTTTTTTCATTCTTTGCCTGATCTTTCCCAGAGAAGTCTTAAAGACCTTATCAAAGTTTTTATTAATGACAAGCATTTTGTTGGCTGTGCCGGCCAGGAAATTAACGATGAGATTAGAGTGACAATCGCGGTTCAGGCTTGTTTGCTAATTCTTAATCGCACCAACAACCCTTATCAAAAATTACATTTGGTATTGGTTTATCCCTCGACTTTTGTTGCTACCCGAGAAGTTCGCGACGAACTGGGTTTGGTATCAACCAATCACATTGCCATGCTGGGTGAATCTTGGGGCCAAGGTAAGGTTGTCTTGGCTTGGGATAACGTTGAGATGGGGGTGCGCAATCTGACTGATGGCCACAACGTGGTTTTGCATGAGTTTGCTCACCAACTGGACAATGAGTCTGGATCGCACAATGGCGCGCCGGTACTGGCAACCCGGGGCGCGTACAGAAGCTGGGCGCATGTTTTTACCAATGAATTCGAAGGCCTTCAGAAAGAAGCAATGAAAGGCAAAAAAGGATTGCTAGACCACTACGGCGCTACCAATCCAGCAGAGTTTTTTGCTGTTGCTAGCGAAACATTCTTTGAGCAGCCACTTAAAATGCGCAAAAGCCATCGAGAGCTGTTTGAAGAGCTGGTCAATTTCTATCAGCTGGACCCAAGCAGCTGGCTAGACCCCAGCTAAACCCGTATTTTTGATTTAGTTGTGTTCGAGTCAACTGGCTTATCTATGACCCATGTCAAGCTCTTAGACTGATGATGTAATTAAATGGACTCATGGCAGCCATGCCGCAAAAAATTGACTATGCATGGATGCCCTTTTTGCTTATCTGTTACATCGAACATGCGGCGGCAATTAAGACACATATAGTGCAGGTTACTTTTGTTGCTCTTGCCACTCGCGCCGCTTTGAGACATGCTAATGAGATGCCGGCGCTTGCTTAAAGCCGTATTGCGGCATGTGGGTGAATGTCCCTAGTACTGCGGTTACCGTTATTCAGCATTTGATTATTATTGATTAGAATTTTTTATGTATTCTTCGACAAAACCCACTCTAACGGCTAAGCCGACAGAAATAGAATCTGTTTTGGTTAAAGCTCACAGCCTAGCTGCTTTTACGAATCTGATTCTGGCAGTGGTCTTTGGAATACTGGTGTCTCTTCAATTTGTGGCCCCTGACCTTTTTGGTAGTTTGCTGCCGAGCTGGGGTCGACTGCGCTACGTTCATACCCAAGGCATTATGCTGGGTTGGCTAGGCAATGCCTTTCTGGCTTTTCTTTACTACGCCGTACCTATCCTCAGTGGTCGCCCCGTTTTCAATCGAAATCTTGGGTTAATCCTTTTTGCTCTGTGGAATTTTGCTGTCATGGTGCCGGGAATCATTTTGGTGTTGATGGGCGTTAGTCAACCATTGGAGTGGGCTGAGTTTCCACTGGTGGTGGACTTTGTCGTTATCGTTGCCTTTGTCTTGGCGGCTATTCAATTTTTACCACCATTTTTTAGCCTCAGGTTTGACAATTTATATGTTTCCAGCTGGTACATTATTGGGGCGCTGGTGTTTACTTTGTTGTCTTATCCGATGGGAAATTTCGTTCCTGAGTTAGTGCCCGGTGCTGCGGGAGCGGCTTTTAGTGGGCTTTGGATTCACGACGCAGTCGGGCTTTTTGTGACTCCTCTGGCTTTGGCTGTGCTGTATTTTGTTGTTCCGGCAACGACCGGAAAACCCATCTACAGTCATTTCCTTTCCATGCTTGGTTTTTGGGGTTTGTTTTTTATTTACCCTTTAAATGGAATTCATCATTATATCTATTCTGCTATACCCATGGGCGCGCAGATTGCCGCAATTTTAGCGTCGTTTTTGCTGGGTTTGATCGTGCTCATTGTTGTTGTCAACCTGATGCTGTCAATGCGAGGCGCTGGCTTTTTCCCAACCGACATCGCTCTTCGTTTCGCTTCTACAGGGATTGTTTTTTATCTGCTGGTAAGCTTGCAAGGGTCGTTGCAAGCAGACATGAGTTTGAATCAGCTTACCCATTTTACCGATTGGGTTATTGGTCACTCTCACTTGGCTATGTTGGGTTTTGCCACCTTTGCTGGTATCGCAGGCATCGTTCACGCTTGGCAGCGTCTGCCGCAGGCTAACTACAACCTAAAGTATCTAAATTGGTCCTACTGGCTTCTCACCGCCGGCATTACCCTGATGGTTGTAGATTTAACCTTGGCTGGTTTGATTCAAGGGCGGCTTTGGCTAGAAGGTGCACCATGGATTGAATCTCTGCGAGCCGCTGAGCCTTACTGGCTGGTACGAACACTTTCTGCGGTGCCAATTAGCTTAGGCTTCATGTGTTTGATAGCAGGGCTGATCACCGGAGTAGATCGCCATGCTATTAAGCCCGCTGCGGCCGCGGTCAAAGAAAGCGGCGCTTTATCTGAAAGCTTTGATGCACACTTAGGCATTGATTCAGTAAAACCTGCGTCACGTCCGCTGCAGGCTTTACAGCTGTCCTATTTAGTCGCATCGGTGGCAGGTGTAGGGTTTTTTGTGCTTTCAGTGACTCTGCTTGGGGTGCTGCCTTTTCAGGAACTTAGAAATCAGAGTGCGGCGCTGGCACCTGCTCAGGCCTTGGTGCTTTCTCCAAGTGAGGTGCGCGGCAAAGCTGTTTATGCCCGCGAAGGCTGTGCTTATTGTCACACTCAGCAAATTCGTTATACCGATGCCGATATGCAGCGCTTTGGCGCTCCAAGTTTGGCATGGGAAGGGCGAATGGATTATCCCCATATGCTAGGCACCCGAAGGATTGGGCCAGATCTGTCTCGGGCTGCTTACACCAGACCTGCTCAGTGGCATTTGGCGCATTTATTCTCGCCACGAAGTGTAGTCCCAAAATCTATCATGCCGGCCTATCCGCAGTTCTTTGAAGATGGCCCATTAAAGCCCAAGCAAGAAGCTTATGATCTGGTCGCCTACCTTGAGACTTTAGGCCGCGAGCGAGAACTGGCTTGGCCAGAAGGCGATGCACTGGCGGCACAAAAGACCACAGACAAGATGGCGCTAATGTCTTTCAATGCGCCCGCGCTTAATGCTCACCCCGCTCGCACCAGGCCCTTTGAAGGAACACCAGAATTGCCAGACGCTATAAGCCCTGTCTTGGCCGGCGAATTGTGGTCGATAAACTGTAGCGGCTGCCATGGAGATCAAGGCAAAGGTGATGGCCCAGCTGCTGCTTGGCTAGCTCCTAAGCCGATCAATTTGAGCCAACATGAATATTCACCAGATCTACTTGCCGATATTCTTTGGAACGGGGTACATGGCTCCTCCATGCCGGCATGGCGTGACTTAAGCCCGTCTCAGTTGGCTGAAGTGGCTGCTCATGTGAGTAGTTTTAGTGAGGTCGAAAGCTCAGTCGCCAGTCGTGAAAGTTTGCAGTCCGGTCAAACCGTGTTTAAGACTCACTGCGCCGATTGTCATGGCGCTGATGGCGACGGTAATGGCTTTGCTGCTGGCAGTTTGCCTATAGCCATTAGACCGTCAGACTTTACTCGCGAGCGGTTGACTCATGCAGAGAGTCTTCGGGTGCTTCGCTCCGGTGTTGCAGGCACAGCAATGGCGCCTTGGGGAGATAGGTTAACGTCGGCTGAGATGGAGGCGGTCAGTCATTACCTTAGGTCCTTATTTAAGTTTTCAGCAGGGGGTTCTGCCGATGATTAGTACGTTAATCGTGTTCAGCTCCATTGGCTTAGCATTGATATTTTCTCTGGCATACTGGCTCTGCGCTAAGCTAAGAAACAAAATCGAAGAGCCCAAATATGATTTCATGGAACAACTAGAGCGGCATAATCAATCAAGCGCTAGGGGAGTTAATTTCCCGGGAGATGTCGACGATGACAAATAAAAAAAGCGGTTTTGGTCTTTGGGCAGTTGTTTCAGCAGGCGCTATTGCAGGCTTAGCGGTTGTACTCCTAGCGGTTGCCCTGTCTCCTGCTCAAGTCTCTAATTTTGGCGGCATAAGTGAACCAAGTGTTGAGTATGGTCGCCGCCTGATCCGGGAGACGGCGGCTTTGATGGGACCCGGTCATGAAGACATGGAGATGCGTTTTTCGGGCACCTATATGGATTGTGCGTCCTGCCACCTTGATGCGGGAGTTCGGCCAGGGAATTTGTCGCTTTTACAAACTAAAGACCGTTATCCACGTTTTTCAGGAAGAGATGGTGACGAGCGTGATTTAAAAGATCGAATAAATGGTTGTATGACGCGAAGCATGAATGGCAGGGAACTATCTCGCGACAGTACGCAAATGCGCTCAATCGAAATGTATATTAATAACCTGAGTGCGCAGTACGCGGTAATGAGTCAGTCTAAACGTGAATCTAATGAGCCCCCTGCGTTTGCCGAGCCTGATCGAATGGCGGACATAGCAGCAGGCCAAATTGTTTATGAACAGCGCTGCGAAACTTGTCATGGCGGCAATGGTCAAGGCTTAGCAGCAGCGCTTAACAAGAGCGAGGGTTATTTGTTCCCGCCGCTTTGGGGCTCTGACAGCTTCAATAATGGTGCGGGAATGAATCGAATTCTCACCGCCGCTCGATTTATAAAAGCACGTATGCCCTTGGGACAGGAAAATTTGACCGATGACGAGGCATACGATGTTGCGGCGTTTGTGAATTCACACGAAAGGCCCCAGCGCGCCAATTTGGAATTGGACTTTCCCGATTTAACAAAGAAACGCATAGATAGCCCGTACCCACCTTATGCTGACGAATTTCCAATCGAGCAGCACCGGTTGGGGCCATTTAAACCTATTCGTAAATACTACGAAAATCTTAATTAGCCTTGATTAAGGCCTGAGGCACAGCTTTTTAATTACTACCCGGCGTACAGCAGGCTGTAACCGTATTCCTGTGATCGAGTGGTCGCGATAATACCAGCTGCAACATAGCGGCTGTTTGGAATGTTGTTGGCCTTTAGATCCTGAAAAATATCGTCGGCAGAGCCACCGCTAAAACCTGCTAGTCTGCCAGCCAATCCACGAGTCGCTTTGTTGCATATAGCGTAACTTACCCCTCTGCTAATTAGTGAATCGATAGTATTGCCTCGATTAGAAAAATCGCTTCGTGCTTGGTTTAGTGGATTGCTTACAAAATGTTCGCCAGTGTTAGGATCTTTAAAATCCAAAGAGTTGCCAAAATACTCGCCGTACTTAGCCCAAATTGAATCATTGAATCCAAAGGGTGTTGATTGGTGGCGAAAACATACTACCAACGAATAATCCGACTCAGCGCCATCATAGTCCTCGGCATGAGCAAACAAGATGTTGTTGGCATAATTTAATGCGGTTATTCCGCCCAAGGTAGTAGAAGAATCGATGAATACCCGATGTGCAGAGGGAACATTTAGCCAAGCATCCGCTGTATGTTTGACCGCCAAGAAGCGTGGCTCGATGTTATCTGCAGCGTTGGCTGTTGTCGCTAATGTCGCGCCAGCGGCGCCGCTGGCGACAATGCCTACTCCGGAAAGAAACCTGCGTCGTGCTTTGCTATCCATGGATTTAGTGGTCATATGTTGATTTCCTCATCGATGCAGCTAGCTTCCCCTGTTTTAAAAGGGATAAATTGACTTTAGCAGTAATTATTGGACTGCTCAGATGGTTTGATATTAACGCATTAGCCGTAAAGATGTGATTCACTTATCTTGTTTTTAAAGCCAATAATAGATTTCGGTGATGGGTGACGGCGTGAGTGCTGGGGGGATTAGCGGGACAGACTAAAACTCTCCGAGCTGAACAATGCAATACGAGGCCGGTTGCTAACAATGAAAGCGGCTACGTTTTTAAGGCTAAGGAGCCTCGGCTGGAAATGCGCCGGAACAGAAAATATTTGAGTGCACTAACGATGAAGGGAGTTATTTTCTAGCGGCACTATTGGCCAGCGCACGAGAACTCAAGACGATCGGGCCGACGATTTATTTATGAACAGCTAGTTTGGTGAAGCAGCTGCGCTTTAACAAGGTAACGCTCTTTAGCGAAGCAGCAATAGTGGCCGGCTTGAGCTCAATAGCATTTTAACCGTCATGCTGCCCAACACCCACTCTCGAAGTCGGGTATGGCTAAAGGCGCCCATTAGGGTTAAATCGATATCGTGGTCATCTTGGTAGCTGTGCAGAGTTTTACTAGGCTCACCTTCTAGCGTTGCTGCGATGACGGTGTGACCGGCGCTTTGCAGTTTTTGGGTGGCAGAGTCTTGAAGTGCCGAAGCTGTGCTTGGGGATTCCCCTACAGTAACCAGATGCACAGGTAGGTGCGTGAAGCGCTGACTGTTTACGAGTAACTCTAGAGCCTTGCCAGATGCTTCACTGCCGTCATACGCGAGCATTATTTTTTTTGGCTCTTTAAAATCACAGTTTACCACCAGAATAGGGCGGTGTAAGGCGCGGATACTCGCTTCTAAATGACCGCCTAAGTGATGCGCATCCTGAGCGTGTTCTTCGCCGCGGACACCGAGCACCAATAGCCGAATATCATTCTCCATCGCTATCAGAGATTCGGTAAGGCCATCGTGTCGCTGCTTGAGAGTTGGGGCTGCTATTCCTGCGGCAACAACACGTGCTTTCGCAGCATCCAACATGAGTTTGCCTTGTTCGATCAAAAGCTTGTTTCGCTGCGCTTCAATAGAGGTTAGTTCTTCTAGTAACGCTTCGCGACTGCCAAGTCCGATAGCGCCTGACAAATCTGAGGATGCCGCGTTCTCAGAATGCTCGAGGTTGTGAAGCAATGTCAACGGGGCAGACAAACTTAGACTAAACCAGGCTGCGTAGTCACAAACCGCTGAGCTATATCTGGAGCCGTCGATGCAGGCTAGCACTTCTGTAATCACTGACTTTTCAGTTTCATTGCTCATTAATGTTCACCTAATACTTTATCGATTTCTTCGGGTTTGTCATGGACACCAAACCT
>Ga0208414_1002083_pt1 | contig 13862 bp, 6 predicted proteins | sample AntAceMetag02UKE_FD_184770 | JGI IMG/M metagenome (GOLD analysis project Ga0208414, IMG submission 184770) | Saline lake microbial communities from Ace Lake, Antarctica - Antarctic Ace Lake Metagenome 02UKE (SPAdes) (version 2) | ecosystem: Environmental > Aquatic > Non-marine Saline and Alkaline... | reverse complement strand
CGGTGCGTGGACGCACCGCGTCCGATCCAACCCTATCGCAACTTGATATCCCCGGGGAGACCTGAACTTCCACCTCCTTCGAGAAACAGATTTTGAGTCAGAGCCTGTGATTGGCGTGAGAATCAAACGTTACATTTACGGCATATATTGCTAGTTCATGGAAGGAAATGTCGGCGGAAGTCTCAAACAAACTCGGCGCTGCACGATTTCCATTCTTAACAGGGCTTTTACAAGGCGCGCTCAGCCACTCCGCCATGTTTATCATCACCCCATAAGCACTCGTCTCCTTGGGGTTTTGACAAGGTATTTTTGTCTCAGACAGTGCCTAAATCAGCAGGGCGCACATCGACAGCCACGTCGACCTGATGCTCTCCGCCGCCTATCACCATACCGTTGATTGGGCTGACATCACCATAATCCCGGCCCCAGGCGATTGTGATGTGTTCTTCAGCAGGCAGCAGGTTGTTGGTCGGGTCCAGATCAACCCACCCATACTCAGGAACCCATACAGCAAGCCATGCATGGGATGCGTCAGACCCCACCAGTTTTTCCTGCCCCTCCGGTGGATGCGTGAGCAGATATCCGCTCACGTAGCGCGCCGGAATGCCCAAGGCCCGTAAACAGGCGATCTGCAAATGCGCGAAGTCCTGACAGACCCCCCGTCGATCAGCAAGAAGCCTGTCGACGGGCGTCGAAACATCAGTCACCCCGCCCTCATACTTGAAGTCGCGGTAGATGCGGCCCATCAAGTCGATGGCACCACGAAGGACAGGGAACCCAGGCGGGAAGGACGGCTCTGCATAAGAAAACGCATCCTGTGATCGCGTAAGCGGTGACCCAAAAACGAACGCGTAAGCATCCAGAGTATTTTGGTCAAAATTCTGGCTAAGAATGCGCGGCACCTCATCCCAAGGCGTGGTTGTCTCGGATGGCGGCAAAACCGGCGTGCTGACCTCAATTCTGGCCCTGGACACAACACTGAGTTCGTCGTGTGGCTCCTGAACGGTCAAGTAGCTTGTTGCATTGCCGAAATAGTCAACATCCTCGCGGCTAAGCGTTGGTACAGGATCCACGATCAATGAATGACCATGAACGACCTGGACAGGAGTCTCCCTTGGTGTCAGGTGCACGAGGTGTTGAGACATCGCGACCTGAAAGTCGTATTTGAATGTCGTGCGATGGCTGATGTCGAGGATCACGGAATCATACTGGGAGTTGTGGCGCTGCGGGTTGGCAGAACGTGGCTGAAATAGCGGCGCGCGAGTTCATCAGCCACCTCATAGGTTTGTCTTTCCATCGTTTCGACGAGCCGTGAGAGCATCATCAAGCGACCAGATCTGTTCCGGTTGGAACAGATATCCGAAATGTCGACAAGACGTAACTGGCTGGACATCGACACAAGCAGGTGTTCCTCCCGCGTAAGAGTGGCACCATCCCCATCATCCGGCAGGTTCTGGATATGCTCGAACATCGCATTCGCTTGAAACACAACCGAGCGCGGGTTGGTCTCGTCCGTCAGCAGGAGATCAATAACGGGCGCCAGTTGCACCGTTGAAAGATACCGGGCCCGGTAGGTCATAGTGCTATCCCCGAGCTCAAGCAGCAGATCAAGCCCGCCGCCTGCCGCCGGGTCGCCTTCGGTTGCGATCTCACGAATTAGTTTTGCCATGTAGGTGGCACGTTCAACACGGCGCCCCATGTCAAGAAGGCGCCATCCGAGGCTGCGTGTCATGTTCTCCATCTGCATTCCACTGAATGCCGCGAGTTCTTCGAGAATCTGATTCAACAGCGCCAGTCCACCTTCAACGTCCAGCCCGGTAATCGTGGACTGGTTAAACGCGTGTTGCGCGATGCCGTTGAGCGTACGCCAGGAATCCAGGCTCAAACGATCACGCACCATTGATGCCGTTCTGGTCAGGTTATCGAGCAATACCAGAAGACCACTTGTAGAGCCGCGGTCAAACAGCAGCGTTGCAACTTCACGTTCGACGGCACGAATGCCGCTCGCAACCGCCCTTCGCGCGGTCCGGCGGTTGAGGTACCCGAGTTCCACAAGAATGTCGGTTAAACGCGTCAGCGTCTGTGGGTCGTCACCAGCGCCCGCTTCGCCAGCCAATCTCAGGATCAGACTGCGCAGAAGGCGAACAGAGCTTTCTATCCGTTCCGCATAGCGGCCCAACCAGAACAGATTGTCGGCGACCCTGCTGGGCAGGTTGGTGCCGCTTCGACGCAGCGCCACCGCCTGACCGGGGACACGCAGTTTGGAGAACGTACTGATCGGCTGTTCAGACAACACCCAGGTATCGTTGCTTGCATCTCCCTTTTGCATTGAGAGGGCCCGCGGATCGACACCATCGGTTGTGCGGGTAAGTCCGCCGGGCATAACGCGGTACCCGTCACCGTCGGCACAAACATAGATGCGCAAGGCCATCGGACGGGGTTCCATGCCGCCGCCCCGCCAAACCGGTGTGGTGGAAAGCGTCAGGGATTCCTGCCCGAAATACTCAAAGCCCCGGCGGTTCACCAAGTTGACGATATCTTCTCGGCGGGTACCAAGCCCTTCTCCAAGTGAGGCTATGTCGGGTGTTCGGTTGACAATGGAGTTGTCTGAAAACGTCGGTCGCAGAACCAGGCGTTCGATATTCTCAACGACATAATCCCGTTCCTTTTCCTGACCACACCACCATGTCGCCACAGAGGGCATCAGCAGATTTTCGCCAAGGAGTTTGCGACTAAGTCCTGGCAGAAAACTCATCAGCGCCTGGCATTCGACAACACCGCTGCCGAGGCTGTTTGCAACCACGACGTTGCCCGCCCTAACGGCACTGACCAAGCCTGCGACGCCCAATAGCGATTCTGTGCGAAGCTCGAGAGGATCGCAGAAGTCGCCATCGACACGACGAAAAATCAGGTCGACCTGCCGTAGACCATTCAATGTCTTCAGGTAGACCTTGCTGTCGCGCACCGTAAGGTCAGCACCTTCGACGAGCGGAAAGCCAAGGTACTGCGCCAGATATGCATGCTCGAAATATGTTTCGTTGAATGGCCCGGGGGTCATCAAGACGGCCAGCGGATCTTCCTTGCCGGTTTGTGCAATCAGATTGTCGCTCAGAGCCTGAAAGAATTCGGCCAGACGCTGAACCTGAGCATTTCTGAAGATTTCGGGTAGCGCCCGTGCAAGGACAACGCGGTTTTCCAGAGCATAGCCAACACCTGATGGTGCCTGTGTCCGGTCGCTGAGAACCCACCACCTGTTATCGGCAGCGCGGGCTATATCGAATGCAAGAAAATTGAGATGAACTCCGCCTTTGGGACGCAGACCACGGAGCGGTCGCAAAAAATTGGGATTCCCGAATATCAGAGGCGCAGGCAGCAATCCCTCTGAGAGCAGCGATTGTTCGCCGTATGTGTCGTCAACAATGGCGTTAAGCAACTTGGCCCGCTGAATCAAACCCGCTTCAATTCGGCTCCATTCCGAGCTGCTGACGAGGAAGGGAACAGGGTCCATGCGCCATGGTCGGGCAGCGGCTCCCTCCCCGCCGTATACATTATAGGTGGTGCCATTTTCACTGATCAGCCGTTCGGCAGTTTTCCAGACATTTGCCAGATCGTCGGCAGCCACAGCGCCAAGATCGCTTAAAAAACCTTGCCAGTGGGGCCGAACAGCGCCCGACGCATCCACCATCTCGTCAATCAGCCCCTCGATCGGCCTGTAGTCTGCCAACAAGTCCCCGAAGACGGGCTGCCTGAAAATATTCTGGTCCAAGTCGCTTGAGCGATTCTCTTCAGAGTTCATGGCCTAGAAGGCCAACTGAAAGGTTGGGAGGACAGGGCAACGTCGCCTTGGAAACTGAATATCATGAAGCGTTAAACCGTAAATCGAGTGTGTGCGGAAAATCCGGGTTTGTTTCCAGAGTTGGAACGGTGATCTTGCCCGGCGTGTGACCGATGGTTTCAAAACGGGACAGCCGGCGACCTTCAGCCTCATTCTCGTTTACCGGAAAGGTCTCGAAACTCCGGCCACCTGGATGCGCCGTGTGATAGGTGCAGCCTCCCAGAGATCGTTCGTGGAATGTGTCGATGACATCGAATACCAATGGGGATTGCGACGGCAATTGAGGGTGCAGACTTGAGGGTTGCTCCCAGGCCTTGAAACGGACACCTGCAACCAGAACACCATGCTCGCGGGTCGGTGACAGAGGCAGGCGGCGACCATTGCACGTCACGATATGACGATGCGGGGACAAGCCTGTAGCGGTCAGTTGCAGGCGCTCTACCGTGGCATCAACAGATCGGCTCATGCCGCCGCCTGCTGGTTCTTCACCCATCACGGGCCAGGGTTCCAGCGCGCTGCGTACGGACAGGGTTACAGAACCCACCTGGCTGACGCCACATTCCGGGAACCGGAAGGCAAAGAACGGCGCAAACCATGCGGCGTCCAGCGCATAACCTTCGGCCTTCAACTCCTCCAATACGGAGACAAAGTCCTCCCAGATGAAGTGCGGCAACATGAACTTATCATGTAATTGCGTCCCCCAGCGCACGAATGGCGCGGTATAGGGCGCTTTCCAGAACATGGCGACGCAGGCCCGAAGCAACACGGCCTGCACCAGATTCATCTGCGTATGGGGAGGCATCTCGAAACCGCGCATTTCCAAAAGGCCGAGCCGTCCGCGGTCACTGTCGGGGCTGTAAAGTTTGTCGATACAGAATTCAGCCCGGTGCGTGTTCCCCGCCAGATCGACAAGCAGATTCCGGAACAGGCGATCGACGAGCCAGGGCGGGACAGGCCCTTTCCGGGGAATCTGCTGAAAAGCTATTTCCAACTCATAAAGAGACTCGTGCCGGGCTTCATCAATGCGTGGTGCCTGACTTGTCGGACCAATATACACGCCAGAAAACAGGTAAGATAAAGATGGGTGGTTCTGCCAGAATGTAACAAATGACCTTAGAAGATCAGGCCGTCTCAAGAACGGGCTGTCTTCGGATCTGGTGGCGCCCATCACGATGTGGTTGCCCCCGCCTGTGCCGGTGCGACGTCCGTCGATCATAAATTTCTCGGCAGATAGCCGTGCTTGCCGCGCTTCGTCATAGACGACGTTACTGATGTTCTTCAGCTCTTTCCAATTGGCGGCTGGTTGAACATTGATTTCGATGACACCGGGATCTGGCGTCACACTCATGTGCTGCATACGGGGATCGGATGGCGGCGTATAGCCTTCAAGAACCACCGGGGTTTTCAGATTGGCCGCGACCTTTTCGATCGCGAACATCAGTTCCAGAAAATGTTCAGTCCGGGCCATCGGTGGCAGGAACAGATGCAACACACCATTGCGCGCCTCGGCACAAATGGCGGTGTGGATTAGCCCATTCGGGTCTTTCTTGAACGCGACATCATCCGTTTTAGCTCTGGCTGTGACGTTCTTTTTGACTGCGGCTCGCGTCGGCAGCTTTTCGCTTTTGGCGAAAGGGCTCAGATCGGGCCATACTTCTTCCGCCGCAGCTTTAGGCCAAGGCAGGCTAGCCAGAGGAAGCCGCAGACCAACGGGTGAGTCGCCTGGCAACAGCACAAGGTGTGGGCTTCTAAACGACCAGGGGTTGCTGATCCATCTTTCATGCCGATGCGAGAAATGGAGGGGAAGCACATACCCCACCGGCTGATTGATATCTTTCTCCATGAGGCTTTGCAGGCGCACCCGCTCGGCCTTCTCGAAGACATCGGCCTCCATCATTTCGTTTTCGAGCGGCTGTTTGTGGTCCTTCCACAAATAATAAGGCGTGTCCTCACGGGCCGGCAGCACATAGGATTTCGGCACACCAAGTGTCACGGCCAGAGCTCCCAAAAACTTCTCCGCTGTTTTGACTGTGTGTTTGAGCGGGTGGTCGGGATCGGCCAAGAGTGATGTGTCCTCCCATGTGGGCTGACCATCTTTGCGCCAGAAGCAAGGCATGGCCCAGCGCGGCAGAATCTCACCTGGATACCACTTGCCATGCGTGAACATGTGAACGGCGCCGGCACTGAACTTGCCGCGAAGCCTGTGCAACATGTCTTTGCCAAGCCGCTTTTTGTCGTCGCTCAAGGCGCCAAAGTGCCAGGCATCGTCTTCGCGATCATCGAGCGACACGAAGGTCGGCTCGCCCCCCATGGTCAAGCGCACATCGCCCTTGACCAGATCCTTGTCGATTTTTTTGCCAAGTGCATCAATCTTGCGCCATTGCGCATCCGAATAGGGTTTTGTGACGCGCGGTGCTTCGACGATCCGCTCGACCGTCATTTCGTGGTGCAGGGTCGATGTGGCATCGCCTTCCAGCGTGCCGGACACCGGCGCGGCACTGGATGGGCTTGGCGTACAGCAAAGTGGGATATGCCCTTCACCGGCAAACAGGCCCGAAGTCGCGTCAATGCCGACCCAGCCAGCACCCGGCAGATAGACCTCGGTCCAGGCGTGCAGGTCGGTAAAGTCGACGTCAGTACCCGAAGGCCCATCAAGCGACTTCACGTCCTGAGCCAGTTGAATGAGATAGCCGGACGCAAACCGCGTTGCCAGACCAAGGTGCCGCAGGGCCTGACACATAAACCAGGCCATGTCCCGACAAGACCCCTTGCCCAGCTGCAGGGTTTCTTCGCAGGACTGTACGCCAGGCTCCATTCTGATTGAGTAATCCAGCGTCTGGTTCAATTTTTGATTGATATCGAACAGGAATTCGATCATCCCCCGCTCGGCACGATCAACACCCTTCAGCCACTTTTTGAGGCCTCGGCCGTTCTCTTTTATTTCCAGATACGGTGCCAGCTCTTCTTTGAGATCTGCTTCATAGGAAAAGGGGAAATTCTCGGCGTATTCTTCGAGGAAAAAGTCGAAGGGATTGAAGACTCGGATCTCCGTCAGCAGATCCACCTCGATGCGGAAGGATTTGATTTTCTCGGGGAAAACAACCCGCGCAAGAAAATTACCGAACGGATCCTGCTGCCAATTTATGAAGTGATCTTCAGGCGTAATTTTCAGCGAGTAGGATTCAACCTGTGACCGCGCGTGAGGTGCTGGGCGCAACCGAATGGTCTGCATGCCGAGGGTTATCGGCCGACTGTACTCATAGTGCGTGACGTGATTCAAAGCGACTTGGATACTCAAGGGAATTCCTTCGATTATTTGATTGGAGAAGCGACACGCCCAATTGGCCCTAGGCGTCTAAAGATAGCATAATTGGGCATGCCAGATGTGAACTACTATTGAAGAAGGCTTTTCAACGTTGACCGCACGGCTGGGCCCGCCGGTGCCGGAAACGGTAGGCACAGGCGTGGGTCTCCTGCGCCGCGTGCCGGGCTGAGCATAGTGTGACCATCGATGCCGGACCACAGAAGACTGGACCCGTCATCCCGGTGGGTTCAGACTTGGATTTGAACAATCCGCATTCCTGAGGGAACAACATGATCTACGAAATCCGCACCTACCGACTGAAACCGCGCACGGTTCCCGACTTCATGAAGGCCTTCGGTGAGGCATATGAGAACGGCCGCAAGCAATTGTCGCCGCTGGCCGCCTTCTTCTATTCCGAGGTCGGGCCGCTCAACGAGGTGATCCATATCTGGCCCTATGCGGATATTGGCGAGCGTGACGCCGTACGCGCCGAAGCGGTGGAGACCGGCGTCTGGCCGCCCCATGTGCATGAGATGATCCACGCCATGAACAGCGAGATCTACAGGCCCTTTCCCTTCATGACCGAATTTCTGAGCGGCGAGCACGGGCCGCTTTTCGAATACCGCTACTACACGGTCCATCCCCACACGATGCCCGGCATCATCAAGGGCTGGGAGGACGCCATTGACGCCCGCAACGAACTCTCACCCTGCGCCATGGCCATGCACACCGATGTGGGCGACCTCAACAAGTACATCCACATCTGGCCCTACAAGAGCTTCGACCACCGTCAGCAGGTGCGCGACGAGGGTATTGCGAAAGGCGTGTGGCCGCCGAAGGGTTCACCCAAGGGTGCAATCATCACCCAGGACAACAAGCTGCTGCTCGCCCCGAACTTCTCTCCGCTCCGCTAGGTTCATGCGAGATACGGGCGAAACACCTTTCGTCTGGCAAGCAGCAGAATGCCGAGTTTCAAACGGCGCTCATGCGCAACATCGTGAGATCGAGATCATAAAAAAAGGGGCCTCACCAAGAGGCCCCTTTCTCATTCACTTGCAGAGAATCTAGAACAGGAAGTCATCCTCGTGGAGGCTGGATTCACTGACACCGATCAGAGTGATGGAGTTTCCGTTTCCGGTATCGATCACGGTGTTCGAGCCAACATCGCTGGCGTGATTCGCCAACAGGTCCGCCAGATCGGTGATCGCCGAAATACCCGAAAGATCGAGGGCGTCATCGCTGCCTGCGCCTGCCTGGAAATCAGTGATCGTGTCACTCCCATGCCCATCCGTGAAGACAAACAGGTCATCGCCTGCATTGCCCGTCAGCAGATCATCGGTGGTTTCACTGATCAGGATATCGTCTGTTGCGGCACCTGTGACAGAGGTTCCTTCCTGGGAATGCACTATCACCGAAGCCGTGTCGGTTGCGCCCGATCCATCGGACACAGCGAAATCGAAACCGGCCGTGATCTCACTGACTCCGCCATCCCGGACCTGGAACGCCCAGATACCGGTGTCGAAATTGCCTTCGGCATTTTCGAGGTCGAGCATCGCATTCTGGTCACCTGAAGACGGCAGCTCGAAGAAGTCCGTGCCGTTGCCCGCGGAGTAACCCGCGCGTGCCGGGGTGCCGCCAAGGCCTCCCGAGCCGCCGCTGGCTCCACCTGTCGTCCAGTTGATATCCTCGTAGCGGAAGACAACGTCGAAATCCCCGCCGCCACGATCAAACAGCTGCAGCTGGAACGCATTCACCGGATTCGTGGCGCTCGAGAAGTAACCCACATCGTCCCACGTCACCGTCAGAACCCCGTTGGTTTCATCAAGGTCGTACCAGATCTGGTTCGCCCCGGTGGACGTGCCACCCGGCGTCTCCGTCGTCGTGCCACCACGGGTGTCCACATCGGCCCAATAGGGCGCAATGATCGGTGTCGCGATCCCAGACCCGATCTGGCTCGGCGTGAACTGGCCGACAGGGCTACCGAACGAAATGTTGCCGTTCGTATTGATGTAGATGCTCGAGAAGGTCGTGCCGAAGAAATTCAGCCCGTCCCCGAACACACCGCTCAGATCGACTTCACCCGAATTGCCATCGTCATTGCGCGAAACAACATTCTCGCCAAACCCGGCCACACCACCAAGGCCAGTGATCAGCGTACCGTCACCCGGATTGGGAATGGGCACACCTGTTTGCCCGCCACCCTCCGGCGTAATGTTTGTGAAGACGTGAATGTCGCTGGCCCGAGGCGCATCATTGGTGCCGTTCACGGTGACGGTGACGGTTTGCGTATCCATCGCGCCCTGATCGTCGGTCACGACAACCGTAAACTCCTCGTCATGACTTTCACCTGCCGCCAGCGCCTGAACATTGGCATCGCCATTGCGCAGCACATAGGTCCAGGTGCCATCTGTATCGACAGACAGATCGCCATAGGTGCCCGCGCCATCTTCGACAGACCATATCGCCGTCGCGCCATTGTCCACATCTGTGGAGTCAAGATCACCCGTGACCGACAGCGTGGTGTCTTCCTGCACCGCACCCGCCACATCGCCACCTTCGGTGATGATCGGATCGTCGTTGGTGCCGGTGACCGTAACCCGCACCTCCTGAGTGTCGGTCGCACCGTGCTCGTCGCGCACCTCGACCGTGAAGGCATCGACACGGGCTTCATTCCTCGCCAGCGCCTGAACATTGGCGTCACCGTTGCGCAGATCGTAGATCCAGGTGCCCGTCGCCGGGTCGATCGACAGATCGCCATAGGTACCGTCACCTCCACCCACAACCAACCAGGTCGCCGTCGCGCCGTTGTCCACATCGGTCGAGTCCAGATCGCCGGTGACAGTCGTCGGTGCATCAATGCCGTCTTCGTCCACCCTTCCAATAACATCACCGCCTGCAGTGATGTCGGGGCCATCATTCTGCCCCGTCACCGTGATGGTGACATCCTGAGTATCGGATGCACCGTGTTCGTCGGTCAGCGTAACGGTGTAGGTCTCGGTGGCAGTTTCGCCTTCCGCCAGGCTCTGTACCTCGACCGAATTATTCGCAAGCTCATACGTCCAGACCCCGGTCTGATCGACAGTGAACGCGCCAAGGCCGCCGCTGGTGCTGCCGGCGCTGCTGCCCCCACTACTGGCTCCGCCGCCCACGCCAGCTCCGACGCCGCCAACACCAATGCCAATACCGCCTGGATCGCCGACACCAACACCCCCCGGATTAACATCCCCGCCCCCAGGATTGCCGATGCCAAGCCCGCCAGAATCGCCAACACCGACGCCACCAGGATTGCTGCCATCCCCAGGCACACCACTAGAAACATTACCGTTGTCGCTACCGCCGTCGCCGGAACCCGCCGCGCCGCTGTTGCCGGACCAAGTCAGCACCGCGCTGTTATCAACATCCGCGCCGGTGAGCGAGCCTGTCACCGACAGCACCCCGTCTTCACTCACATCACCGCTTGCACTGTCGGCGGCTTCGATGGAAATCGCCGGGGCATCATTGGTGCCCGTCACCGTCACCGTGACGGTCTGCGTGTCGCTGGCCCCGAACTCGTCGGTCACAACAACCGTAAAGATCTCGTCCTGGCTCTCGCCCTGTGCCAGCGCCTGCACATTGGCGTCGCCGTTGTTGAGTGTGTAGGTCCAGGTGCCGTTCGAATCGACCGCGAGACTGCCGTAAGTCCCCACTCCGCCACCATCGACCGACCATGTGAGAATCGCGCCATTGTCTATATCGGTGGCGTCCAGATCACCCGAGACGGTCTGCACATCGTCTTCCTGAACCCGGAAACCATCGCGAACCAGTTGCACATTGTCGATCGTGGCACCACGTGGGCCGGCTTCAAGACTACTGAAGACAAGTTCCGTCGACGTGCTGGTCGCAACAAAGGTAAAACTCTGCTGCTCCCAGTTCATGTCGTTAATGGTGTTGCCGGTCACATCATAGCTGTATGCCTGCGTCACACCCGCCGCCGAAACCGTCATGTCCTTGACCGGGTCCACCAACGGATTGGTCTGCGCATCGGGATTGCCCGAAAGATCGAAATACACCGTGTAGGTCGCACCGATCTCCGTTTCCAGCGTCTGGGAGAGACCGCCCGTGTTCAGGGCATTCATATCCACCAGAACGGATCCGTCCGAGGCGTCCCAGTTCCCAACAGCATCAACGCCAGCACCAAGCACGGTCCAGCCCGCCAGACCACTCTCGAAGCTGCCATTCGTGATGCTCGCACCAGATTGCGCCGTAATGACTGGGGCATCATTGGTGCCGTTCACCGTCACGGTGACAGTCTGGGTGTCCGTGGCACCCTGATCGTCGGTCACGACAACCGTGAACACCTCATCATGGCTCTCGCCCTGTGCCAGGGCCTGAACATTGGCTGCGTTGTTATCAAGCGTGTAGGTCCACGTGCCCGTGCTCACATCAACGGCCAGCGAGCCATAGGTGCCCGCACTGTCGGCAACAGACCACGTCGCCGTCGCGCCGTTGTCCACATCAGTCGAGTCCAGATCGCCCGTGACCGACAGGGTCGCGTCTTCCTGCACTGCACCTGCAATGTCACCGCCTGTGGTGATGATCGGAGCGTCGTTCGTGCCCGTCACTGTAACCGTGACAGTCTGCGTGTCGGTTGCACCATGCTCATCGGTTACAACAACCGTGAAGGTCTCGTCATGGCTCTCGCCCGCAGCAAGCGCCTGAACATTGGTCGCTGTGTTGTCGAGTGTATAGGTCCACGTGCCTGTGTCCGCATCAACAGCCAGTGAGCCATAGGTGCCCGCACTGTCCTCAACAGACCATTCCGCCGTCGCGCCATTGTCCACATCCGTGGAGTCCAGATCGCCCGTAACGGTCAGCGTGACGTCTTCCTGAACATCGCCCGCAACATCACCACCATCCGTGATCACCGGTGCATCGTTCACGCCAGTCACTTCGATCGTGACTGTCGATGTGGATTCAACGCCCGCAAGATCGGAGATCGTGTAGCTGAATGTATCGAGCGCCGTCTCACCAACCGCAAGTGCCTGCAGGAAGGCAGCCGACGTCGCATCGTAGTTGTAGGTGCCGTCCGGATTGACCGTGACGCCCGCCCCAAACTGGCTTGTTGCATCAAAGCCCGTGACCGTCAGAACATCCAGATGGTCCGGATCCGTGTCATTGTTGAGAAGACCATCAGCCACGTCGCTGACCACGAGAACCGTGTCCTCGTCGGTCGCACCCGAATCGGCATTCGCCGTCGGGCCCGTGTTGATCAGCTAAATCGAATAGCCTTCCCAATCCGTCAGATCGAGCGTGGCAAACGAGGTAAAGTTATAGGTCGCACCATTGTCGGTGTTCGGATTGCTGTTGAGCGCAAGGAACGCATCGAACCCGGCGAGGTCTGCCTGCACACCCGCATCTGCCGCTTCGCCATAGGTAAGAGCAAACACCAGCGCGTCTGTGCCGGTGCCGCCATCATAGGCATCCGTGGCACCCAGGTTCTCCTGCATGTACCAGTAGCCGGTGTCATCACCCTGCTGGCCAAACACCAGGTCATCGCCCGCGCCGCCATCAAGATAATCGTTGAAGGTGACATCCGTGCCATCGCCCGAACCACTGCCATGATGATCATGGCTGCCAGAACCCGAGCCGGACCCCTTGCCCTTCTTGCCCTTTGCGCCGCCAGAACCGCTACCGTGGCTGGCATGACTGCCCGATCCGCTTCCCGAACCCGCGCCGTTATCGCCATAAAGTACGTCGTTCCCGGCACCACCCAGAACAATGTCGTCACCCGCGCCACCGACAACCAGATCGTCGCCCGCGCCGCCATCCAGGTAATCATTGAAACTGACGTCGCCCGAACCACTTCCTGAACCGCGACCCGAGCCACTGCCCGAACCGTCCCCAAAGAGCTTGTCGTTGCCTTCACCACCAAACAGCGTATCCGCGCCGGATCCGCCATTCAGCGTATCGTCGCCCAATCCACCGTGCAGTTCATCATCACCCTGGCCGCCCTTCAGGCGATCATTGCCCACGCCGCCATCGAGATAATCGTTATCCTTGCCGCCATCGAGATAATCATCTCCGGCTTCGCCATAAAGCGTGTCTTCGCCCTTGCCGCCCTTGACCTTGTCGGAACCACCGCCCGCATGAACAATATCGTCACCATGGCGGGCATCAATCTTGTCAACGCCATCCGTTCCCTGAATGTCGTCGTTCGACTTGGTACCCTTGATTTTGTTGCTTTTGGCCACGATTTTTGTCCCCCCGAAAAGTCAATGAATCCGTTCGTCCCAACGAATACTAAAGTTTTCGTTACCACGAAAAAACAATCTGCGGAAGATCGGGGAAAATGAAAAAGTGAATTAGAACAATTATTTATCTATCTATGATAGAACTCAGAATCCTGTCGTTCATGTATTAGTATTATTTAATATACTATTGTATGCACGCCGCGGCATGACTGCCCACCCCGTTCTTTTCGACCTTCGCCTATCGGCTCGTAAATCGATCTGCGCATCAACCGGGCACCCGGCGGCGAACATGAATCGTTCCGGAGAAGAGCAATTGCCCGCCGGCAATGGCAGAGCTCACCCGCGCACTGGACGACAGCAGCGGCGTGACGCCGCCTTCGATCATGTTGGAGGGGCGCAAAATCCAGAACCAACTCCAAATTGTGCCGTCATTGAAACAATTGGTGCCCCCGGGGAGACTTGAACTCCCACTCCCTTGCGAGAAACAGATTTT
>Ga0208414_1002079_pt1 | contig 13880 bp, 10 predicted proteins | sample AntAceMetag02UKE_FD_184770 | JGI IMG/M metagenome (GOLD analysis project Ga0208414, IMG submission 184770) | Saline lake microbial communities from Ace Lake, Antarctica - Antarctic Ace Lake Metagenome 02UKE (SPAdes) (version 2) | ecosystem: Environmental > Aquatic > Non-marine Saline and... | reverse complement strand
AACTTTTAAGGTGTTAGCAATACGTTTTTCAGGGCCAGGGTCGGTTCGCGGTCATACCCTTACATCGGACTGCAAGCCTTTGATACCACATGGCTTTTAATGGCCATTTCCATCCCACACCATCAAGTCTCTTCTCGGTCTGGCGCCGAAGACGGCACGCCGCATCAAACCCGATGGAGCGGAAGAGGACGTAGAGCTGGCACATGTTCATGAGGGGGATTTTCTCCGGGTCCGTCCAGGAGAGAAAGTGCCCGTGGATGGCATTGTGACGGAAGGAGGCAGCGCTGTTGATGAGGCCATGCTGACTGGTGAGCCCTTGCCTGTCACCAAGCGGACCGGCGACAAGCTCGTTGGCGCCACGCTCAATACCGCGGGTGCCATGGTGATGCGTGCTGAGCATGTCGGTTCCGCTACCGTCCTCTCGCAAATTGTCCAGATGGTCGCCCAAGCACAGCGGTCAAGAGCCCCGATGCAGCGCATGGCGGACCGAGTAGCTGGCTATTTTGTGATGGCTGTCGTCACTGCAGCCTTGTTGACATTTTTAGTCTGGGGATTTTTTGGGCCGCAACCCAGCTGGGTTTTCGGTCTGATCAATGCGGTCTCTGTGCTCATCATTGCCTGCCCCTGTGCGTTGGGCCTAGCCACGCCGATGTCCATCATGGTCGCGACTGGAAGGGGCGCCACGCAAGGGATACTGTTTCGTGACGCCGCTGCGATCGAAAATTTTCGCAAGGTCCAAGTATTGATCGTTGACAAGACCGGGACACTGACTGAAGGACGCCCCGTATTTGAAATGGTTTTTGCATTGGCACCCCATGGCGAAGACGAAGTTTTGCGTTTGGCGGCCAGTCTGGACCAAGGCAGTGAGCATCCTTTAGCTGAAGCTATTGTCCGAGCAGCGAAGGACAAAGGAATGACTCTTTCAAAGGTTGATGACTTTGAATCCGCGACTGGGATTGGTGTTCGAGGGAGAGTCGACGGCAAGCGGCTCTCTCTTGGAAATACGGCTTTGATGGCGGAAGACAATGCGACCGCTGATAGCGCCACACAGGCTCGGGCAGAAGCTCTCCGGCTTGGAGGGGCCAGCGTCATGTCGCTGGCAATCGATGGACAGTTTGCCGGACTGTTGGCTGTATCAGACCCGGTCAAGGAAAGCACCCCGGCTGCGCTTAAGGCGCTCCAAGATACCGGTATTCGAATCATCATGGCCACCGGTGACGGTCTCACAACCGCGAAATCAGTGGGTCAGCGCCTAGGCATAAACGAAGTTCACGGGGAAGTCAAACCCGCTGAAAAATTGGCGCTTGTGGAGCGACTTCAGGCTCAAGGTCTGATCGTCGCAATGGCCGGGGACGGAATCAACGATGCGCCTGCCTTGGCCAAGGCGGACGTCGGTATTGCAATGGGCACAGGGACTGATGTGGCAATGAACAGTGCCCAAGTCACGTTGGTTAAGGGAGATTTACGAGGCATTGCCACGACGCGCGAGCTTTCAAATGCAACCATTGCGAACATGAAGCAAAACCTCTGGTTTGCGTTTGTCTACAACTCGCTTGGTGTGCCTTTGGCCGCAGGCCTGTTGTTCCCGTTGAATGGCTTGCTACTGTCGCCCATGGTCGCTGCCTTGGCGATGAGCTTGAGCTCTGCCTCGGTCATTACCAACGCACTGCGCTTACGCGGAAAAATAAAATGAAAACGTAATTGACCGGCGGTGGGCGCTGGCTTACCCATCGGCATACTCTTTATGCCATCCAGCATTTTTTGCTACGCCATCGCCGCAGACGATGAACGCAAAAGAATAGCCCAGAGTGACTTGATCAATGATTTATTTATGTTCAATTTTCTTCAGTAATTAATTGGGGAAGAACCGGACTTTGGCAAGGCCAAGGACCGGGATTTTTCATCCCAGGCGGTTGACGTGTAAATGAATGGTTTGGGCTTGTGTGCCCTATTGTCGGCGAGGTCGGCGTATCAGGTAATAAACCACTGGTATCACAAACATCGACAAAACCGGCGCGGACACCATGCCGCCGACCATAGGCGCGGAAATGCTCTGCGTCACTTCCGAGCCGGTTCTCATGCTCCACATGATGGGCAGCAATCCCGCCACAATGACTGTAACTGTCATAGCCTTGGGCCGCATCCGCACCAGCAGCACCGCACCGCACCTTCGCGGATGATGGAAGGAAGATGATCAGCAATGTTAATCAGCATCAGTGCGGTGTTGTGCCAATTGCGCGAGCTCCTAGCCGAATTCGCGCAGTGTCCCGGGAGGGCTGCCATGACCATCGAAGGTTGACTTTGAGAAGCGTCTTAAAACACTCCGTACTGGTACGTAAAGAACAGCGCAGCCAAGACGCCAACGACAGCAAGTATTTTCATAACTTTTCCCATTTTTACTCCTTATTAAAGCTCAATCCTAGCAGGTTGGGTTAACAGTCTCATAGCTCTTTTGTCCACGGTTCAAGTCCGTGGCATCCCACCATTTGATTCAACAGCTTACGAGCCTCTAGTGGTAACACTCAAGGCTTTTTTCTGCTCAGACTACGTTCAGACTACAAGCTACGATATTTAGGTTGCTTGCTAATTGTTGCTGTGCGTTGAGAAAGAGGTAGGCGGTAGCCCAGCGTTTGAAACCCTTGCAGGTAAAAAACATGGCCACAGCCAACATAGGGGTTTGATTTCTCAAGCTAAGGCCAAGCCGTTCTCGCTTGGGCAAACCTTGTATTTGGCCTATCACCGTGAGAGCTTTTTTTTAGGCAGAGAGGCTTTTCGCTGCCGATCAGTTTTCACAAGGGCTGGCTAGGGGTACCCCCATCAAAACTCAGCGCAGTCGACCCCACCGGACCCCCACACCCCACTTTCTCAAATGGGTCCCCCTGCGAACACTTGTACTGTGTTTCGCATATAGGTAAACGGCTAGACATGAGACAGTGGCTTGCTCCAAGATGCAAATTCACAGAACAGAACGCCTTACAGCTTGCGCCACACCTACGTCACGTTGGAGCTGTTGAGGGCAAATACGGACATTCACAAGCTAGCCAAGCAGATGGGCAACAGCGCCTCAGTAATAGAGCGGCGCTACAGCAAGCTCACGGCGACTATGGCTGCGAAGAGCTTGGCTGACAAGCATTTCTTTTGATAGGATAAATGCCATTGCAGCCATTTTAAATGGTGATGTATAAATCATCCCTCCTTCTTGCTGGTATCGTAGCGCTTGCAATCCGCAGTGTTTGTGGCTTGGCGCTAGCTCATCTGTTGGGTATGTTGGTGTAAGGTCAGATGGCTTGCGAATTGGATCTGAACTAACGACACCCAATAAAAATCATGAGTATTCTTTCTAGCCTACAAGATCCAATACTGCCTATTTTTATGGCGTTGCTTGCGGGCTTCTTTATGCGGCGAGTCAAGTTTTTTGATGCCCTCGGCGCCCAGGGTATAAACCGCTTTGTTTTTTACGTAGCCATGCCCGCGCTTCTATTCGACTTGGTGCGCAAGGTTGCCTTGGATCAGATTGATTGGCCTACGGTCAACGTCTATCTCTTTACGGAGTTTGTGGTTTACGTAGGTGTTGCTCTTATTACCTTTCGAGTTTTTAAACGGTCTGTTGGGGAATCCATACTGATAGGCATGGCGGCTGGTTTTGTCAACCACCTAATGTTTGTGTTGCCCATCGCACGTTTTTTGTATGGCGTTCAAGCCGCCGAACCGATTGCAGCGATTGTATTTGTAGACGTGATTGTCTTTTGTTTCACGGTTTTTCTGATGGACTTTATTCGGGCTCATGAGTCCAAGCAGATTGGTTCTTTTAGCGTTTTGAACGTTGCAGGTATGCTGTCAAAAAACCCCATGGTGATTGCGACAGTGCTGGGTGTTATAGCTGGGGCTTTTCCAAGCTATCTTCCGTCTGGCGTTTACACCTACTCCAATTTTTTAGCCGCTTCGGCCGCACCAGCCGCTTTATTTGCCTTAGGCGTCATACTTGGTGGTCAACCCATCCGCCCAGTTGGCGGTCCTGCTTGGCTGGCCATTGGTTCCAAGCTGGTTATTCATCCTGCGCTGTTCTTCTTTATATCTGGGGTTGGCGGTGCCTTAGTTATGAAGCCAGATTGGCAGACAATGGCGTTTCTAGTGGCGGCTGGCCCATGTGGTGCCATGCCATTTGTCATTGCCTTGCAATACAACATCAAACCTGAGGTGATTGCTAAAGCAGTGCTCATTTCAACTGCTTTGTCGCTTGTAAGTCTCAGTGTCCTGACCGCTGCTTAGTCACTTTTAAAGCTAAATGGTTGACTGGCTTCACCCAATAATTCTTAACCCGTCTAGAGGACTGTCTTGATGCCTCTATGGCTCAGTTGCTTGTTAGTTTCAGGCGATGTTACGAAAGCTGGTGCTACCCATGATTTGTACCAAGTTTGAATAAAAGCTGCATTAAGAGAGCTGCACATCCTGTTGGCTTGAGTCCGATGCGGGTGCTCCGCCAGCCTTATTTGGGTTCTGTCGCAATAGTGGAGTCTGGCCGAAAGGAGTTGCGTCGCTGAGTTTGTAGTACTTCGGTTCTGTCGCAATAAGCGTAACCGACAATCCAACGCATGCTTGATTTCCGCAAAAGTTCAATCAACAGCGCCCTGCGCAAGGTCCTCAAACGACTCCACTATCCGCTAGAAGTGATGCTCACATGCGTGCGCTGGTATGTGGCCTATCCGCTGAGTCTGCGTCACATCGAAGAGATGATGCGGGAACGCGGTGTTTTGTGGACCACGCCACAGTGCACCGCTGGGCGATCAAGATGGTGCCGGTGCTGGCCGCCGTATTTCGTCGGCGCAAGCACCCCGTTGGCAAGAGTTGGCGGATGGACGAGACCTACATCAAAGTGGCCGGCCAGTGGAAGTACCTTTACCGGGTGGTTGGCCGCGCTGGCGATACGGTGGACTTCCTGCTCACTGCCAAGCGCGATATGGCTGCTGCCCGGCGCTTCTTGGAGCGCGCCATCAACCTGCACGACTTGCCAGAAAAGATCACTATCGGCAGCCAACACAGCAGCCATTGAGAGCGTCAAGGCTGACGCCTGCGTCGATAGCCTCATGTGCCAATGCAAATACCTCAACAACATTGTCGAGCAGGACCAACGTGCCATCAAACGAATCGCCCGGCCGATACGCGGATTCAAGTCGTTTTGGCGTGCACGCATCATCATCCCCGGCATCGAAAGCATGCACATGATCCGCAAGGGCAGATGGACGGCACCCACGGTCAAACCATGTCTGCAGCCAACCAGTTCTACAGCCTTGCAGCTTGATTACCAACTCAGCGACACAACTCTTTTCGGCTAGGATCCACTGGTGCGACAAAGCCTTTTTTGAAACTGACGGTATGCCGTTCTATTTAAAGTCCAACACGACTGCAACTTGTATGTGGCTTTAGAGGGGCAGTTACGCTTAGGTTGGCGTGCGCAAAAAAATGCACAAGGTGTGGCGTTCTGGGGTGTTTTCGGCAGTCACTTCATTCAGTCCTTTTACTTGCGCGATCCCAACCGTTGTGAGCTCGTATTGACCTGCAAAACGCCTGCTTACGATGAAAAGTTGGGTACTGAAAAAAACAGCCATTGATATAGGGGAGCGTTTGTCACAGTGCACCGCGTGTCTTTGATCCGCTAACTGCAAAGACCGCTATGAAAGCGGCTTAGCTCTGCAAAAGTTGCTCAACAAAGTGCCTTTCGTTCTGTGGCGGGTTTTTTTATGTTGACTGGTTTCGTTGCTGTCAGGTCAGTTCAGGAATATAGTGATATTTTTTTGAGAAATATATGCAGTACCGCAACCTTGGAAAAAGTAACTTAAAAGTGTCTACGTTGTGTTTAGGCACCATGATGTTTGGCGATCAAACCGATAAGTCGCAAGCCGCGGCTATCGTGGCTGATGCGCATGCAAATGGTGTGAATTACATAGACACTGCGGATGTTTATACCAAGGGTGCTTCAGAAACAATGGTTGGCCAGTTGCTGAGTGAACATCGCCACGATTGGGTTCTGGTAACCAAGCTTGGCAACAAAATGACTGATCGCCCAAACGAGGGACATTACTCACGTACTTGGATGATGCGTAAAATTGAAGCGAGCTTGCGTCGCCTGCAAACCGACTATGTGGATATTTTGTATTTGCATCTGGACTATGCAGACATGGACTTAGAGGAACCGTTACGGGCTATAGAAGCCATGCTTCGTGCTGGGAAAATTTGCTACTGGGGTATTAGTAATTTCCGAGGCTGGCGCATAGCTCATACCGTGCATATGGCTCAACAATTAGGTATGCCAGCCCCTGTAGTTTGCCAGCCCTATTACAACCTTCTCAACCGAATGCCAGAGGTGGAGATATTGCCTGCCTGTGCTCATTTTGGCCTGGGTATTACGCCTTACAGTCCGATAGCGCGGGGTGTGTTAACAGGCAAATATGCGCCTGGCCAAGCACCTGAGCAAGGTACTCGGGCAGGACGTGCTGATAACAGGATGGTGCAGACCGAGTTCCGCAAAGAGTCATTAGTCATTGCACAAACATTGCAAAAACATGCGCAAAGCAAAGGCATTTCGCTTGCCCACTTTGCAACTGCTTGGGTATTGGCCAATCCCTTTATTAGCTCGGTGATTGCGGGGCCTCGTACCTTGGCCCAGTGGCAAGACTATCTTCCGGCTTTGGACTATACGATCAGTGCAGAAGATGAGCAACTAGTTGATTCGTTAGTACGTCCTGGACATCCATCAACACCAGGCTTTACTGATCCGGCTTATCCACTGACTGGCCGACCAAGTCCTTCAGCTTAAGAAATTTGATGTATATATAAAAATGGTGTTGCTGTGTCAAATCGCGTGGTTTTAAGCGCAAAAAGAGTGGGTAAAGCCACCTCATTTCAGACCCCAAAAATTATTCAATATCCTGTCACATTCGATGTTTTTGAGTAGTGGACAAGAGAAGTTGTTTAGAGGGTAAAAGAATTTTTGTCGGTTTTAAATTTTTATACGTAGACTGTTATTTTTGGAGCCTTAACCATGCCTGCCTTTGCCTTGAATAGTTCAGAAAAAAGTGATTCATATTGCCAGGCGAAAGTTGACTTGGCCGCTTGTTTGCGTTTGGCTGTGTTGGATGACCTCGACGAAGGTATAGACAACCACTTTACGGTGGCAGTGCCCGGGAAAACGGATCAATATTTTGTATTGCCTTTTGGTCTCCATTGGTCAGAAGCGCGTGTCAGTGATTTAATTGTCTTTAACGAAGCAGGTGAGACATTGGAGGGTGAGGGTATCGTTGAGCTGTCTGCATTTTGCATTCATGCGCCACTGCATAGAATCGCATCTGCCAATGTGGTGCTGCATACGCATCAAAATTGGGCCTTGGCTCTGAATCTGCTTGTTGACAACAAGCTGCTGTTTGTCAGTCAGACCGCGGCATTTTTCCACAACAAAATCGCCTATGACAACGATTACCAAGGGCTCGCCAGTTCTAAACAAGAAGGTGAGCGCCTAGCCTCCTGCTTGGGCAATAAAGCAGTTCTTTTTATGAAAAATCACGGCATCGTTGTAATCGGGGATACGGTCGCTCAAGCTTATCGACGGCTGTACAAATTAGAGCGAGTTTGTAGAGCACAAATTTTAGCAATGTCAACAGGCAAGCCATTAGCTGAATTGAGTCAGGCTGTAATTGACCGTGTCAATACGCCATCGCCACACGATAGGCATAGCGGCGCCCAGCGAGAACACCTGTATTTTGAGGCGATGAAACGAGTGTTAGATAGAAAATTACCGGGCTACGCTGCATAAAGGGTTGTGAATCCGAATTTTCCATCTTTTAAGATTGGTGAACGAATTCTTAAGAATCGTAATGCCATCTGTTGTCCCAGTGGGAATTTTTGTAGCGCTTCCTGATCACTACTTTGGATTGATTCCGTCTAAGGCGTCACGGTTACCGTCGTTCGTATCTTTTGACAACACTGATGCTTCTTCTTTCATCTGTTGGTCGAGCAATAGTTTAAGAACTTTTCTTTAATGACATTGGCTCTGTTCAGCACGTATGCAATGCGATGCAATGGCTTGCCTCACACATTGAGACCATGCAGACCTCACAAGTTAAGGACCTTGATGCGGTTTATTTAGGTTCCACGCAGCACCAGCGAGCCGCACCTAGCTGGTCATCACCCGGATGCTTATCACCATTTGTCCAAAAAATATTTAAGCAAGACTCACAGCGGCTTTCGGCTTGACAGACAGCACTGATCCACAGCCTGCTGACAATAAAAATTTGCTGGTGCGAAAGTCGCAAAAATGTTCGTCCTGCTGGTTAGGCTCATCAGATTCTGCAAGCCTGAAAGTGTCCACGCTCGGACGTGCGGGAAACTTTGATCGTTGGCGGATCAAAAAACCTTTAAAAATTTATTTACAAAAACAAAACAACACTATCGAAACCCATATGAGGGTTTACGTCTAAGTGTTAGCGATAGGTTTTTTTTTGCAATAAGATAGTATGTTTAGAAGCTCGCCAGGTTACAGCGAGGTTTAGAAAAAGCAGCGTAATACATCGAACAGAATAGATGAGTCGCAGCAATCTTGATTTCTTTTACTAAGGAAAACGAAATGAAACGAAGAAATATTTTGGCAAATTTGGCCGTTGCGGTAGTTATTGGATCATTTTCAATCACTGCAAGTGCTGAGGTTATAACTTTACATGGGGCATCACAGTTTAATGATGACCACCCTTTTACAAAAGGTTTGGTTAAATTCGAAGAACTTGTTAAAAAGTATTATGGAAAACCTGTTAATTTTGTACTGCATAAAAATAGTGAGCTTGGGTTAGAGAAAGATTATTTTGCATATATGAATCAAGGAATTTCCGTTGACTATGCAATTGTTTCACCTGCGCACATGTCAACATTTGCAAAATCTGCCCCATTCATTGACGCACCATTTGTATTTCGTGACCACAATCAAATGAATAAGGTTATTGCTCAAGATGTTCTTAAGCCAATTGCCGATGAAATAGCAAAGAAAGCTGATGTATTGCTAATCGGATACGGTGGAGGAGGTGTTCGAAGTATTTTTGCCAATAAACCAATACGGAATATGGCGGATTTAAAGGGTCTCAAAATTCGTGTGCAAGGTGCGCCAATTTGGACGCGAACTTTTGCTGCGGCCGGTATGTCACCAACAGTCATAGCCTATAGCGAAATTTATAATGGTATACAGACTGGTGTGATTGAGTCCGGCGAGAACGAAGCTGCGGGAGTTCAACAGATGAAGTTTTACGAAGTTGGTTCAAATCTTTCGTTGACTCAGCACTCAATAAGTATCCGTCCAATTTGTTTCTCTGGAAAAACACTTAAAAGATTGCCAGCAGATCTACAAGTAGCAATTTTGAAAGCAGGTAAAGAGGCTGGTAATTGGGAGCGTGAATTAGAGTCTAGTAGTGATACAACTATTCTTAACGATATGGCAAAGGCAGATAAAATCAAACTCATTAAATTTGAAGAACGCGATAAGCTTCGCTCATCTATGGAACCAGTGCTTACTCTGTATGCAAAAGAAATTGGAGCAGAGGCTATCTACGCACAGATTAAAAAAATAAAGTAGAAGATTATTTCTTACTCGGCGTCAACGAATATATTTATTTCGTGGCGCCTGAGTTAATTTATTTTGATTAAACTGCCTAAGCAATATGCGAATTTTTATTAATTGGTTATACCTGATGCATCAGAAGGTATTAACTTTTCTCATTGCGATACTCATAATACCTGTAGCAATGCAAATTTTGGCAAGATTTTCGGAGATTGTACCGAGCTATATATGGACCGAGGAAATGTCTCGTTTTTGTCTTATATGGATAATTATGATTGGAGCTAGTATCGCGGTACGTGATGGCACCCATTTTGATGTCGATATATTGCGTTCATCTGAAAGCATTATTGGGCAAGTGATAGGTCGATGTATTGTTTATTTATCAATATTCTTAGTCGCTCTTATTTTCATTGCATTTGGTTGGAGCTTTGCTAAATTTGGTTATGACCAAAATTCAGAACTTACTGGTATGAATATGGTCTTTATTCATATTGCATGGCCAATTGCAGGATTTACTTGGGTTTTATTTATTCTAGAGAAGTTTTACGATGATATTAAATTGATATCAAAAAACAAGGAGATTGGCAATGGGGCCGTTTGAAGTCGCACTAATTCTTTTTGGTATTTTTGGTGTTTTGGTTATTTTGCGTATACCTATTGCTTTTGCTTTAGGATTGGCTTGTATTCCAGTATTTTTTATTGATGATAGACTTACACCCTTTCTATTACTCAATGAAATGTTAAAGTCTTACAATTCATTTCTTTTACTTGCTATTCCATTTTTCATGCTTGCTGCCAATTTAATGAATGCAGCAGGCATCACTGAAAAGCTCATAAATCTTGCGAAGGTTTTGGTAGGTTGGTTGCCAGGTGGTTTGGGGCACGTCAGTGTGTTGGTTAGTATGTTGTTTGCTGGAATTTCTGGCTCAAGTACGGCTGAAGCAGCAGGTGTAGGTGGTGTTCTAATTCCAGCAATGAAAAAGCAGGGTTACGACACTGAGTTCGCCGTTTCTTTAGTTGCTTGTGCTGCAGTCATGGGAGTTATTATTCCTCCAAGTATATTGATGGTTGTGTGGGGAGGCGTTATTTCCGTCTCAATTGGTGGATTATTTCTTGCTGGCGTGTTACCTGGCCTCATGATGGCGTTGTCGTTCATGGTTGTAGTTTATATTTACGCTAAACGCCGTAATTATCCTGTTTATCCTCGTCCAACAAGCTCTGAGTTACTTTCAGCTGTTGCCCACGCTATTTTGCCTATTCTGACTCCAGGGATTATTGTTGGTGGTATTGTGTGGGGATTTTTTACACCAACTGAAGCATCAGTTGTGGCTGTTCTTTATGCCATGGTTTTAGGCACCATGATTTATCGACGTCTCGGTGTAAAAGAGTTGCGTGCTTGTATGTATGACTCTGGCCGTTTTGCAGCTATTTCATTATTCTGTATTGGAACTGCATCTGCTTTTGGCTGGTTACTTGCCTATTTTCACATTCCAAAGTTATTTGTTGATATGGTTTCAGATTGGGGTGGTGGTATTACCAGTGTTGGTTTCATTACTGCATTGTGTTTTTTGATCATTGGTTGTTTTATTGATGCAATTCCAGCTATTATTATTGTTGGTACTATATTAGCTCCGCTTGCCGAAAGTGTCGGTATGCATCCAATTCATTTTGCGATTATTGGTGTTATATCCATTGCCTATGGTTTGGTGACTCCTCCTTACGGCCTTTGCCTCATGATTGCCTGTACAGTTGGTGAAATAAAAATTAAGGCTGCAATAAAAGATACATTGATACTCTTTATCCCAATGTTGTTGGTCTTGGTCTCTGTTATTTTGTTGCCAGATGTTTTATTATGGCTGCCACGCTTATTAATGCCTAAACTGGTTCAGTAATTAATTGTTTTTATTGGGTTGAATGATTTGCGTTTTTTTATTTTATGATTTGTTCTTTAAATAGTTTTAATTACCTACATTATTTAAAGGAATGATAATTCTTAAATGAATGTATATTTTTATTTAGGGCTTTGGTTGTGGCGTATCGGCTTGGTCTGCCCAGCAAGTTTGTTCTTAACGCATACAACTTAGTATGTATTCATTTTTCGGACTCACCGTCAGGAGATTCATATGTTGAACGATTTAAAAGGCAAAGTGGTTTTGATTACTGGTTCCAGCACAGGTATTGGTGCAGCAGCCGCAGTTGCCTTTGGTAATTTAGGTGCACGCGTCGCGGTGCATTACAACAGCAGTCAAGATGCTGTAGATGAGGTGTTCCAAGCCGTAAAGGCCACGGGCGCGCAAGCCGTCTTACTCCAAGGCGATGTGGTGGACTCTATCCAATGCAAAAAGCTGGTAGCTGAGGCCGTGAAAGCATTTGGTCGTATTGACATTCTGATTAACAACGCAGGCGCTTTGGTCCAGCGTGTGCCTATTGAAGACATTACCGACGAACTCTTTGACAAAGTGGTGTATTTGAACGTGCGTTCGGCCATGATGTGTACTTCAGCGGCAGTTGCAGCCATGCGCCACCAGGGGGAGGGTGGGTCTATTATCAATGTGACATCGGTTGCTGCAAGAAATGGTGGTGGTGCAGGTGCCTCGCTGTACGCTGGATCCAAGGGCTTTATCTCCACTATGACACGTGGCTTGGCAAAAGAATTGGTAAAAGACAAGATTCGTGTCAATGCGGTGGCGCCTGGCGTCATATCAACACCGTTTCATGAGTGCTTTTCTACACCTCAAATGCTTGAGGGTTTTAAGACCACGATTCCCATGAACCGCCTTGGTACAGCACAAGAATGCGCTGGCGCTTTTGTCTACTTGGCTTCAGATCAAATGTCCAGCTATGTCACTGGTCAAATTATTGAGGTAAACGGTGGCCAGTACATGCCCTGATTGTCAATACGAGAAAGGGTAAAGCACTGTCACTCGCCACAAACTGCGTGGCCGTGTCAAATCAACTAGGGGCGCGCTATGCAGGAGCAAAGCGTTGTCCCAAACAACAACGTCCCCGTTTTCGTAATCGTTGGTGTAGCAGTATTTGTCTTGTGTCGCGTGCACTGCTAGCTCTCTCAAAAGTGCGAGTGCTTCTTCAGTATCCATCCCCTCAATACCAAATGAGCTGCCACTGACAGCGTATAAAGCAGGTTGCCCGGTAAAGGGATGTTTTTTAACCAGGGGATGGCGAACCCAATTGACCTTTTGAACTTGTTCTTCGTTGAGAAGTGAGGCCACCGATCTTGACTGTTTGTCCAAATTATCTCTGTTGCCATAATGGTGTTTAACCACTAGGTTGTGGATTTTTTCCCGGGTGCTGTTTGGTAAGTCTGCATAGGCTTTAGCCTGATTTGCAAATGTAGTGCCGTTCAGAGTTTTAGGGACATCTCGCGCGTACAAAATGGTGCAGCGCGCGACATCTTTCATGTAAGAGTAATCTGTATGGAAGTATGTGCCAGCGTCGACTAAGCCCATTGGTTTACCGTCTTTGTTTACATTGGAAAGAAGCAAAATATTCGCTTCTTCCGGGTGGTGGAATGTGTCAATGACGTGTGGTGATGGTCTGCCCCAATTTCTGGCAAAGGTCACCATCTGAGCAGCTGATAGAGATTGATTTTTCACCACTATGAAGCCATGCTGGTGCAACGAATTTTCTAAAAATTGCAGGTCGTTTTTTTTTAGAGGTTTAGATAAATCTATACCTTCTATGCTTGCACCAGATACATTGCTTAAAAGATGCAGCTTAGTTTGCACTGTGCCATGTACCGACATCACAATACCTGCCGTTTTGTCTTATGCACTCTAAATTCGTCGCTAGAAAAAAGTACTAAATGCAGCAAATAATTTATGATTTTCATTGGTTTGTTACCTTTGTAAATTAGAGCGTTATCTTTTTTATATTCTATTAAATCCTTGATTCAAATCCGAGACCCTTGCTTTTGGCGAACTAGGTTTAGCGTTCCTAGCTTCGTCAAGGAGTCAGTGGTTTTTGAAATGCTTCATGATAATATGATAATCTAATTGTCGTATTTACATATTCACGCGGCTTCAAATTTGATCTGCGCAGCGGCCTTGCATTGAGTCACATTAATTCACCAAACGAAAGAGTCATATGAAACACATTGGATTTATTGGAGCTTCTGGATTGATGGGTCACGGTATCGTCAAGAACCTGCTTAAAAATGGCTTTAAAGTTTCTCTGACAGCTCACTCTCGAATCGATCCGCTGCAAGATTTGCTGGCTGGAGGTGCCAAACTAGTTCAGCATCATGCTGATTTAGTGGATTGTGATG
>Ga0208414_1002071_pt1 | contig 13916 bp, 8 predicted proteins | sample AntAceMetag02UKE_FD_184770 | JGI IMG/M metagenome (GOLD analysis project Ga0208414, IMG submission 184770) | Saline lake microbial communities from Ace Lake, Antarctica - Antarctic Ace Lake Metagenome 02UKE (SPAdes) (version 2) | ecosystem: Environmental > Aquatic > Non-marine Saline and Alkaline... | reverse complement strand
GTTGTAGACCAGTGCCCGATTTCGGTAATCGCCAGAGAGACGTATAAAAAGTAATTACATCTGAGCCAATTCATTAGATCCATGCACTAATGAATTGGCGTATCTAAACTGGTACGCGATGTTATTTGAGATATATATATTTTATGTATGAATTAATCGAGTTGTAGGCCGCTTGATGATTGTCGAATAGAGATACTCGCTATCATTCACCTAGTGAAAATATAATTCCGGCCTGCAAGCGCATCTAATATCAGATGCTATTGCAAATCTGTTAGCCATGTTCTTCTCATATCAATTATTACCGCTAAGAGGTGCAAGGCGTTAGCTATCAGGAGCCTTTATATAGACGACGCAGATATACAATCAAAAGGTTCGAAAATTAAGGTAGTAGAAATATGCGTATCGCAGTCTTTGACGCAAGCGGTAACTTGATTTTTTTAATCAAAAGAGCGTTGGTAAAGTGACGTCAATTACCATTCCTCGGGATAGCATTTTGGCAGCCGTAGCAGCCAAAATCCAGACTCATGACTATGCGGTTATATCGCAATCAAGTAAACCGAGCTAAAGGATATAGGTTGAAGTAAGAGGGCGCTTGACGGTGTTAGTGGGGTAATACTCCGGTGCTCTTGGTGGGGTATGCCCTATTTGCAGTGTTAGTCGATAATTTTAGGCTACTCAGTCAAGTTGACGAAGGGCGGTGCTTGAGAGTGGTTAGGGCGCCATATGGCGGTGCGCCGCCGTTAGCGAGATCAAAAGAGCATCTGGCTTAGTCGATTAGAATATGCTGTGTAGTCATGCGGATATTTGCTGGTAAGCCCAAAGCGGCAGGGCTCATCAATTAGGGTCGGCTATCTAAGGATGGGTGCTCCACGCGGATAATTACCATGGCTTGATTGCATATTTATCTATGCGGCCTCTATCTAAGGTAGCTTAGCTGCGAAGATAGCTCGCCAATCCCACTATTTTGCTAAATAAGGAATAATTTCCTAGTGGGGTTTACATGTGTCTAAATTATTATTATAGTAGGAAAAATTTTATAATTGAACGGAGAAATTTTATGTCAACTCATTCACCGAAGATGCTTGTATTGGTCGCTTCTGCTACAGCTTTAATAACCTCAACAGCGGCGTTAAACGCTTTTAGCGCGACTCTAGAAGAAATTGTTGTCACGGCTCAAAAACGTGCTCAAAACGTGCAACAGGTACCGCTGGCTGTATCGGCATTCACTCAGGATAGGCTAAACAAGATTGGTGCTGACAATATTGAACGTCTGGGAGCGCTGACACCCGGGCTGGAATGGGGGCAGTACGGCCTCGGGGCCAATGTAAGTATACGCGGTCAGAGCCCTGCGAATTTTGAAGCCAATACGGATAGCCCCGTCGGATTTTTTGTTGACGGGATTTATTTGGGGAGAGGACAGCAGGTTTGGTCGGTTATGACCGATGTTGAACGCGTTGAAGTTACTCGTGGCCCCCAAGGCACATTGTTTGGACGCAACACCTCCGCTGGAAGCATTAATGTGGTTAGCAATAAACCCTCCGGAGAGAAAGAGTTTAATATCAATCTAACGCTTGCTGATTACGACCAGGTCGGTATATCTGGGTACGTGAATACACCAATCAGTGACAATCTTGCTGCTCGTGTAACCTTTTTCACACAGGAGCACGACGGATACCTGGAAAACACCTTTGATAGTGGAGAGGATTTCCTTGATGAAGATATCCAATATGTGCGTGGCTCGCTGCGGTATGAAGATGGCCCGCTTACAGTCGATCTCGCGCTGGATACATGGACTCAAGGGGGTAACGGTGCTGCGTTCTCAGGCGTCAGGTTCTTCGATCAGGATAACCCATCGATAAATACCTGGGCAGGCGCACTATCAGGAATAACTGATATTCCCGCCCAAACAAAGGATTGGGAGATGGAGGCCAATGATTCCTATAGAGATGTTGATTCGGCTAACACAACCCTGATCGTATCCTATGACTTAGGTGAAGTTACTTTTAAGAGTATCAGCGGATTTTCAAGCTATGAACAATTGGCTGGCGGTGAGAGTGATTTTTCCAGCTTGGCGTTGGCAGATCTTTCTCTCGATAGTGACGCCACTATTTTTAGCCAAGAAGTACAGCTTGCCTCCAGTGGCGGTAGCGACCTTGAGTGGATCGTCGGCCTCTACTATCTAGACGAAGAGATCGACGAGTTATTCCGCTTCTTTTTTACACCTGGGGGTTATGACTTCGCTACCCGCGATGGAATCGCCACAGCTGAGTCTGTTGCTGTCTATGGGCAAGCCACCTACAGCGTTAATGAAAGGGTACGGCTAACGTTTGGCGCTCGCTACACAGAGGACGATAAAGCGTACCGCTCTACTGATGTCGCGCGCGCGGATAATCGAGGTAGTGTAGACGCTAGTGCAACCTTCGATGATACGACCTGGCGAGTAGGCCTAGACTATATTATTGATGACGCCAAAATGCTCTACGCGAATGTTTCGACTGGTTTCAAATCGGGCGGGTTCAATCGCTACCTACCACCATCTGACGGTTCGCTGTTGTATGACCTGACATTTGAGCCGGAAACTCTTATTAACTATGAGGTGGGGTTCAAGGGCGACCTGTTGGATGAGACCCTTCGCGCGAACATTGCCATGTTTTACAACGAGATAGACGATTTTCAGTCTTACGCATTTGACAACTCGCTTCCGTCCTCCATCACGACAAACGCAGCCAGTGCGAGCACAAAGGGTCTTGAGTTAGAATTAACCTATATGCCCGACGAGCAACTGGAAATAACGTTGATAGGCGCTTTTCTTGACGCGGTTTATGATGACTATGCAGAATTCTCCAATGGCTCGCTCAATATTGATGCTTCCGGCAATACTCGAGAGTTATCACCTGAACGGAAATTTACATTTGGCGCATCCTATGACTTTGATCTAGGTGATATGGGCACCCTGACCCCCTATCTGCAAACCACTTACAAAGGCGAATACTTTGTTACTGCTGCCAACAGTGCTGATGGACTTGACAAGCAGGACTCCTACACACAATCCGATCTACGCTTGATTTGGGGCTCAGCAAACAACCACTGGCGGGGCGAGTTATTTGTAGAAAATATTGAAGACAACTTCGTTAAGACTGGTGGCTTTCTCGCCACCAACGGGTACTGGCTAACATATGGTCCACAACCGCGGTTGTTTGGTGCTAAGCTTTCCTATACTTACTAAGCAATATATTTGAGGGCCCCATGCAGGGCTTGTCTGATCATGGCTTATCTCTGGGACTGTAGAAGGAGCGAAAATGGACCACTATAAATTTTACCTCGGGGGGAACTGGAGCGAAGGTATTGAAGGTAAGGTGATGAAAAACCTGAATCCTGCAACCGGTTTACCGTTCGCGCTAGTTCATGTTGCTACCGATGCAGATGTTGACGCGGCGGTTTCAGCCGCGGTCTCTGCTGGCGTGCAGTGGCGTCAAACCGGTCCATCACTGCGCGAAGCTTTACTTTTGAAGGTCGCGGATATTATGGCGAGGCGCCAGGGCGAGATTATTCCTCTTCTAATCGAAGAATCGGGGTGCAATTTTGGCAACGCCGCTTACCAAGTAGGTTATTCCATTGAGTCGGCCCGCAGTGCCGCCGGCGAGTGTCGGCGCATGTGTGGAGAAACCATTCCATCAGACGTTCCAGGGCTGTTATCCTACACTGTGAGGGAGCCGTTGGGCGTCATCGCAGGAATAGCCCCTTTCAATGTACCCTTCGTCTTAGCCGCTAACAAGATAGATAAGGCAATTGCAGCAGGAAACAGCTTTATCTTAAAACCCTCCGAGATGACCCCGATATCGGGCATCTTACTCGCGGAAATTTATGAGGAGGCAGGGCTGCCAGCGGGGCTGCTTAGCGTTCTTCCTGGGGACGGCCAGATAGGGATCAAGTTGGTACAGCACACAGATGTACGCATGATTACCTTTACCGGCTCCACCGGCACTGGCCGCAAAATCGCTGTTGCCGCGGCGGAAAATTTCAAGAAAACCGCGATTGAAATGGGTGGCAAATGCCCCCTAATAGTATTGGCGGACTGTGATCTAGATTATGCGGTCAATACCGCTATATTTAGTATATTTAACCATCAGGGCCAGGTCTGTATGGCCAGCTCGCGAATAATTATTGAAGAGGCAATTTACCCTCAGTTTTGTGAAGCTTTTACGGCCCGGGCAGTAGCGCTCAAGGTCGGTGATCCGACACTGCCTGATACCGTCATTGGTCCACTGATCAACCCTAAACAATGTGATTTTATAGACAGCCAATTAGAAGAAGCTATTGCCGAAGGGGCCCGATTATTATCCGGCGGCAGCCATGACGGCGCCTTTTATGAGGCGACGGTTGTATGCGATATAACGCCTACGATGCGGATCTTCAATGAGGAAAGTTTTGGCCCTGTGGCCTGTCTCGTCTCGGCTAAAGACAGCGCTGAAGCCTTGACGCTTGCCAATGCCAGTTGCTACGGTCTTTCCGCGGCAGTAATGACCAAGGATGTTAGCACTGCTATGTCAATGGCACGGGGCTTACAGTACGGTATGGTCCATATCAACGGAAGCACCATCCAGTGCGAACCAAACGTTCCCTTTGGCGGCCTTAAAAGTAGCGGCGTGGGACGCGAAGGTGGCCACTTCAGTATCGACGAAATGACCGAACTTAAGTGGGTAACCATTCAGGAAGGTCAAAGCTCCTATCCTTTTTAGCGAAGTCCTTTTAAGGCAATCCAAGCAATCGAGGTAGTTATATGGCATTTATATCAGGGATTGGTACAGACAATGTAGTAATGGATATTTTTAGCTGGAGCCCGGAAGCAGGGGACTGCATTTCCAAGTGGCACCAGATTGTGATGCGTGGTGAGTCCCCTCTTAGCGTTGCAGAACGTGAGTTGATTGCTGCCTATACCTCGGGCTTGAATTCTTGTGCTCTTTGCTATGGTGTACATACCATGATTGCGGAATCTTTCGGCATGAAAGACGGTCTATTGGAGGCGCTGGTAGCATCCATCGACTCCGCCGATATCGACGAAAAATTAAAACCCTTGTTACGATTTACTAAAAAACTGAACTTCGAACCTACCAAGTTGGTTCAGGCTGACGCCGATTCGGTCTTTGCGGCAGGCTGGAGCGAACAGGCGCTGCACGACACAATTAACGTGGTTTGTATGTTTAACTTTATGAATCGTCATGTACTGGGACATGGTGGCACCGAAGGGGATATTAGCCCTCACTTCGCCACTAGCGCAGTTCACCTAACCACCCAAGGTTATTTTTCAGAATAGTAATACCCTCACAGGAGAAGAGACTATGACAAATTCCGCAGTCGCGGCAATACTGGAGCAGGCAGGCGGTCGTTTTTCGCTACAGCAGGTTGAGCTCGATGACCTGCGACCGGATGAAGTGCTTATTCGCAATGAAGCCAGTGGTGTTTGCTATACCGATATTTCGGCACAGGCCTCGGCAAAGATGCCTGTGATTCTCGGTCACGAGGGCGTGGGTGTGGTGGAGAAAATTGGCACTGGGGTGGTCGGAGTGGGTCTAGGGGACCGCGTAGTGGTTTCCTTTGGCAGTTGTGGCTGCTGCTCTCTTTGCAATAGTGGCAAACCCTACGTTTGCGACAATAGCGTGGCGCTTAATTTTAATGGCACTAGGTTGGATGGTTCACATACCGCCTCATTAAAAGGCGAGTCCATTTCCGCGGCATTCTTTCAACAGTCTTCTTTCTCTTCGCATTCAATCAGTTCTGAGCGGAATTTAGTTAAGGTGCCAGGCCAGATCGCGGCAAGTAATCTTGCGCCTCTGGGTTGCGGAATCATGACAGGGGCGGGCGCTGTACTGAACACCTTCAAACTTAGTCCTGGGAACAGCTTTGTTATATTCGGTGCGGGCGCGGTGGGACTCAGTGCAGTTATGGCGGCTAAGTTGGTCAATGCAAACCCCATCATAGTGGTAGACATCAATCAGGCCCGATTGCAATTGGCCAAAGAGTTGGGAGCAACCCATACGATAGACGCCAGCACCGGTGAAGTCGCCGCCAAAATCATGGAGCTCTGCCCCCGCGGTGCGGATTTCAGTCTGGAAACAACCGGCGTGGAGCAAGCTCTAAATGATGCCATCGGTGTTTTAGCGATGGAGGGCGAATGCGGCATGGTAACCGTTCCGAACTATGGCGAAAAATTTGATTTCACTCCCTTCCCGGTATTTGTTAGGGCCGGCAAATTACGTGGCATTTTCTTTGGATCTTCAGTACCTCGTTTGTTTATTCCCAAGCTCATTGATTTTCATCAACGCGGACTATTTCCTTACGACAGGCTTATAAAAACCTATCCCTTTGCTGATATTAATCGGGCCTTTGACGACGTGAAAAATGGCTTAACGATAAAACCAGTACTGGAGATGAAATAGATGATGAGGAACTGGAGCAACCAATATGCATAACAGTAATTATTACAAATGGTTCGTACTATCCGTCCTGTTTTTAGCCATTGTATTCGGTTTCGGGACCATGCATATTATTGCTCCCTTGGCCCAAGAAATTGATAAGGACATTGGGCTATCGCTGGCACAGGTCGGTGCCGCCGTAGCTATTTTTACACTTGCTTCTCCAATTTTCTCTCCAATTGCGGGGATACTAGTAGATTCTGTTAGCGTACGCTCTATCTTAACGTTCGCAGTTCTATTAGTTGGTGCTTCCTGTGCGGCGCGTGGCCTGGTTGACAGCGCCGACATGATGCTCTTGATGATGTTCCTCGGTGGGGTCGGGTTTGCTTGTTATGGGCCGATCATACCGAAGGTGCTGGGCGCTGTTTTTTCTCCACAGGAGTTTGGGCGTGCCAACGGGATTGTATTCTCAGGATTTTGGGTCGGAACTACTTTAGCACTCGCATTAAGCGCCAACGTGCTTTCTCCGATGTTTGACGGTTGGCGCGGTACTATGGTTTTTGTAGGCGGCTTATCAGTTGCTGTAGCAATTATATGGTTCCTGCTATTTAAGGACAGCGCCGATACTTCTGATTCCAGCGCTCAACTGCCAAGTACGCCGAAGTCTTTCGCCGAAGTGATTAGATTGCCGGAAATTTGGTATTTATCGCTGTACTACGCATTTTTTGCCGCTGGTTTTTATTCCATTCTAAGTCTCTTGCCAAGCCTGTTACTTCAGCGTGGTATAGAAAATGGCGGTGCTTATACGTCGCTGATCCCACTCACTATGATAGTTTCAAACATTGTCGGCGGTATGCTTTCAGACCGGTATGGCCGAGTTCGCGTACTCGTTGTCTGCGCCTTGTTATTTGGCGTTACCATCCCCACACTGCTACTGTTTGATGGACCACTGTTGGCCTTCTTTTTGATTCTAGCCGGTATCGCCGCTGGGCCGATCATGCCTGTTACCACGGCATTGCCAATGGAAATGCCTCGAATCGGTCATGTCTCAGCCGGAACTGCGCTCGGTATATTCTTCATGATTGGGAACACCGGCGCATTTATAGGCCCTTTGTTCGCTGGCTGGTTAACTCAATCATCCGGTTCTCCCTGGTTAAGTTTCCTAATCTTTATGGTACTTGCGTTATTAGCACCACTATTTATATTACAGTTGAATAAAACTCAGTCACTAGGAAAAAGTCAAACTGCTTCCGGTTAAGAGTTTGACATTACAAAAAGCAATAAGATTTTACCCATGAGATACAATCCATGATGATTTTGAAGCCATCGGGAATGATATGACTTGCTTTACTACGACAGTGACTAGTTCTATTAGATCAGAACACATACTTCGGCCGCACTAGATGTCGTGGTGTATTCAAAAAGACCCGCAACCCAAGCGCGAGAATGACTATATATTGAGCAGGCCTATTGGCGAAGTGCATGTAAGACTCGATGGGATTGAGGGGACTGCTATGCTAGTTTCTTCCAAATAGAAATAATAGCAAGTCTTCGTGCTTGATGGTCTCGCTCTATTGGTTTCAGGTCATCTTGATGTGGGTGAGATGTAAGAAGGGGATACTACAGAAATATTTCCAGTTTAATTTTACTTTCGCGGCCACCATTTTACGCGCAACCCAGTCGAACAATGATGATATAAATTGCTACGGGCAGACTCTAGCAGGTGGCCGACTTAGCTCCGATCAACACGGATATCCGGTAGATAAAAGTACTACTTACCTAGTCTAATGCCATCCGCAAGGCGGTCAGAGATGGCGATATGGCTGCTGACAATAGGCTAGGTCATTTTTCAACAAAGCTTGCTCAATTTGACACCCGCGGGCTTAACACCCTAGATTGGCCATTTGGCTGTGAGGTGTTTGATGGATAAGTTGTGTGATTTATAAATCTCTTACTTATATCAAAGCCTACAGCCCCAGAGGCCAAAATAATCTGATTAAGTGGGATGTCTTACCGCTACTTCATAACCGTAATTTATTCACGCTTATTAGTAATACTAGGGAATAGCAGGAGTCCCTTCTGGTAAAAGGAGGAGCACCCCCGGGTAGAGTCGGCGTATCTAAAATTTGGGTTTTTGTTGCAGAGTTTTGGCTCATGGGGAAAATGTGACGGTACTTTTGACGGTATAAGAGTTAAATTTAATTAAATTAACTATATATATCAATGTGTTAATAGATATTATCAAGTCCGGCCATCGGCGCATAGCTTCACGTAAACCTCTGATTTACTTATGTATTCTTATAATTACACAGGTAGGGGAGGCAATGCGGCATACACAAAAGCATCCACAACACAGGTATTTAAAGCGCGATGTTTATTACTTTTCTAGAGTAGTTCCTCGTGATATTAAGCATCATTACATCAAAGCGCGCATTATTCAGAGTCTAAAAACCAAGTCTGCTCATCATACTGGTGTAATGGTAGGCCCCAAAAGAAGAGATAAAAAGCCAACCGGCGACTAAGAACCTCAATCTATGCCGATACTTGAACTCGAATATGAGCGTAAGAATAGCCGAATTTACGTTAATATAAATGCTCTTGGAGCCTTTTCGCTATACACCTGGTTAGGTATAAACCTGTTGATGTAAAATTTTATCATTGAAGTGCTAGGTGGTCTCCACCACTCAGCCCATCTAAGTTAAGCTATCGCCGTTTGTTTAAACCCTGTAATCTTGGTGGCAAATGGCGACCTCTTCGTAGATTGCCAGACCAACATTAAACTAGCTTAATTAAATGCAAATTCCCGACTCTATAAGTTACCGCTATCTGCTACAAAGGGCATGGCCCATTATTTTGGCTAATGCCTCTGTTCCGTTACTGGGGCTTGTAGATACTGCGGTCATTGGCAATGTTGGCAGTGTCGTAGATCTGGGCGCTATTGCCTTTGGCGCATTGATTTTTTCGTTTGTGTACTGGAGCTTTGGTTTCTTAAGAATGGGCACCACTGGCTTTGCCGCCCAAGCCTCCGGTGCTGGTGATGAACAAGAGGTAAGAGCAGTATTAGGCAGAGCCTTGTTGATTGCTCTCTGTCTGGGTGTTGTTTTAATTTTAATCCAGTGGCCCATCAGGTTAGCTGCTTTTTCTCTGCTTGATGGCAGCACCCCAGTCGAGGCTGTGGCGCAAGCATATTTTGATATTCGCATATGGGGTGCACCCGCTACCCTCTCCACATTTGCCTTGATGGGACTGTTGATTGGCCTGGGCAAAAGCAAAACACTATTGATTGTTCAGTTGTTCTTAAACGGGCTGAATATCCTATTAGATATCTGGTTTGCCGGTATCCTTGGCTGGGGCGCGAGCGGCATAGCCCTAGGCACGGTGATTGCAGAATGGACAACGGTGCTGCTGGCAGGTTGGTTAGTCTATCGAACGTTAAACGAGCGCAAGGTGTTAACCGATATGTTTTGGCCTAAGGCCAAAATCATGGACTTATCTGCTTTATTAAAAACTGCATCTGCAAATTTAGATATTATGCTGAGAACCCTCATTTTGGTGTTTTCCTTTGCTTTCTTTATTAATCAAAGTGCTAAGTTCGGCGACACCATTCTTGCCAGCAACCATATTTTATTACAATTAATCGCGTTCTCAGCGTTCTTTCTGGACGGATACGCCTTTGTGGTTGAAGCCTTAGTGGGAGGCGCCATAGGCGCAAATCGCAGGGATATTTTTGATCTGGCCGTTCGGCGATCAAGTGTTTTAGCCTTGGTTACTGCAATACTACTGGCATTGGCTATTGTCCTAGCCGGTGATGTCGCCGTGATGTTAATGACAGATATTAGTTCAGTGCGCTTAGCAGCAAATCAATTACTCCCGTTAGCGGCACTCTATGTGCTGTTCTCTTTCGCGGCATTTCAATTAGATGGCATATTTATAGGGGCTTCTTCTACGCGGCAAATGCGGGATGCCGCTGTGCTGTCTATTGCGGTTTATCTTGCAGCTTGGTGGGCGTTATTTGACCCACTCGGCCTTCAAGGGCTTTGGTGGGCAATGATTATTTATATTGTTGCCCGTGCCGTGGCATTGCTACTGTTTTATCCGTCACTGCGTCGGTCCGTTGGAAGGTAAAGGTGTTGGAATACTTCAAAAACGGTAAACGGCACGGGATTAGTGATACCTATGATTCTGAGGGGCTAAGGATTAAACATGATTGTTTTAAGTTAAACAAAAAAGTGCCTATGAACTTCTGTAAGGATGCAGGGATAACTATGCTAACAGGGCTTTTCTTGGCCTAGCCGCTAGTCTCTTTTAATTTTGATTCAGCCCTGCTCGATACCAAGATCCACTTCTACTTCCACTTTAAATCGGTCACTTGCAGTAAGGAGCGATTATCATTGATAATTGTCAGCACTGTAATCACTGGTGAAGTTGGGTTTCAATGATTTTGCTTTTGCAAAAATACTTTTAGCCTTGCTCTGTTCGCCTTTACTAAAATACGCAAAAGCTAGACTATCATACACCTGTGGCGCTTCCGGGAAAAACGATACTAGTGCATTCAATATATCAAATACTTCGTTCCAAGAATGATTTTTAACTAATTGCATACCCAGTTCGTTTATAGGTCTACCCATAAAACCCTCATATTCTGCTTTTTTATAAGCAAGTTTGAAGTCTTTTTTAAATGCTTCTAGCCCATTTTTTTTATAATATTGGTACGCGAAATTAGTGGGTAAAATTGTGATAGGTCGATGTTCACCATCTTTGATAAATGAAAGAATTCGCCCAGAAATGCGCTCTGCAACTAGGTTGTCTGAATTAGCAAGAACAACAATTTCGAACCCACTTAAAAGGTCAACTTCTATTGCCGCGCTAACTCCTAGACCACCACCATAAGCGCCCCAATGCTCACCATCATTATTGAATACTTCCTTGAACGATTCCTTATCCCTTGATAGTAACTTACTGCCATAAAATAGTTCTCTGTAGAAAGACTGAAGGTCATTTGCGGTAGATTCAATTCCTCCATCTGGACCAGCATGCTCTGTGATTCCAACCTCTACTAAATGTCCTTTATGTGTATAAGTATATCGTGTGGACTGATTCTTATCCGTATTGGACGGTAAAAACGACGTATTGACTAAGTCAATTTTGTCTAGAATATTCTCGTTCAACAAAGTTTCAAAAGATTTCCCAGTCGATTTTTCTAAGATAGCACCTAACACAACATACCCATAATTTGAATATTTGGTATCAGTACCTGGTTCGAACAATAAAGGACTCTCTCGTAATAACGCTAATTTTTTGTCAATGGTATTAAAGGACATTTGATTTTGCCGATACTCAGCGGTGAAGATATCAGCAAATCCAGAACGATGGTGTAACAGGTGGTGAATCGTTATTTTGCTCGCTATCTTTTTAGGAAAGCCTAAACCAAATTTATCTAGCGTATCGGTCAAATAAAGCTTTTTATTTTCTGCCTGTTGCAGAATCAACACCGCAGTATAATTTTTTACTATAGAGCCAATATTATATTTAGTATGAACGGTGTTTTCGGTTTTGGATGCAATATTCGAATAACCAAAAGACTCTTGATGAAAAACAACTCCATCTTTTGCCACTAATAAACTACCAGAAAACCACCCTAGATTTACATAGTGCGAGGCAATTTTATCGACGTGTTTTTTTATCGTTGCAAAATCGTCGGTTTTAGCTTGTGAATTTGCACTAAAGCTAGTTAGTAGAATTAAAGAAGTTATGAGCACTGAGTTTACAAACGTAAAAAATGTGTTCATCGCCTAGGCTATCCTTAAAGTTATATTGGTGTATCTTGCTACCAGAACCCATCTTTAGGAACGTCACCTATCAGACGGGTTTGCGCCAGTTGTGTGAATTAGAACAAATAGAATTATCGAATATTACGAACATTCATTTGCCAGTTAAAACTCAACTCTTATGCCTAGTATGGCCCCTTGAACTGCCACAAGATTTACTCGAAAGTGCTGTGCTTTATTGTAGGACGGCAATTGAAAAGTTATAGCTTGATAGGGTAATTCCTAGCTGAGTGCGATGGTAGATTTTGATTTGTCTAATTAACCTCGCAAACGTCTGATTTTAAAACTACGCCCCTTAAGCTTGCCTTCGCTGAGCTTATTAAACGCAGTTTTGCCATGCGCGCGGGCTACAGCAACGTAGGCCCACTGATCGCTCACCTGTATTTTGCCTATCTCTGCGCCAGGAATGCCATCAACACCAGTTAAGGCTCCTACAATATCCCCTGCTCGAAGCTTCTGTTTTTTGCCACCAGCGATTTGAAAGGTCACCATGGGCGGAGAAAAAGGAGGCTGACGTAATAAGCTTATGGATGGCAAGTTACCACGTTCAAATTTTTGCTTTAAATAATCTTCTAACAAACCAATTTTATGGTTTTCTCTTTGCGTATATAAGCTGCAGGCAATGCCTTGAGCGCCCGCTCGACCAGTGCGGCCGATGCGATGAGTATGAACTTCTAACTCACGCGCAATTTGATAATTGATCACCAAATCTAGAGCTTCAATATCCAGACCCCGGGCTGCTACATCGGTAGCGACTAACACCGATGCACTGCGATTGGCAAAACGCACTAAGGTTTGATCCCTCTGCTTTTGCTCTAAATCGCCATGTAAAGCCAACGCTTCATAACCGACTGCACGTAACTCATTCGCTACCTGGTCAGTATCGATCTTAGTATTACAAAAAATAAGCGTAGTTTCTGGTTGATATGCTTGTAGCAACAGTCTAATAGCCTCTACGCGGGCTTCATTGTTTTCTACCTGATAAAGGGTTTGTACAATGCTTTGTTTGCCATGACTATCCTGCACTTCGACAGTCACTGGAGATTGCATAATTCGTTGTGCGGTTTTTTCAATTTTGGCGGGATAAGTGGCACTAAACAACATAGTTTGTCGTTGTTTGGGCATGTAACCAACAATATCATCTAAGGCTTGTTGAAAACCCATGTCCAACATTCTATCAGCTTCATCTAACACCAAAGTCGTTAGGTTATCTAGGTTGAGATTCGCTTTACGTAGGTGTTCTTCAACCCGCCCAGGCGTGCCCACAATAATGTGTGCGCCATGCTCCAAAGAGCCTACCTGAGGCCCGAAGGCCATGCCACCACATAAGGTGAGCACCTTAATGTTATGAATGCCACGGGCCAGTTTGCGTATTTCTACCGCTACTTGGTCTGCCAATTCACGAGTGGGGCATAACACCAAGGTTTGCACTCGAAACCGTTTCACATCAAGTTTATTCAACAAACCTAAGGCAAAGGTTGCGGTTTTACCAGAGCCCGTTTTGGCCTTAGCAATAACGTCTTTGTTAGCTAAAATAGCCGGTAAAGCTTGTGCCTGAATAGGCGTCATTTCTGTGTAACCAAGGCTTGCAAGGTTATCAACTAAGGCGGGGTTTAGACCTAAACTGGCAAAATCAGACTGTGACAAGGGAATTCTCGTGTTTTGTTTTGGGAGC
>Ga0208414_1002058_pt1 | contig 13969 bp, 14 predicted proteins | sample AntAceMetag02UKE_FD_184770 | JGI IMG/M metagenome (GOLD analysis project Ga0208414, IMG submission 184770) | Saline lake microbial communities from Ace Lake, Antarctica - Antarctic Ace Lake Metagenome 02UKE (SPAdes) (version 2) | ecosystem: Environmental > Aquatic > Non-marine Saline and... | reverse complement strand
GTCCTGATGCTTTGCGCTGGCTTAGTACATGGCGACTTGTCTGAATTCAATATTCTGGTGGACGAAAATGGCCCCGTGATAATTGATCTGCCTCAAGCTGTTGATGCAGCCGCCAATAACAACGCCAAATCCATGTTAGAGCGCGATGTTAACAATATCCGCGATTACTATGGCCAGTTTGCACCGGAATTACTCAACACCCAATTTGCCAAAGAAATTTGGCATCTGTACGAAGAAGGCGACCTAAAGCCTGACACTAAGTTAACCGGACTATTCGCCGCCCCAACCGAGGCGGCCGACGTCGATGGAGTCATGGAGGAGATTGAGTCAGTGAAAGCCGAAGAAGAAAGCCGGCTCGAGCGGATGAAGGAAGCAGAGAACGAGCCTTAGCCTGAAACTGCGCTAACCATAGCGTGCAACGCAAAATTACCTGCCCCAACTAGGCCTGCTGCCAAATTTTAAATTTTTACTGATTTAGGGCATTGGCATGAACCAGCTTGCCTCCCTTCTTCTTGGTTTCTATGGCGTATGCTAATCAGCTTGCGAACAGGGTAAAGCAACTAATTGAGGTTTGAGTTGAACCGGCTGACATTATTTTAATCAGTTTTTCGCGCGCCGCACAAATTACCGTTGAAGCATCTACCTAGCTAAATCAAAACGGTATTAACACTGCACTGATGGCATTTTTTTTGACGGTGACTATCCGATGAAATCTTCACTTCAATTTGGTGGCCGCGTGCTTTCTTTGTATAAGACATCAAATAGAGTTAAATCTTGTAAAACTATTCTGGCGCGTAGCGTTAGCGCGAAATCAACTAGAGAGATCGCAATTTCTACCGGGAAAAAGCACGGTACTTTTTATACACCGACCACACAATGGATTGAGCCTTTAAGGGAGTGGTTAGCTAGTCTTACTAAAAAAGGCACGCTACAGGCATTCGGACTAGGTTAAACCACTCTTGCTTTGAATATTTTAAGTGATAAATGAAAAAACCCGCCGAATACGCTTATCCGCATACCAAACCAAACCACCGCCTAACTCTAATAAAAAATTGCTATTAAGTGAGCTCGTGTTGTTACTTATTAACCACAAGGAACTCTACTATTTTAGTCTTTTCTATGCGTTTTTGACTGGTACGTAAATACGAATTAGCGAGCTAGGCTTGTTCCATAAAAAGCGATGATCATACTCCTCGTAATGGATAACGGTTCTGTTTTCATCAATATTGAAATCTGATTCAGGGATAACTTTTTTGTAAATGTTGTTTACCGTGGATTTTAGCAATCCCATATGTCCCCTATGCTCGAAGCACATGTACTCACCATCTTTTAATGCTTCTTCGGAAAAGCCAGCTACCTCTAATTTTTTTGGTATTGCCGTCAAATAAAAATATTGATCGTCAACTTTTTTTGTAACACCAAACTTTAACCAATTATCAGCTAATTTTACTTGGCGGATTCTAAGCTCTTGATTAAAGCGCTTCCAATGATTCGCAATTATTTTATGATTCTCATTTAGAGATTTGGTTAGCTCTACCTCCAACCCAATCACTGCACAGCCTTTCGTTGTTATTATTTTATAGTTCATGGAATAGTTCATGGAATAGTTTTTGCTAAAGATACATGGAACACGCAACTAGATTGAACATGCAGGTAAAAAAGAGACGATCCCACATTAATTCCAAGTCCATGTCCAGCCGAGGCTTGGCACACATACTGCGCTGCAGCTTGTGCTGACACCTATACCTATACTTGCGTGGCGACTGAGTTTTTTATTGCTCACTAACGTTAATCTTAGGAGCTCACGAGAATCAAGGTCACCTTAATGAGATTCAACTTAATGCAGCCCAAAAGCTAAAGCTAAAATGCTGCTAACAGCCTCTGCTGAAGGCCGTACAGCGATTTTCAATATCACAAAGCTACACGCCGGGCACTAAATTTCAATTGCTCACGACAGTGCCAATGCCAGCGCTAAACCAGAAAGGCGAAAAATGTGCATCAGCTGCTGGGGGATTGCACCAGCACCTGTTTAGCTAAGCTTTGAACGAATAAAGTCTCGGATATGACCCAAGGCGTCATTTGCCTCAGGTAGGTCAGGACCAAAGCCTTGAAACACATGAACCATAGTCGGCCAAATTTGCAAAGTAACATCACCATTCTGGCTGATCGCTTTATTTGCATAACGAAGACTGTCATTAAATAGCATTTCGTCTTTGCTCACCTGCACAAGCGTTGGCGGCAAATTCGACAGATCCCCTAGCAAGGGAGAGATCTCTGGAGCATTCACAGACCTGCCCGCGCCGATACTCATAATCGAGCGCAGGAAAAACCTCGGCATTTTTACTATTTTACCCATAGCGGGCCCAAGAAACGGATCCGACTTGATATTAGTGGTCAGGCTTGGGCTGGTAAAGGTTGAATCTGTTACAGGAGCCAAAGCAATGGCGCCGTCAGCTTGTCGTAATCCGTTGTCCCTCGCCCAAGCGATCAAGGCAAGCGTTAAATTACCACCAGCTGAGTCACCTGCAACAAACAGATGTTTTACCGGCGTCTGTTGTTTAGGTCCATTATTAAGAATCCAGTCATAAGCAATGCGGCAATCTTCGTGACAATTGATAGTTTTAAATTCCGGCTGCATCCGGTAGGCAATCGACAGCACAGAAACTCCAGCCAAGCGCGAGAGTTCAGAAGCAATGTAGCGATGGCTTTTGGGGCTTCCAACCAGAAATGCCCCGCCATGAATATACAAAAGGCGGTGGTCTGGGTTAGCCCCTTCGGCGAGAACCCACTCTGCACTAACTCCGCCGGCAACAACGGGGATGATCTGCGAATCGACCGGCTGGGCAAAAAAATCATCCATCTGCTGCCTACGCACCTTGATGTTGGTTGTCGATTTGGCGGTAAATACGTTCAGCTTCTTAACCACATCCAGGTGCTGAGAACTGATCTCACTGGCAGCTTTCATTAGAGGCGGCACTGGCTGATCATATTGGCTATGATCTTCTGATCGGTGCCTAAAATTGAGCCAAACCAAAATGACCAGTACGGCGGCTAAAATAACTATCCCAGTGATGGCTAATATCGACATAATCTCTCCTAAAAGTAGTTAGATAACATACACTGCCAAGCTAATTGGTGCAAAACAGCTAACGCGACAGCTAAGTCACAATGCTTGTAAATTGAGCGCGTTAGCCCCTTACATAATTAGATTTATCAATGATTTATAACAATGCAATACTGAACTATACCGTTACCACCTCGCTTATAGCGCACCCCACGCTGGTGGCATTAAACTAACAAGCTATTAATAATGTAACGCATTTCTCGGACTACCCTTTGTTTATGCTGTAAATGGTCTTATATCGCTATCCTGAGCGCACACACCAGCCTTAAATTCGTATGCTCGTCAGCCTTGTGAGACACTTTATCGTTCAGAAATTTAAGGACCAAGCATGAATACTAATCAATTAGAGTACGCGGGCTTTTAGGCAAGAGTCGGTGCAACGCTAATCGATTCACTCATTATCGTCGCTATCACATTGCCTTTGCTGTTTGTTGTATACGGTGGCGGCTATTTTCTATCTGGGGCATCGATAAAAGGTCCCGCCGACTTGTTAATATCCTATGCCTTGCCGACTATCGCCATCATAGTTTTTTGGCGTTTAAAACAGGCAACACCAGGTAAGATGATTATTGGGGCAACGATTGTAGATGCAAAAACCGGCTCAGCACCTGCTACCGGTCAACTGGTTATTCGTTACTCTGGCTACATCATATCTTTGGTCCCGCTTGGTCTTGGTTATTTCTGGATAGCTTTTGACTCTAGAAAACAGGCATGGCACGATTAGCTGGCGTGCACTGCTGTGGTCAGGAATAAAAACAGTAGCGTTCGAAAGGTTAAATTCGATTGAAATCTAAAGAAAAACTAGCAGCTTAAATTTAGCTTCCCAGTTAAGTTTATAAATTGTTAGGCCCTTTTATATTTGCCACCCTAACTCTAGCTCAAAAAGGAAGGGTTGCGCGACAATGGGCTTTTCAAAAAAAACAGCCGTCTTACGATTGCGTTTGCGTTTGCGTTTGCGTTTGCGTTTGCGTTTGCGTTTGCCACTAAAAGTCTATGTACCACCTAAGTCTATTTGACTTGCAATCGCCTAAACGCCGCCTACTATTCCAATATTGACTCAATGTTGCCAGTATTTACCTTTTAAGCAGCTAAATGTTTACACTGTATTGCAGGCCGCCAAAACCGCCAGAGGGCCGCTTTTCATTCAAAGAGCTCCCTTGAGAGAATTATTTTTCTATTATTTTACAATAGCCTAGCGATCCAATATGACAATCTATTAACAATACCCAGAGGCCTTTTTTAAAAGGCTTTAGGCTATAACGCTTATCATTTCTTATTGTAAACCTATCATTTCTTAAAACATATTTGCTGTTACTGGTAAATCCATAAAGTCACTTTCTTACGTATACCGACTAAGAATCAAAGAAACAGTAAAGTTTCTTGAGATTTCATACGTTAGAGGCCCTCAGCCGAATTTACCCAACGGATGAGATTAATGCCTTCTGTCTTTTAAAAAAATTTTCATCTCTTTAAGGAGAACAAAATGGAAATAACTGCGGGCCAATATGAACTGGTTTACAATTTTTTTTCCTTCACAATAGCAACGATGGCTGCTGCTACAATCTTCTTCTGGCTTGGCCGATCTCAGGTTTCTCCAGCATATCGAACAGCGCTAACCATCACCGGTTTAGTCACATTCATAGCTCTTTATCATTATGTACGTATTCTAGATAGTTGGAGTGACGCCTATACTCTCGTCGACGGCGTACTGACCCAAACAGGGGTTGCGTTTAACGATGCCTACAGATATGTCGATTGGTTATTGACTGTGCCATTACTCCTTATCGAGCTAATCCTCGTCATGAAGTTAAGTCGATCTGAGTCAACCTCAAAAAGTGTACGACTTGGCGTTTTAGCAGCGCTAATGATTGTGCTTGGTTACCCAGGTGAAGTCGCTCTGGATGCTGGAACACGCTGGATGTGGTGGGCTGCTGCCATGCTGCCTTTCTTGTGGATTGTCTACGAGTTGTTTGTTGGCTTGAAAGATTCTATCGCAGAGCAGCCGGCGGGGGTTCGCGGACTAGTTAATGGAGCGCGTTGGTTAGTGCTTATCAGCTGGTCCTTCTACCCGGTTGTATTCGTCTTCCCAATGATTGGTTTGTCCGGCGGAACAGCTTCTGTCGCAGTGCAAATCGGTTATACGATTGCCGACATCGTTGCCAAGGCCGTCTTTGGCGTAGTCATCTATACCATAGCGGTACGCAAGTCCGAAGCGGATGCCGAGGCAGGTGGCGCTGGTGTAGCGAGTTCGGCATAACTACTTGGAACATCAATGTATAACTAAGGAGAGGGGCCGCTGAGCGGTCCCTCTATAGGTTTAAAAATGCAGTCGATGAAAAATAATATTTCGAAATTCACCAGCGCTAGCAGACACCAGCTGGATGAAGTTAATCGGACCCTTCGAGCTGCCACAGTCGAGCCACTCGATGAGAACACGGTTCTACGAGCTGCTTTAGATCACCACCTTCTTCAGAATGGATCCCAATCCAGAGCGCAGCTTACCTTGAGCGCTGCCAAGGCCTTGGGACTATCTCACAACAACCAAATTCATCTCGCCGCTGCGGTCGAATGCCTGCATAACGCGTCCTTAGTTCAAGATGATCTTCAAGATGAAGATACTCAAAGACGAGGCCAAGAGGCAGTCTGGTCCGAGTTCGGACCCAATGTTGCGATTAACCTTACCGACCTCATGATCGCGACCTCCTTTGTCTTACTTGCCCAAATGGACAACCAAAGCTGCTTGCCTGCACTACTCACTTGCATGCAAAGGGCTATTGCATTGACCTTGCAAGGCCAAAGCCGCGACCTTTGCGAAGAGGGCACTACAAGAGCTATAAAAACCTCTTTGGCGGTGGCTAAGTCCAAGTCCGGCCCCCTCTTCGCTCTCTGCCTTGAGTTGCCTTTAATTACGGCGGACAAATTTTCTTCACTAAGTACAGCACATCAGGCAGGCAACTTTTTCGGTGCTGGCTATCAAGTTCTCGATGATATTCACGATGCTGAAAATGACCAGACTACAGAAAACAGCGCAAATGTAGTTGTTGTTTTTAGCGAAGCGTTGTCGGCCAAAGATGCTTTCTGTGAAGCCCAAGCTGTTGCACGCCATTACCTAGATAGAGCTCAACAGCTGGCCGAGTCATTACCAGATAACTGCGCTGCCTTGCTAGTACAATACTGCAGTATGCTTACCCAACAGCTTGAGGAAACAGAGTAATGAACCGTGCTATCGTCATTGGCGGCGGCTTTGGCGGAATCGCCGGCGCACTGCGTTTACGCGCTAAAGGATATGAAGTATCGATAATTGACCGCTGCCCGAAACTTGGAGGTCGTGCTCAAGTGTTTGAACGTGAGGGCTTTCGTTTTGACGCCGGCCCAACTGTATTAACTGCTCCATTCCTGTTTGACGAATTGTTTCAATTATTTGATCGTCGCCGCGAAGACTACGTTGATTTTGTACCGGTGAATCCTTGGTATCGATTCCAGTTTCCCGACGGCGAGACTTTCGATTATGGCGGGACTCTCGAGGACACACTTGCGGAAATCGAGCGCTTCAATCACGCAGACAAAAAAGGCTATGAAGCTTTAGTAAAACAGTCTGAACGTATTTTTGATGTCGGCTTCACCAAGCTAGCCGATCAACCATTTCACTCTTTTACTACCATGCTTAAACAAATTCCTAGCCTACTTAGGCTCAAATGCTACCGCACGGTTTGGCAATTGGTAAAGGCACATATAAAAGACCCCAGGCTACGCCAAGTATTTTCCGTACAGCCCCTTCTGGTCGGCGGCAGTCCATTTGACACGACTAGCATTTATGGGCTCATTCACTTTCTCGAACGCCGCTGGGGGATTCATTTCGCCATGGGGGGCACAGGGGCCTTAGTCGACGGGCTACAGAAATTAATGCAAGAAAACAACATCGACATTCAGCTAAACACTACAGTCAAACGAATTGTGGTTGAGGATAAGCGAGCTACAGGCGTTGAGTTGGAGTCCGGAGAAATATTGTCTGCCGATGTCGTAGTGTCTAATGTCGATCCAGTGCATTTGTATCGCCACATGTTAGATAAAGATCACCAGGCTATGAGCGCTCGACTTAAACAGCGACATGCCCGCTTGTCTATGGGCTTGTTTGTGCTGTTTTTTGGTACCGACAAACAATATCCCGATGTGGCTCATCACACTATTTGGCTTGGTCGCCGTTATCAAGAATTGCTAAAAGACATTTTTCACGGCAGTGAGCTTCCTGAGGATTTCTCTCTTTATTTGCACCGCCCTACTGCTACAGACCCAAGCTTTGCCCCAGAAGGCAAAGACTCCTTTTACGTGCTGGCACCGGTGCCTAATTTGCAAGCAGGCATTAACTGGGAGCAAGAAGGCCCGCGCCTGCAGGAAAGAATTGTAAAAGCACTTTCGGACAGCATTCTGCCTGATCTTAAAAAGCATATGGTCGCAGACTTTTATATGACACCAGAAAATTTCGCTCAGGACTATCTAAGTGAAGGGGGTGCAGGTTTCTCTGTCGCGCCGCTATTCAGCCAGTCAGCTTGGTTTCGTTTTCATAACCGCGCTGAAGGCCCAGATAACCTTTACTTAGTTGGAGCTGGCACTCATCCTGGTGCCGGATTGCCCGGGGTACTGTCATCTGCCAAGGTTCTTGACCGCTTAATACCTGAGCCTGATTTGCAAGCTCAGCCTCTCGCGGTTTAGGGGCATTGTGAACGCACCAAATCATCCACCGGCCCATCCCGCTATGAAGTCCTCCCGCGGCGTATCGCCATCGCTTAAGATTCAAACCCAAGTGGCATCGGCGAATTCAGTAGAGGTCCTCGCTAAACACGGAAAATCATTTCGCTTTGCAGGCCGTTTTCTTAGCCCAGAAGTGCTGCAAGACTGCGCTCGACTCTATCACTTTTGCCGGCTGTTAGATGATGTAGTGGATGAAACTGCCGATACTTTCGAAGCCTTAGCCGCGTTAAAAAAAGTACGTCTCGATCTGAAACAGCAGTTCAGTTCAGAGCCCGTAGTGCACGACTTTATTAAACTCGCACAGCAATACAGTTTCGATTCAGACGCGGTTCAAGAGTTGCTTAGTGGCTTAGCGTCCGATCTAACAAAGGTAGAATGCAGCAGCGAAACCCAACTGAAGCGTTACAGCTACCGAGTGGCCGGTGTAGTTGGCATTTTTATGTGCCGGATTATGGGTGTAAACGACCCCCAAGCGCTGGCACATGGAATAGATTTGGGCATCGCAATGCAGATGACCAATATCGCTCGTGATGTAGTCGAAGATGCTGCAGCGGGCCGTCGCTATCTCCCCGCGGATTGGGTGGGGCACTGCTCACCGCAGGAATTACTGTCACCAAATCGTCAGCAGGAGGCAGTTGTGTGCTGCGGCGTAAAGCGGCTGCTCTCGGAGGCAGACCGTTACTACTGCTCCGCTTGGAAAGGATTGAAATATTTGCCGCTGCGAAATCGAATCGCCATCGCGGTTGCTGCCGAAGTGTATCGTGGCATAGGAGTTAAGCTGTCAAGGCGCAACTGTAATATTTGGGGCGGCCGAGTTCGACTTGGACTCCTTCGAAAATCTACGCTAGCAATAAAGGCGCTACTCAAACTCCTAATAATCGCCGTTCAAAAAGATGACGATACAGCGCATCCCATGAAGCTACATTCAGCATTGTTAGGCCTGCCCCTCGCCAATGTGTCTCCAAGCAAGGTCAGCAGCTGATGTCGAAACCTGACTACGACTTAATCATCATTGGCGCCGGCTGTGCTGGATTGTCCATGGCTCGAGAAATTGCTCGTCAATGTGACAGTAAAAATAAACAGCGAGTTATGCTTCTTGAACCAAGAGAAAGCTACAGCAATGACCGCACTTGGTGTTTTTGGCAACGACAGCCTGAAATCGACCGAGCCTTGGTCAGTAAAAGCTGGAACGCCTGGCAGTTTGACACTAAAGACGATGCCGTCGTTCAGCGATCAACGACCGACTGGGCCTATCACTGCGTCCCTGCTGAAGCTTTCTATAACCAGGCTCAACAAGACATTGATCGGACCTCATCTATGACTCTGCTGCTGGGGCAAACGGTTGTCTCGGTAAGTTCAAGTGCTCGCAACATTGAGGTAGAGACCGGCGCTGGCTGCATCAGCGCAGCGCAGGTTATTGATACGCGTCCGCCATCATCAGAGCGATCCAATGCCGCATCGCTCAAACAGGTTTTTTATGGTTTAGAACTGCGCTTAAACAAGCCCCAGCAGCATACGGATATTGCCAAATTGATGAGCCATATGAGCAGTGATGCCGATGGCTTCAAATTTCACTATCTACTCCCATTAGCTCCTGAGCGTGTTCTTCTTGAGGTAACTCGGTTTTCAAAATCCGCTTTAGCTCCGGCCAGCCTAGCGGGCGAAGCTCACAAAGCCCTGCAAGCCTACTTTCCTAACGGTGTTGCCGAGATAATCAGGCAAGAGCAAGGACTTATTCCCATGGGACTGCCACCTACATCTGCCACTGGCGACACTCGCTGGGTACGCGCTGGCACCAGTGCGGGCGCCGTGCGGGCGTCAAGTGGTTACGCCTTTCAACGCATTCAGCGCTGGGCGCGCACAGAGGCATCATCTTTTCTAAAACAACAACCGCTTACCGGACAGAATCCCGTAACCGGAGTGCTTGGCTGGATGGACCGTGTCTTTCTTGAAACTCTGAGTAGGCAGCCCAGCTTAGCACCAGATCTATTTATGGCTCTGGCTAGAGGTGTGCCCGCTGATAGATTGACGCGCTTTCTAACTGAGCAGCCACGCACCTTAGATTTGGCTGCGGTGATCAGCGCACTGCCAGCTATGCCCGTTTTGAAAACACTTAAGCTGCGCCGCGCCGCTGCGCCTAAACTCGTAACCGGAAAAGCTTTTGAGTGAATTCACTATGAACTTAAAGGCATGGCACAACCGTATTTTTTTGCTTACGTCCGGCACCATAATATTGGGCCACCTGGCCGGTCTACAGCTCAGTCAAAGCTCACAGTTGCCGCTGCTTTTGACTGCTGTTGCCGTGGCTGGACTTCCTCATGGCGCGCTCGACCCGCTAGTAGCAAGACGCGCCAAGCTGTGGCAGCGAGGCTCAGGTTTACTAGCCTTCTCTGTGCTATATTTATTGATAGCTGGCGTTGCATTTAGTCTTTGGATGCTTTTCCCCGACACCACTTTAGCGGGTTTAATAATCATGTCAGTGTGGCATTTTTCCGGTGATTGGCGCCCAGCATTGCCGCGCAGTCAATGCCTGGCTATGGCAGCTGCCGTCATCTGCGCTCCCGCACTTTGGCACAGGACAGAGGTTAACGAAATTTTCAGTTACCTAACTTCCACGAATGCTCACTTGTTCACCTCGTTTATGGCTTACTTGGCACCTTTATCCTTGCTATCCGCAATTGCTGCTCTGGTAATAAAGAAAAATAGTAGCGCGAACTTGCTCATCGAATTCGCAATACTGATGCTCGCCGCAGCGGTACTGCCCCCTTTGATATTCTTCCTGGTGTATTTCTGCTTACTTCATAGCCCACGGCACTTATTAGAAGTTACTCAGGGATTTACCGGATCAGAAGTAGCCAGCTACGGAATTGTTTTTACAGCACTGTCTTTATGCCTCGCGGTTGCCACATTTTTTTTATTGCCCGATACCGGCATAAGCGAACGTCTTACTCAGATTCTCTTCATTGGCCTACTCGTTCTTACAGTGCCACACATGCTCATTATTGAACATGCGAGTAAGCGGCACACACTTCATTCTCCAAGGAGAGCAACATGAACGATATCCTGCAGCGAAAAACCGATCATATTGACTTGGTGCTAGATCAACGAGAGCAGACTGAAAATCTCGCCAATGGCTTCGACGACGTAACACTTGTCCACAATGCGTTGCCAGAAGCTGATTTTGCAAAACTTGACCTAAGCGTTGAGTTCCTTGGCCGTAAGCTGAAGCTACCTTTTTTAATTAGCTCGATGACAGGTGGGCCACAGCGTGCGGAAGCCATCAATACTCACCTTGCAGAAGCAGCGCAGGAACTAGGTATAGCGCTGGGGGTCGGCTCTCAAAGAGTAGCGCTATTAGCTGAAGGTAGTCTTGGACTCACCAGTCAGATTCGAAACATAGCACCAGATATCCCGCTTTACGCTAATCTCGGCGCCGCGCAGCTCAGAGATGACTTCAGCATTGCTGACATTCTTAGAGCTATCGATATGATCGAGGCTGATGCGCTGATTGTTCACCTTAACTGCCTCCAAGAGATCCTTCAGAGCGGCGGTGACACAGATTGGACTGGGTTATTAGAAGCCATTGAAACTGTAGCGTCCCAGCTTGGTGTTCCAGTGATTGTTAAAGAAGTAGGTATGGGCATCTCCGCGACGGTTGCCACGCAACTTGTAGACGCTGGAGTTCAAGCTATCGATGTGGCCGGAGCAGGAGGCACCAACTTCATTCAAGTAGAGACAGCCCGCAGTAAAGACCCAAATCACAAATACCTAGGTGAACTTTTCAAGAACTGGGGCATCCCAACGCCGATCGCTATTCAGCAAATTAGAGCCTCTTTACCTAACATACCAATCATAGCATCCGGCGGTATCCGCCACGGCCTAGACGCTGCCAAATCAATTCGTCTCGGTGCCAACGTGATAGCTCAAGCTGGCCCTGTGCTGCGAGCGGCATGCCAATCCACAGATGCCGTGCTGGAACATTTCCAGCAATTAGAAATGTCGCTTCGCATCGCCCTATTCTGTTCAGAGCCGTTACAGACTAAATCTGCTGGCCCCGGCACTTCGAGATAACTGCCCAGCCGATGCTAACTCCATTACAGCCTTCGATGCGGCTAAAGGAAAGATACGGTAAGGCTGAAATGATCGAACAAGTAACATGCACAATGGCATGGAGTGAGAACAAAAGCACTTGGCAAATTATTACTGTCAAAAATTAAACATTTCAAAATTAGATAACGTTTGTACTATGACACCAACTCAGTAACATCCTGCGCGAGAGCAACAAGCAATTAATCCTTCGATCCAAACTATAAAAGGCAAATCAGGGTGAGTACTAAACATAAAATAGAATCACTAATCGAAAACGTGAATTTTAAAGGCAAGAACATATCTAAACAGATTGGAGAAATTCCCGATTTTCCGTTTGAGCATTTTTCTGATCTTATTGACGCAATAAAATCCCGTCACGCTAGTTTACTAAGACATTCTCTTGCAATCGAGGGATCCATTTTTTCCGCTGTAGGGGATAGGAATGAAAAAATATTTTATTTTATAGGACAAGCCCTGTCTTGGGGGGCGATCCCTTTAGGTTTAATCTTGGCCGTATTACTCTCATGGTGGTTGTTAATAGTTGCGATCTTTATGTATTTTTATGGAAAGAGCATTGTTTCTGATACTTATAATAAATCCATTTTTAGATCTGCGATGAAAAATGAGCAGATCTTCTGTTTTCTCTACCATCACAACCAGATAAGCATTGGACTGTCCCACGACAAGTCGGTTCATTACTACAAAAACAGTTGAGTAGAGCAGCCAAACTAAAAAAGCCGATTTAAAGACTAAGCAGCTATAGATCTATTTCCCTAGACTACAAAAAGACTAAGTATTGCTTTGACAAGACAGCGACTTTATTAGCCAAAAGCTCAGGCTGATTTTTAAGACTTAGGGAGAGTTACACTAATAGCTTAGTAAGACTCCCTGTATTCTTAGTTAACACCAAAGCCACGGTTTAGGAGATTTTATGAGGCTAAATGAAATGGCGCTTTTACTAATTCAACAATTGAAACACAGTCTCTGCAGGGTGAGCACAGGGTTAGGATTGCTCCTGACCCTATTGAATTCTCCCGCGCTCCCCGCCCAACAAAACAGCACCATACAAACAAATCATTTCCTTCCTTCCCAGCCGTAAAACCTGTCTTGGGGTTAGTTTCCTCTGAACAAAGAACCGGTTTTGACAATGCAATCGGGGAAGACCTTGAGCATCGACCCCCTGACTCATGAGGGAGGAACCCAAAACCAAGAACCAGTAGAGCTTCTTTCAGAATTGGGTATGCCTCGAGAAGAAATACTCCAAGACGTGCTGGATTTTTAGTCCTTAAAGAGAGCCGAGAAAGAGAGGGCCGCACTGGGCACATCATCACAGGTCCAATTTACATTGAGGGAGCAGAACCCGGCGACATGTTGGAAATGCAAATTCTTGATTCACAGCCTAGAGTCCCTTGGGGCATTAATAATGCCGGTCCACAAAGTGAAGTATTCTCAAAACGCTATCCGGGCTATCGAGAAAGTGACGAGACGCTGGATATTCCGAGGGAGAAGCATCTAATAGGAACAGAGCAAGTAAACGGACCCAGCGCAGCCGTTTTAGCGCCTAAAATACACGTTCCTCTGGCGCCTTTTATGGAAATCATGGCAGTCGCACCTATTCCAGTAGTCGGCCAGCCCGGCGTTACCGTTGCGGGTGTACAACGCTCTACTGCGCCCGGCCCGTTTGGTGGCAATTTGGATGTCAAAGATGTAAAAGCGGGCACTACCCCTTCACTTACCAGTGTTTCACACCGGCGCCTTGTTCTATGCAGGTGCCCCCCCCCATGGCGCATAGGGAGACGGTGAAGTAAGTGGTACCGCCATTGAGCAATCAATGAATGGTGCATTTCGATTTATAGTACACAAAGAAAAGACAATAGCTAATCCACGCGCTGAAAATGACACTCATTATTTACTGATGGGTATTGATCTAGATCTCGACCGCGCAATGCGTCAGGCAGTCTGGGAGGTTGTCGATTTCCTAGTCTCTGAAAAAGGTCTTAGCCCAGC
>Ga0208414_1002054_pt1 | contig 13987 bp, 14 predicted proteins | sample AntAceMetag02UKE_FD_184770 | JGI IMG/M metagenome (GOLD analysis project Ga0208414, IMG submission 184770) | Saline lake microbial communities from Ace Lake, Antarctica - Antarctic Ace Lake Metagenome 02UKE (SPAdes) (version 2) | ecosystem: Environmental > Aquatic > Non-marine Saline and... | reverse complement strand
CGCCTACGCGGTGACTTCGGAGAGAACCATGACCCCTGATGGACACAACAACGGACTTGACACATGCCGCACTCAGAGAACCAGATTTGACAATAACTCCTGACAGAGGGGGTGGCCCTCTGGGATCAAAATATCTAATGCTTCCGAACGTGGCTGCGCTTCAAGATCCAGTACAAAGGATGATCCGAAATTATGAAACACCGTAAACTGTTAAGATCGGGAAAAACTGTCTCCGAGATTGGCCTAGGTTGCATGAGCTTTGCCGGATTCTACGGCCCTTCTTGCGTCAAGACTGCGCATGAAACTCTTGGGCGCGCCCGCGATCTTGGGATTGATTTTCTGGATACAGCGAACGTGTATGGCATGGGCGTTTCAGAAGAGGTGATCGGGTCTTTCTTGAAAGACAGCCCGTCAAAATTCACCATCGCCACCAAGGCCGGCATTTGGCGTGACAAGGCCCATGGCAACCGGGGTTTTAACAACAAGCCCGACTATCTGCGAACGGAGCTTGAAGGGTCACTGCGCAGGCTTGGCCTCGAACATGTGGATTTGTTTTACGTGCACCGGCGCGACCCTGATATTGAAATCGAAGACGTGATGGAAACGATGCTTGCGTTCAAAGCCGAGGGAAAAATTGGCGGCATCGGCTTCTCCGAGATTTCGCCTGCAACGCTGCGACGGGCTGTTCGTGTTGGTACCGTCGACGCGGTGCAAAGTGAATATTCGCTCTGGACCCGCCAGCCCGATCTTGGGCTGCTCAACGCCTGCACCGAATTGGATGTGGCTTTGGTGCCCTATGCACCGTTGGGGCGGGGGATTTTAGCGGATAAACAATTAGATCCCACAACATTTGGCGACGCGGACTTTAGGAAGCGAAACCCTCGTTTCACCAGGGCGAACTTTTCTCACAACATGGAACGTGTGAGGGCCTTTAAATCACTGGCCGCTGATCTCGGAATCACATCAACCGCTTTAGCACTGGCGTGGTGCCTTGCACGAGGGGATCGGATTATTCCCATTCCGGGCACCCGTACCGCAGACCACTTGAGCCAATGTGCGGCGGCCAGTTCTTTTGACATGACGGACGACATAATGGATGCGCTGGAAAGTATTTTGCCCGTCGGCTGGGCCCATGGGGATCGGTATTCTCAGGCCCAGTGGAACGGGCCCGAGGGGTATTGTTAAGGGTTAATCGAGGCCCTTTACTGCGATCTGTGCATCGGCGGGTGGTGCGATGACCTTTTGAACGAAATACAGCCCTGCAAACAACACCAAGCCAATGACATCGGTGATTAGCCCGCCGGAAATCATGAACAGGGCCGCCAACACAATGCCAACCCGCATGAACCACGCCGCACGTGCACCGAAGAACCAGCCTTGGACGCCCGAGGACAACAAGAAGACCCCGAAGACGGCTGTCGCTGCGGCCTTGAGGACGATGTACCATTCACCCTCCATCAAGATGGCCGAGCTGTAAAAGAACATGAACGGCACGATGAAGGCCGCGATCCCAATTTTGAAGCTGGCGACAGATGTTTCCATCGGGTTGGACCCTGAAATACCCGCCGCCGCATAACTGGCCAGCGCCACAGGCGGCGTGATGGCAGACAGCACCGCGAAGTAGAACACAAAGAAATGTGCGGTCAGCGTGGGAATGCCAAGCTGCACCAGACCGGGTGCCACGACCGCAGCGGCAACCGCATAGGCGGCTGTGGTAGGCATGCCCATCCCGAGCAGAATGGCGATACACATGGCAAAGAACAGCGCGAGCAGCTGGCTGACCCCGGCCAGATCAAGAAGGAGCGACGAAAACCGCGCACCGACCCCAGTCAGGGAAATTACCCCCACGATAATACCCGCACAGGCACAGACCGCGATGATCTGGATCGACATGACGCCCGCCATCTCGAAGGCCTTGAAAATAGAACGGAACGCCATGGGGCTCGCGCCCACTTGTGGCCAGCCAAACAGCCGACCGAAGAGCGGGGGAAGCCAAGACACAAAGGCCGCGGCAATTGTTGCGAGTGTACCCGCCCGGATAACGGAATACCCCATGAACAACGCGACAATCAGGATGATAATTGGAATAAACAGATAGACCTGTTTGACCAGTTTGTTGAACTTGGGCAGTTCGTCTTCGCGCATCCCGCGCATGCCCAGTTTGGCCGCCTCGAAGTCGACCATGAAGTAGATGGACACGAAATACAAAACCGCCGGAATGATTGCGGCGATGGCGATGTCCTGATAGGGAATACCCGTGACTTCGGCCATGATGAAGGCACCCGCCCCCATGATGGGGGGCATGATCTGTCCACCGGTCGAGGCCGCAGCTTCGATCGCGCCAGCGGTCTTTTTGTGATAGCCGACCTTTTTCATCAAGGGGATCGTTAGGGACCCGGTTGCAACCACGTTGCCCGCCGAGGTGCCATTGATCATGCCCATCAAACCCGAGGCAAAGATCGCCACTTTCGCAGGTCCCCCACGGGCGCGGCCCGCGGCGGCAAAGGCAAAGTTGACGAAATAATCGCCCACTTTAGACGCCTGAAGGAAAGCCGCAAAGATGATGAACAAGATGATATAGGTCGAGGACACAGCTGTAGTTGGCCCCAAGATGCCTGCATCCGAATAGACATGGCCAAAGAAGCGTTGCCAGGTATAGGCGTTAGTCACGGCCAAAATGCCCGGCATCAAGTGGGCGGTAAACGTGTACAGCAGGAAGACGCCGGTGATAATCACCAAGGCCAGGCCCGCAACACGGCGGGTCAATTCCATGATCAAAGCAGAACCGGCCGTTGCGGCAAACGCGACCCCGATGGGGACGAACGTGGTTCCAACGGAATTGCGCGCAGCGGTGCCGTAGATGGCCACAAAATAAACCGCCACGATGACCGCGCACAGGGCAAGAACCATGTCGCCGATGACGACGTCAGAGCGGCGGCTGCGTTCAAACCAGCCCAACAGGATCGCGCCAAAGGTGGCGATCAACAACGGGATGCCGAACCAGCGCACTTCGGTTTGATAAATGTCGGTTCCGGGGAAGGCCGCCCATGTGGTCAGCCCGCCCATTTCGGGAAGTGTGCCTGAATTGATCAGGCCAAAAAAGCCAACGGCCGTTGATCCGGCGACCAAAGCGGGCACAGCCAAAAGCGCACCCAAAGCCGTGAACACCTTGGATCTGACGGCTGTTTCGGAGCCGCTAGAAAAGGTGTGTGACGCAAAGACCAAAAATCCCAGCGCCAAGGCCCCGGCGATGTGGATAATGCGGAAGTTCCACGTCTCAAGGGGGAATTGAGGCAGGAGAGGCAAATCAATGCCGGACATGTCGGACAGGGATACGCCGTTCAGGGCGATCATGTGGAAGGCTGCGTAAACCGTCGCAAAGGCAGCGATGATCAGACCCGTCTTGCCCGCAAACAGGCGGCGGTTTTGCTCGGCGGGTTCATCATCAACTCCCTCTGCAAGGACGATATCGTCCGTGACACTGCTTTGGTTTCTGGATTGATCTGTCATTAAGCGCCCCACCTGAACCGATAAGCATCACGTCTATCCCGAACAGATGCGTAGAAAAGAGACCTGCGCCCAGTCAGTCAGGCACAGGTTATTTAGCTGAAAAGCCGGCTTTGGCTTTTTTGCGGCTTTAGTTGCCGTGGATCATGGCTGCGTCGATGGACGCACCCGCATTTTCTGTGAACCAACGTGCTGCACCGGGGTGCCAGTTCATTACAGTGTTCCGATCCCAGAACTCTGGCAATGACGAGCCGCCCGCGCGGTGTGCTGCAACCAGACGCTCGTTGTCGCTCATCACGGCATCGACGACACCATATACAAAAGTCTCGGGCAGATCGCAATTTGCGATAGCAAAGTTCCACATGGACACCGAACGCACTGGCTCTGAGATGCTGGTGTAGCTGTCAGCCGCGATGTCGAAGTTCGATACAGGGAAGGCCGCAGCGATCTTCGCCTGCTCTTCTTTGGTGAACTCGATGATGTTGATTTCAGTCTGCACCTCAAGCTGACTGACCGCCGGAACCGGCACACCGGCTGCGAATGCAATCACGTCCAGCAGACCATCCTGAAGCTGACTGCCGAGGTCGGACCAACCCCCGTTACGGCGATCAAATTCAACACCCAGTTCTTCCATCATACGCGGAAAGTAGGTGTCAGATGTCGAACCAGCAGGCCCAAAACCGATTGCGGCGCCGGCAGGGATATCAGCGATAGACGTGATTCCAGATGATGCCAGTGTAGTCACCGAAAACGGTGTCTGATACATTGGGAACATCGCGCAGGCGTTGTCCATCGCCAAGCCGGGGGCGATCGCGTTGTTGCCGGCAATCGATTCAGCCGCTGGGCCCATTGTTGTCATGCCGAACGCAATATCACCAGTGTGCACCAGCGCCATGTTTTGCATGGGGCCACCTGTGACTTCGGCACCGCCGGTCACGCCAAGCGCATCGGATACAATGCCCGCCCAGCCAGATCCGTAGCCAAAGTATGTACCGCCTTGCGAGCCGGTCCCCACTGTGAAGCTATCGGGCCAGCCCGTTTTATCAACATGGCTGTCCGCAACAGCAGCCGTTCCGGTGATTGCGACAGTGGCTGCGAGAGCCGTCATTTTTGTAAATCGTGTCATTGGTTTCAGTCCTCCCTGAAGTATCTCTCATCTTTGCGGACGACCTGTGTCTTGACCGATCATCGCACCAAGTAGAAAGAACGACCATAGAGGCAAAGCGAATTGGCTCAAGGAATGAATCGCATTTTGGAATGCTTAATTGATTATATAGTTTTTTAATATACTCAAGTCAGGCTGTTTTTGAGAGGGTATCGGAATGGTCGTCCAGCACACCAAGGAACGCATCACGGGCAGAATGGCGCGTATCGCGCAGCCAAACGGCCGCCAGTTTTAACGCATCTTTGCGCGGTGTGTCCGGCGCTTCGAGATCAACGAATGACACGCCACTAATCCCAAGCCGTGACGCCCATTTGGGAACAATCGCCAGACCGACGCCTGTGCTGACCAGGCTGACGATGGTTTGTTTTTCTTCAGCGACTTGGGCGACGCGCGCGGTCAAGCCCGCCTCAAGGAACAGCTTGATCGTCAGATCATGGCTGTGGGGGCGGGATGCTCGGTCGGGTACAATCAGCGGCTCGTCGATCATATCGTGAACAGAGACAACCTGTTTGGACGCAAGGGGATGTTTATCAGGGACCGCCACAACAATAGTCTCCGAAAACAAGGGGCGGAATTCCAATCGCGGATCCCACACGACAGGTGGACGCACAATCGCGATGTCCACCCCCCCCGTCAAAATACGAGGCAGCAGACGGATTGTTTTTTGTTCCAGCATTTCAACGACAATATCAGGGTGCTGTGCGTGTAGATGCGGCAAAACCTGAGGCATTAAGCCAGCGGCGGCACTGTCAATGACACCTACGCGCAGGACTTCGCTTTGCAGTTTTTGCCGCGCGCGAAACGTCGTTTCCAACTGATCAACGCGGTCGATGATGTCCTTGGCGGCCACAACAAAGTCCTGGCCCGCGTTGGTCAGCGCGACACTGCGAGTTGTACGCAGCAACAGCCGCACTCCAAGGTTTTCTTCCAACAATTTGATATGGCGCCCCAAAGACGCCGGCAACATGTTGAGCCCGTGGGCCGCACGCCCGAAATGCAAGGTGTCCGCCACCGCCAAGAGGCATCTGATCTGTTGAATTTCCACATGCGCCTCAATTATTCAAATTATCTATATAATTCTACCTCATTGCAGTGGGGCGATCAAGTCACAAATAACCGTGTGCACGGTGTAGATCGTTCTTACCGATATGCGTTACCATCATTCAGCCGAGGGCCATTATGAAAACGTACAAGATCGCAGCCATTCCAGCAGACGGCATTGGCCCCGAAGTGATTGATGCAGGCAAGCAGGTGCTCAACGCGCTGGCAGAACATCTGGGTGGTATGGTGTTTGACATGACGACTTTCGACTGGGGGTCTGACTACTATAAAACCCATGGAATCATGATGCCCGAAAATGGGTTGGAGCAACTAAAGCCCTTCGACGCCATTTATTTTGGAGCGGTCGGTTCGCCGGATGTGCCTGATCACGTTACGCTTTGGGGCCTTCGGTTGCCGATCTGCCAAGGCTTCGATCAATACGCCAACGTCCGACCAACGCGGATCATGCCCGGCGTGAAGACGCCTTTGAAAGATGTCGGTGTCGGTGATCTTGATTGGGTCATTGTGCGGGAAAACTCTGAAGGGGAGTATTCCGGCAACGGTGGCCGTGTGCACAGGGGTCTGCCAGAAGAGGTGGCGACGGAAGTATCGGTGTTTACCCGTGTCGGTGTCACGCGTATCATGCGGTATGCCTTTGCCCTTGCAAAGTCTCGGCCCCGCAAGCTGTTGACCGTCGTGACGAAATCCAACGCGCAACGCCACGGGATGGTGATGTGGGACGAGATCGCGGCCGAAGTTGCGACCGAATTCCCAGATGTCACATGGGATAAAATGTTGGTGGATGCAATGACAGTGCGCATGACCCTGAAGCCGCAAAGTCTTGATACGATCGTGGCCACAAACCTGCATGCAGACATCCTGTCAGATCTTGCCGGTGCGCTGGCCGGCAGCCTCGGCGTGGCGCCAACAGCCAATATTGATCCCGAGGGTCGTTTCCCATCGATGTTCGAGCCAATCCATGGGTCGGCCTTCGATATCACGGGCAAAGGCATCGCAAACCCGGTCGCGACGTTCTGGACCGCCGCGCAAATGCTCGAACACCTCGGCGAACCTGCCGCAGCCGAGCATCTGATGAACGCTGTAGACCGCGTATGTGAAGCGGGTATCTTAACGCCCGACGTCGGAGGCACTGCCACGACCAAGGAAGTGACCAGTGCCGTCATTGAAGCAATTAACGGCAGAAATTCGCTCACCTAGATCGTGCAGCAATAGTGCGTTTTGAATTTACTGCCTTACGGCCGAATCGAATGACCGCTCTGATGCCCTTGGCTGTAACGCAGCACAAAACGTGCTGTGCTCGCGAAACGATGCTGCGTTAGCAAAAGCTGCACCTGCAAAAGGCGGCTTGGGCCGCGGCGTGACATTGGCGGCCAAGAGCTGGCGGCCCACGTTGACAAACCTCGGAAGGACGAAGCCGTGGGGCTCTTGGAACGACCTATGGGGAAAGTGCGCGGACGGTTGGGGCGACCGCGGCGTCAAGTGTGCGGCTGAAGGTGTGCGGGCCTATCCAGCAGCAGTCTCCAAGGACTGGGTCGATGGCCATGTTAATGCTTTTGCATTCTTCGGCCGGGTTCCGCAGTCGATTCTTTATGACAACGATCGATGCCTGGTCGCAAAGATCCTGCCGGACGGCTCGCGCAAGCGGACCAAGCCGTTCAGTGGGTTCCTGTCGCATTACTTCATCCATGATCGTTATGGCCGACCAGGTAAGGGCAATGACAAAGGTGCCGTCGAGGGACTGGTCGGATATGCCCGGCGCAACTTCATGGTGCCCATCCCTCAGTTTGCGACATGGGAGGCGTTCAATCTCTGGCTAGAAGAGCAATGCCGCAAGCGGCAGGCGGATGTCTTGCGCGGTCACAGCGAGAGCATCGGGCAACGTCTGGTCCGCGATCTCGATGCCATGATGAATCTACCCGCGTCTGCGTTTGATGCCTGTGATCAGGCCAGCGGCCAGGTGAACTCACAATCTTTGGTGCGCTACAAAACCAATGATTACTTGGTGCCAGTTACCTATGGCCACCGTGACGTTTGGATCCGGGGCTATGTCGATCAGGTGGTCATCGGCTGTGGTGGTGATGTGATTGCGCGCCACCACCGGTGCTGGGACCGCGAAGATATGGTCTTTGATCCTGTCCACTATCTGCCGCTGCTGGAGCAAAAGACAGGGGCTCTGGATCAGGCTGCCCCGTTGGTGGCACGGGAGCTGCCAGAAGAATTTGCGACCCTGCGCCGCTTGATGGAAGCCCGCATGATCAAGGCTGGTCGGCGCGAGTATGTGCAGGTCTTGCAGTTGCTGGAAACATTCGAGATGGCCGACCTGAATGTCGCCGTCAAAAATGCGCTGCGCATGGGGACGATTGGGTTTGACGCCATCAAGCATCTTGTCTTGTGCCAGGTCGAGAAGCCGCAGTAAAATTGAGCGCGATCCTGCAATAAATCATATGCTGGGGCGGATTTGGATCCGCCTCAGTTTTTTGTAACTGATCTGTATATTACAGTTCGTTCACGAATTTCGGTGACACCCGGAAATGCCGCGCCGCCTCGCGGTGTCCATGGCCCTCATCGACAAACGCGACAACGCGCGTTCGCAACTCTATTGGATGTGGCTTGCCCATCTGTAACCCCCATATCTGTGTCAAGGGCACGGAATCACATTACAGACAATCTGGGAATCCTGAATCTGAATGGCAGAGACACGCTCTAAGGGGTCGGTCAGGTGGCGACATACGATTTTATCTTTGACAGCGCTGGTCTTCGGGATTGGTGCGGTGTCGAGGCGTCAACCGGACCGGTGACCATGGCCGAGGTTCTTGCGCGCGCGGGTACGACCGAAAGTGGAAGCATCTGGCACAAAGCACTGGCCTTGCCATTCCCGTCTTTGGACGAATTGAACGAAGCTTGTGCATCGCTCGCGCGGACCCGCGATTTGACCAAAGCTGTCGAAAATGTTTTTTTGGGTGCGAAAGACAGCCTGAAGGTTATTCTGGACCCGTTGACCCAGCCACTGAGCTGGATGCTCGAAGGCGCACTTTGGCTTTTTGATGCAACGCCGTGGTGGTTGATGATACCGCTGATCTTGTTGTTGGTACATTTCGCGTCGAAATCGCTCAAGTTAGTAGGGTTTGTAGCGTCTGCACTTTTGTTCTTGTCGTTTATCGACCAATACTCATTCGCCATGCAGACGCTGTCGATCATCTTTGTTTGTGCGACGCTCTGTGTTATCTTTGGCGTGCCGATTGGTATTGCGATGTCGCGGAGCGATCGTATGCAGCGGATCATGATACCGATATTGGATATGCTCCAAACCTTGCCAACTTTCGTTTATTTGATCCCGCTGATTTTCTTGTTCTCAGTGACTGAGCCGAAACTCTACGGTATTGCGATCATCCTTTATGCCATTGTTCCTGTTGTCAGATTGACCGATCTAGGTATTCGGCTTGTCAATAAAGAGGTGACCGAGGCAGCAGACGCTTTTGGTATGACCAAACGCCAAAAACTATACATTGTTCAAATTCCGTTAGCGCTGCCGAACATTATGGCTGGCGTCAACCAGACGATCATGATGAGCCTCGCGATGGTCGTGATTGCCTCGCTTGTTTCGGCACCGGGCTTGGGTGTGTTGGTGCTGCGAGGTATCCGCAACTTGGAGCTGGGTGTTGGCTTGGTTGCAGGCCTTGGCATTGTGTTGCTTGCTGTCATGCTTGACCGCGTCACCAAGGCAGCACTGGCGCGTGTGAATGCATCAAATAACGTCCCGCGCCACTAAGGATCGAAAAATGACCGACCAAGTAAGCATCTCGATCCGAAATCTGTACAAAATATTTGGCTCTAACCCGCAAGAGGCACTCAATAAAGCCTACAACGGCGCGAGTAAACACGACCTAATGACCCAGCATCGCCATGTGCTGGGGCTGAGCGATATCAACGTGCGATATGCACCCAGGCAAGATCACAGTGATCATGGGGCTGTCAGGTTCGGGCAAATCTACACTGATCCGCCACCTCAACCGGTTGATCGAGCCGACTGCGGGTGAAATCTGGGTCGAAGGTCAGAACATCGTTGAATTTTCAGAGGACCGCCTTCGTGAAATGCGGCGCACGAGTATGTCGATGGTGTTCCAAGATTTTGCGCTGTTGCCGCACCGCACGGTTTTGGACAATACAGGGTTAGCCCAGTCCGTACGTGGAGAGACCAAGCAGGGCTATGAGAAGGACGCTTTGAAATGGCTCGAGCGCGTGGGGCTAGGCGGGCAGGGTGGTCAGTACCCACATCAGCTGTCCGGAGGGATGCAGCAGCGTGTGGGGATTGCGCGCGCTCTGACATCTAACGCACCAATCATGCTCATGGATGAAGCTTTTTCGGCGCTTGATCCGCTGATCCGTACCGATATGCAAGATCTGCTGTTGGAGCTGCAGGACGAGTTGCAAAAAACGATCGTCTTCATCAGTCACGATCTGGACGAGGCACTAAAACTGGCCGATCATCTGGTTATTCTCAAAGACGGTTGTGTGGTTCAGCAAGGCGAACCGCAGGAGATACTATTACACCCGAATGATCCCTATATCGTCGATTTTATTTCAGACATTAACCGCGCCCGCGTCTTGCGGGTCAGGTCGATCATGACGGCCATCGGGTCTGATTTGGACGCGTCTCTCGTGGGGGACGTAGACGCCGAAGACACGCTTGAATCCGTCATCGCGCGGTCAGGTGGTGACACCGATCAAAACTTTCGCGTCATGACCAATGGCGCAGCAGTTGGCGTGGTCAGTATGCGGTCGCTAGTGCGGGCGTTAGTTCCGTTGGGCGCAAGTGCCGGTGGGATGCGCAGCAAAGCAAGCTAAGTTGGTATTTGGATCTGTCGCGCCGTGGCTTTGCCAAGATGCCTTCTTTGACCTGCTGGAAAACGCGCGTGCAGGCGCTTTAATCCCTGATAGGTCAATGGTATCTGCCCTGAAGCGGCGCAGAGAGGTCGCGTTTGGGGTAGTTGTCTTACGCGAGTAACATCTGTTTAGGCACATCGTGATCAAGCCGCTTTTGAGTCGCCAGAGCAAGTGACTGATAAAGTGTATCCATCCGTGTATCTGCAAACCAATGTCCGACCATATTCATCAAGAAAAACATGTACTTGTGGAGGTTAATTGGCGGAGAGACAGGGATTCGAACCCTGGGTGGGCTTGCACCCACAACGGTTTTCGAGACCGCCCCGTTCGACCACTCCGGCACCTCTCCGCGGTGCGGGCGGGATAATGTGCCGTGCGGCGCAGCGCAAGGGGCAAAACGCTCTCACCAAGAATTGCGTGGGCTTTGCGGCAAAAATCGTGTTTGTCGGTGCAGAAACCGTCCACGACCTGAAAGGACCCGCCATGTTCCGCCGCCTGATATTGTCGCTTGTTGCCGCGCTCGGTTTCACGGGGGGGGCCGCCCTGGCCCAGACCAGCGATGCCGATGCCCTGTTCGAACTGGTCGGCCTGCCGCAGATCGTGGCGGTGATGCGCGACGAGGGGCTGGATTACGGCGAAACCATCGCGCGCGACATGTTTCCCGCAGGCATGACCCCCCGCTGGGCGGCGCAACTGGACCGGATCTATGATACCGACACCATGGTCGCGCAGATGCGCGCGGCTTTTGTTGCGGCGTTGGACGGGCAGGATCTGACGCAGGCGCTGGATTTCTATGGCTCTGATCTGGGGCGGCGGATCGTCACGCTGGAAATCGCCGCGCGCGCGTCGATGCTGGACCCGACCATGGATGCCGCCAGCAAGGAATTTGCCGCCGAACAGGCGCAGGCCAACACGCCACGCTTTCGGCTGATCAGCGATTTCATCACCGCCAATGACCTGATCGAGGCCAATGTCGTGGGCGGGCTGAATTCCAATTTCGCCTTCATCGATGCGCTGGTGTCAGGTGGCGCCACGCTGCCGGGGGCGAGCGCCGACAGCCTGCTGGCCGATGTCTGGGCGCAAGAGGACGCAATCCGCGCCAGCACAACGGAATGGATCACTGCGTTTTTACTGCTGGCCTATGCGCCGCTGGAAGATGCCGAGATCGCCGAATTGACCGCCTTTAGCCAGACGCCCGAAGGTCGGATCATGACCCAGGCTTTATTCGGGGCCTTTGACGAGATCTTCGTGCGGATGTCGCGCGATCTGGGATCGGCGGCTTCTGGCTTTATCATCAGTCAGGACCTGTGACCGGTCTTGGCACAGCTGTGCAACGCGGTATGGTGCGGGTCCAAGACATAGAAGGATCAAGACCTTGCAAATCAAACTCATCGCAGCCTGCCTGCTCGGGCTTTTGGCGGGCTGTGTCGGGCAGGGGGCTCTGGTGTCGGGCGTTCCAACCTTGCCAACCGGTGATCCGCGTCAGGAACGGCTGGTGTTCAGCGAATGCGCGATCTATTTCGCCGCCGTCGAGACATTGCGCGCCGATGGCCGCAGGCCCACTGGCAACCCGACCCGTGGCTGTCCGGCCGAAGCCGCAGCGCGCCCCACCGATATCAACCCGATGGTCAGCGTGCCATCCGTATCGCCCGGCTTTCCGCAGGAGTTACACGGCCGCGTGATCGCGCGTGGCGTGCCGTCCGATCTGGCCGATGATATCGCGCGGTCCAAGGCGTTCTGGGATCTAGTGGCGTTCCGCGACAGCCTGATCGCCGATTTCTAGCCGCCATAGACCAGCAGCGCCGTGACCAGCGCACTGGGGTTGGCCGCATAAAGCCCGCTATTGGATTGCAGCTGGATCACGCGGGTAGGCCGGTCTTGGTACGGCACCCCCGCCGCATCCATCGCCGCCGTCAGCACCGGCCCGCCGCCTGCGCCGATATCGCGGCGGATCGCGTCGTAATCGGATTTGACGATAATTTCGACTTGCCCGCGTTTTTGTGCAAGGGCAGGGTCGGTCAGCACAGCCAGCGGTGCAAAGACCGGCACGCCCGGATTGGTCGGATCAGTGGTGCAGGCGGCCAGTATCAAGGGCAGGATCAGGGCAAGGCGCATGGGTTTTTTCACCTTCTTTTGGCTTGACTTACAAGGGCATTGGATTGATAAGCCGCCATCCTGACAAGGGTCTTGTCGGGCTATTTGCGAAATAGCGCCTAAGGGCGCGCTGTCCACAGGTAACAAACGCCGGATCGATCCGGGGCCTCAGCGACGCGGAAAATGAAGGAATAACATATGTTTGCGGTTCTCAAAACCGGCGGCAAGCAGTACAAGGTCGCCTCTGGCGATGTGCTGCGCGTCGAAAAGCTGGCGGCAAAAGCCGGCGACAAGATCCAGTTCAACGAGATTCTGATGGTCGGTTCGACCGTTGGCGCGCCTTTGGTGGCAGGCGCAGGCGTTCAGGCCGATGTGATCGACCAGATCAAGGGCGAAAAGACCATCAACTACGTCAAGCGCCGTCGTAAGCACGGCAGCCAGCGCAAGAAAGGCCACCGTCAGCAACTGACGCTGGTGCGGATTGCCGACATTCTGGAAACAGGTGCCGACACATCCGGCGTCATGGCCGCAGTTTCGGGTGCTGGCATCAAGATGGTCATCACGCCCCGCGTGAACCCCAAAGGTATCGCCAAGCCAAAATCCGGCGCAGCACCAAAAGCTGCCGCCGCCACAACCGGTGGTGATGACCTGAAAAAGCTGTCGGGCGTCGGCCCCGCGCTGGAAAAGAAATTGCTGGCCGGTGGCGTGACATCTTACGCGCAGATCGCAGCATGGTCCGAAGACGACATCGCTGCATTCGACGAAAAGCTGTCGCTCAAGGGCCGCATCGCACGTGAAGGCTGGGTCGCACAAGCGGCCGAGCTGTCCAAAGCTTAAGGAGAGACGAGATGGCACATAAAAAAGCAGGCGGTTCATCCCGTAACGGACGCGACTCTGCGGGTCGTCGTCTTGGTGTAAAGAAATTTGGCGGCGAAGCCGTCATTCCTGGCAACATCATCATGCGCCAGCGCGGCACCAAGATGTGGCCAGGCATGGGCGTCGGCATGGGCAAGGATCACACGATCTTTGCAACTGCCGAAGGTGCCGTGAAGTTTCACAAGGGCCTGAAAGGCCGCACCTTTATTTCGGTTCTCCCCGTGGCGGAGGCCGCAGAGTAAACCGAATTTCCCAACCAGATGATTTGAGGGGATAGGTTTTCGCCGGTCCCCTTTTTTATTCATAAATTCGCTACCATATCAGGGTACGAAGCGCCAAACTGGCTTGTTTTTCGAGGAGGGAAAGCATGATCCACGAGGAAATCACCGTGCAGCAGAC
>Ga0208414_1002052_pt1 | contig 13999 bp, 19 predicted proteins | sample AntAceMetag02UKE_FD_184770 | JGI IMG/M metagenome (GOLD analysis project Ga0208414, IMG submission 184770) | Saline lake microbial communities from Ace Lake, Antarctica - Antarctic Ace Lake Metagenome 02UKE (SPAdes) (version 2) | ecosystem: Environmental > Aquatic > Non-marine Saline and... | reverse complement strand
ACAGGGCCAATACCTTTTAGTCCTGGGATGTTGTCAACACGATCACCAGTAAGAAGCTGAATATAGAAATTCCTTATCGCGGCTTCCTCAGTAACGTGATACATATCTCTCTTAACGAAGTTGTAATGCCACCCTCTTATCATATCTAAATCTTTATCAATAGTCATAATACAACTGGAATCTTCTGGTAGCTCATACGCTTTGATTCCCATTGCATCGTCAGCTTCTTGACCATCTATCAACTCAAAGTCCCACTTAGATATAAGATACTCACGCAGAGAATCGTAGTGTTCCGGTCTTCTGGCTTCCTTACGATTCCCCTTGTAAGCTTGTTCAGTAGCAATCTCTATTCTATAGTTTTTCTTCCCTGTCAAGTAACCTTGGTAAGAGTCAATACCACTTACTCTAATTAGGTTCTCAACGAAATGACCCATACGAGATAAAGCAAACTTCTCCTCATCAGGTTCATTAGTAGAGAATCCAATCCTATAGACTAGAATATCTCCGTCAATGAGTGCCTTAGCACTGTTCATTGACATAACCACTTAGAGAGGGTTGTCCATATCAACAGTACTGACAGGCCCAGTGTACTCAATGAAGTTAGTAACCACTATCCTCCCAACCCCAGTGCCTACACCAGTACCACCTTCAAAGTTCCAAGTGTAAGGCTTGATAGTTGCTATGGCTTTCGAGCCGTTCGCTATCTTCCCTTCTACTGGTGTTCCATCCTCAAACTCTGCTCTGATGGGAAACTTCTTAGACTTAACCGTGACATAAAAACCTTTATCCGGTTTATCATCTTTTACTTTGACACCCATCTCTTTAAGAGTGCTTACAGCAGCATCAGATAGATTACATAGATCAATCTGGTACTTGTGGCTGCGTGGGTTTGGTTCATCAAGAAAAGCCCACATGAGTTCTGCGTTTACTACTACTGGTTTTAAGTTAGCCATATATTTCCTTTTAGTGTGTTGATGCCCAGTTGATTCCTACCTTAAACTCGCCATCAAGGGGACATCGAAGCCCAAGAGCAAGCCCTGCTTCCCTAATAGACTGTACGCCAAGTTCACCTACAGTATTAGAAAATTCTTCTGTTGTTTCTATTTGCCATTCATCATGTACATTAGCTACAATCGAAGCGTCTATCTTACCACGTTTTAACTTGTTTGTCAAGAGTATTAATGCTTTTTTCATAACTACCGCACCAGCTCCCTGTAGTAAAGTATTCAATGCAGCATGCTGAGAGCGCACCATTAAACGTCTACCATCAAGACCAGGAAGCCAACCTTTCTGAGATAGTTTATCTACCTTCTCCCTCAGTGCTTTTAGAGCTGGTGTGTTCTTTAAGAAGCTGTTAATTAAATTCTTACCCTCACGCTTACCACCACCCACAATAGACCCTATCTTATCAGGGCCAGCACCATAAAGAAAAGCATAGATGAACGTCTTGGCTTGGTCTCTGCTGGTAAGACCTGCTGCAACCATATTAGCGGTGTGGATATCACCACTCAATATCTCTTGAGTGTATGACTCGTCCCGCATATAGTGTGCCAACATTCTTAATTCTAACCCGCTTGCATCCACTCCACACAAGACCTTACCTTCATCTACTATCCAAACAGACCTACACTCCTCACCGTAAGGGCTGGAGACACTAGGCACTTGGGCAAGATTAGGTTTTGAATGGCTCATGCGTCCAGTGATACACCCATTGGTGACGATCTTACCGTGTACCCTGTCGAAGTTATCCGCATAGTCAAGCCATTTTTCAGCTTGAGTAATCCTTTTTTGTAGAAGTAAGAACTCTTCGAACAGTCTAGCTTCAGGTCTTTCAATAGTCTCCAATACTCTCTCATCTATTATCACCGTTCCTTTATCTGTGTGTTTAGTAGGTGTCCATCCGAGGACTGTTAATCGTTCTGCTATCTGCTTACGTGAACCAGGATTAAATATCTCTACTTTATCTTTAAGTCTTTTACCAGTCTTCTCACTAAAACGAATAGTAGTGATAGGTTTGAATACTAACTGTAGTTCCTCCTCTATCTCTGCTAATCTTTTCTTCCAGTCTGTTAGAAGGAAAACTGTTTGTTTAATGTCTAACTTGAATCCTTTATCTTCTTGTTCCTTGACGGCAACAGCGACTTGATGTTCAAGGGTAGAGGATTCACCCCACTCCAGTAGATCAGCAGTAAGATTCTCATATAGTGTAGCGGTGACCTCAACGTCTTGGATACAGTACTCAACCATCTCATAACTCAGACCTCCATCGAAAGCTGTGAAGTCTCCTTTGTGCTTGCCGAGCCGTAGACCCCATGATCTTAGCGAGTGACCTGACTCGATTACTGGGTTTAAGAGCCTTGACATTATCAAGGTATCTCTCAACTGGTCTGAGTCTATCGTCAAATTCCAGAGCTTCCTTAACACTGGTGCATCGAACCCTATGATGTTGTGACCAATCAAGATATCGTCTGGTCTTAGATATTCTTGTAATGCGCTCGCTACTGTCCATGTCTTTATCTCCTTAGTGTCTAAGTCTTTAGTTACAGCACACCATATTCTGGTGGCATCAAGTCCATCTGTTTCTACATCAATAATTATTTTTCTCATGTTTGTAAGTATAACCCAAAGTTACCCAGGCAAAATCCTATGAAAGTTATTGACATAGAAACCTGACCCTTCGTGAACAGATCAATAGCTATCCCTAAATAAACAAAAGCTATCGCTAAGATTAACCAGCTTGACATATTGCTCTCCCTATTAGTTCTGGTATCTGTGGTACTACTGCATTCCCTAAATGTTTAAGTCTGTCCACCCGTCTGGGAACCCCATTAGCCACTCGACCCACTGCGGGTTCAGTTTGCCACCAGCGTGTGTTGCAAGCGTCTTTGAGTTCCTTGCTAATTCTGCTGGAGATTTCCCGTTGTCCGCTGTTGGGGTAGGCCATAACTTCTGATGTCTCACTTGATCCTGTAATCTCAGTTGTCTCTGATGCCCTGACTCTCTTTTCCAGTTGCCCTTCGCCATCTCTTCCAATACTTCCTGAGATACTGTCCCTCCTTGTATTGTCTCTGGGGTACGCCACAATCCAGACTCTATCCCGTCGGTGAGGCGCACCAATGGAAGCAGCGGTGATACAATGCCACTCCGCATCATACCCGATCTCAGAGATTTCCCTGAGGACTTGATCCAATCCTCTAGAGCGAAGGGCTGAGACGTTTTCGATGATGACATACTTCGGCTTGATTTCTTTGATGAGCCTGTGGAACTCTGACCAGAGTCCTGATCTTGCACCTTCAAGTCCTGCTCCTTTCCCTGCGAGGCTGATATCTTGGCATGGGAATCCTCCGCAAATAACGTCAATTGTTTCTTCAATGTATTCTCCTTTAAGTGTTGTTACATCTTCAAATATAGGTACATCAGGCCAATGCTTCTGTAGAACCTTGTGACATTTCTTATCTATCTCACAAAAAGCAACTGTCTTCATACCGGCACGCTCCAGTCCTAAACTAAAACCACCAATACCACTAAACAAATCTAGTACATTCATAGTGCATTCTCCTCTTCTTCATCTAATCGTTGGTGCATCCTACCACTCTTCATATCATAAAGCAAGCGTCCTGACGGCCCTACCTGACCAGAGTAACGATTCTTCAGAACACGCACTCTGGTTGAGTTACGCTCAATGGGGTCAGGGTCTTGACTAGAGCGTTCTAATCCGATAACCATATCAGACAACTGAGCGATAGAGCTAGAGCCTCTGAGGGCTGATATAGCCACCTGTGCGCCATCCTCAAAGCCTTTACCATCAGGTCTTTTCAAATGAGACACTAAGAATAGTGCAATGCCTGTCTCTTGAACCAACATCCTGAGCTTAGTCATAATCTCATCAATTGCCTTCCGTTCATCCGCATTATCCTGTGCTGATACTAGTATGGAAATATGGTCTAAAAAAACGTATGAACAATTAAGGGCTTTAGCAAAGTATCGGACGTTGTTAACAATAGACTCAATGTCGTTAGAACCAAAGTGATCGTAGAAATAAATCCTGTCATCCTTGAGCATGACATTGTACGCATCCTCCAAATCTTCAGTAGTCACATCAGTTCCTGGTAGATGTATCGGCTTATCTAAATGTAAAGACATCAATGATCTAGCAGTTCGATCTGTACTTTCCTCAAGAAACATGATTCCGAGATTGGCATCAGTCTGGTTAAAGATACTGTAGATCAACTCTTTTACAAACTGACTCTTGCCTAATCCAGACCCTGCTGTGATAGTCACCAGCTCAGTGTCTCTGATACCCATAGTCATGTCATCAAGAGCTTTGAATGGATACCTTACCTTGGATGCTTCAGGCATCTTCAACACTGCTTCTTTCAGTGAGGAACTACTGACAATCCCGGCAGGTATAAATCTCTCTGCTCTCCACCAGGTATCTAGGAATAACTTTTCATCATTCTTGGATAGATAATCACAGGCATCTTTGTAGTCCTGCTTTGCATTAAACACCTTAACCTTAGAACCAAAAACTTGAGTAATGGCCTCAGTAGCATCTCTACCTTGCTGATCGTTGTCCATAAAGATCACGATGTTGTCAAAGCTATCGAGCCACTTATAATGAGTACGGACATCAGCAGCAGCAGAGGCAGCACCATTCCTTATGGAGAGAACTGCATATTTACTACCGCACATCTGAAAAGCAGCCAACGCATCAAACTCCCCTTCCACCAAGGTGACATACTTACCACCCTTACTAAAACGGTCTTGACCAAATAGCTGTGCTTCCTTCCAATCACCTATAATACTAAATGTTTTCTCTACAACTCCTCTCTTTTTGTAGGCAACCGTCTTACCGTTCTTATCGGCATAAGGAAACCAGTAGTTATTGCGATCAGCCTTAACCCCAAAAAAGTCCATAGTGGCTCTGCTTATATTCCTTGAGGGTACAGCTCTTGACACAGCATCAACGTCAGGGTGGCTTAGAGGCCGCTTAACAGCTTCAATTTTATTATTAGGTACTAACATCATGTTTCTCCTTTGAGTGGTTTCTACTGCGTTATTCTGGTGTACTGCTTCACAAGCATAACACTTACTGCCCCAGTCGTAGACTGTTAAAGCATCAGAGCTGTGACAATCAGGACACGGTTGATGTACTTTTATTTGTATACCCATTGACTTTCTCCTAAAAGTATGCTATAATAACTACTTAGTTTAAATCAGACATTAAATATCATATATATATTATCTCTAATTAAGACTACTTAGTGTACCTTTATTATCCTTATCTTTAATTAAGACTACTTAGTGTACCTTTATTATCCTTATCTGTAACCATCTGATAGATAGTAAGTAGGATGAAGTTAGAATCATACTTATCCAGCAGCTCCACATAGTCACTTATCACCGAATAGAAGTGAGCCTCTTCTTCTTCACTAAAGAAACCGTTCTCTTCTACTTCTTTACTATAATATTCATCACTCATAATCATTCCTTAATCGTTAAAATAAACATCATTAACATCTAGATCGTCATAGTCTTGATCCGTCAGTCGTTCAAACTCTAACCCTGGCTTCTCATCTGTAACGTGCATTAGGTCAGTTCTATCTAGTGTCAGTATATCAAGATCATCTACATTGAAGCACTGGTTACACAACTCCAAGTACTCATCAGTCTCCATCTGCTTCCTGGTTGCCTCAAAATCAGACAGTATTTCATCACATGCTTGACATTTCATTATTCTTCTCCTGGGTTATATTCACGGTTCATCAGTGCTTTCCAACTGATCGGGTATAGCTTATCACAGATACTATCTATTTGTAAAGAGATAATTTGAGTTTCTTTTTGTGCATCTTCTTGATTCCGTAGATTACAGACTCTAGAGAAGGCATATAAGCTACCAGACCAAAACCATTCAGTCATCATGGACTGCGGTAGGATTGATCGGGCTTGCTCTTCACAGATACCCATACCGATTAACTGGTCATAAGCATTAGAGCATGACTTATGTATTGAGTCTCTCAGTAGGTTAGCCTCCCTGTTGAATGGTGACAATCTACCTGATCCTTGTTTCTTATCTTCTGCAGCCTCTCTCCACCCCATCGGAGCATCCCAGAACTCAGGAGGACTATTGACGTACCTTCTACTTAGTTCGTTCCATGACAGACCCACCTGGTGCTTCTGTAGCTGTCGTGCTACGAAGATAGGTGCTTCAATCCTAAGCTGAACAAAGCAGTGTGCAAAGGGTGACCAGTGTTGGTGCTTTGCTAAGTACCTAATCAAACCATGATCGCTAGGTTCTACCTTAATATGCTCCTTATCAAAACTAACCCTAGCTGCGTTAACTACTGTCAGGTCATTTCCCATACTGTCTAATAACTCTACTTTCATTGTGTGTTCTCCTTCACTCCTGTTATCCAAACTTCTTCACTGACTTCTTTGTCATCTATAAAGAACTGCTTGGTATGGTTAGTCCATTCTAACCTGAACTTTGGTCTACCGTCAAGAAACTTTTCATACTTTGCTGTTACTTGTTTCTTATCCATGTATATGTTCCTCTTGCTGTTGTGATTAATTGTAAAGGTATCATAAATATAAGGAACTCTTCAAGTGTATTCTTGTTAACCACTATCTCTCCAATCATGTAGATGTAAAACAGAGATAAGACCCAAGCAATACATATATTAGCAATTGTTCTTGTGAGATATGTCATCACTCCTCTCCTCCTACGTAGTGGTCATAATCCTGGTTTAAGTCTTGATTCTTATCTCTCCAGTAGTCTCCTAAGACCTCCTGAGCTGCCCAGCCTTTGTGGTAATCCTGTACCTGCTCTGGTGTCCAGTTAAGCTCAGTTAAATCCCTATCACGCTCTGCCCAGCAGTCTGCAGAGCCTTGGTCGTATGGTGTTTTCTTTTTCATCATATTTCTCCTAAAAGTATCCATAGTACATATAAAACCCAGCAACCATATAGAAACATACTATCACATAGATTGCAAACCCTATCCATAAAAATATATCTAACTTACCCATGATCATACTCCTTAGTTGTTAACGATCTATCCAATCTCTCTCTATTGCTATTGCTTGATGCTCTCTCCTTGACCACTCCCTGTAGGTTGTTGCTGAGCCACCAGACCATCCATATTGACATGAATGAACCAACTCATGCACCAGTATATGATCTTTACCTTTATGCTTTGGTGCAATGTAGATCACCTCATCCTTGTAGTGTGTGAAGTCATCCGGTGCTACTGTTATTTGTGCTGTTGGGTGACAGTTATATATAGCCAAGAATATCAGTATTTCTTCCATTTATTTCTCCTTCTGTTTAAGGGCTTTACCGATGTAGTAAGTATACACGAATCAGACATAGATGCAAGTCTTTTATTCATTTATTAATAGATCATTTTGTTATAAGTGTTATTCCTTTAAAGTATATATAAATCAACACATTATGCTTGACAAATACTGAATGCTTGTTGCCTTATAACTCCGTTAACTAAGTTAGTTAGTACTCACTAACATTACCCTGTTCTTGGGACTGGTTATAGCTGCTTAAATGACTCCTAAGTAACTCCTAAGTAACTCCTAAGTAACTCCTAAGTAACTCCTAAGTAACTCTAAGGGGCTACACAGCAGATACTCCCTCCCCAGGAACGGCCTAGCACTATTGTGGATAACATGTGGACAACCTGTGTATTATTTGTGGATAACTATACTGTACTCCTTAATGCAAATGATTATCATTTACAATACTGAATAGGAACCGTTCTCATGTATAACTTGTGTATAACCTGTGGATGAATTGTGGATAACTCTAAAACACCGGGGGGTGGGTAGCTGCCTGGATATAATTATTATTAGTACCCTAACAGATACAAAAAAGCTGAAAAGAGGAAAAAGCTGAGATGAAAAGAGGACATAGACTACCCAGTTTAAGCAGACTACAGCCTAATACCCGCTAAGACCTTCTAAGACCTTCTAAGACCTTCTAAGACCTTCTAAGACCTTCTAAGAACCGCTAAGACCTTCTAAGACCTTCTAAGACCTTCTAAGAACCGCTAAGACCTTCTAAGACCTTCTAAGAACCGCTAAGACCTTCTAAGACCTTCTAAGACCTTCTAAGACCTTCTAAGAACCGCTAAGACCTTCTAAGACCTTCTAAGACCTTCTAAGACCTTCTAAGACCTTCTAAGAACCGCTAAGAGACATTAAGTAAGATCATTATTAATGATTGTTGCTAAAGTTCTTATAATGTGTTATAATCATTTAGAGCTAATATGTTCATTTAGTGCTAATTAGTAGTACCCCTATAAAATAATTAAAATAAGTCTTGACTTTATCTCTAAAATATGTTATAATAAGAACTTCTATGTAGACTTAAAGAGAACTAAGAATAATGATAATAATTATTACTCTTTAGAACAACATAGTGCTAATTAGTACAAACCTTCGGTTCAATAATAATCATTATCTAAATAACTAATTAGTTAGAAGCAGGACGTTATTGGGTAATGGGAAAGAATAAGGATAAACATTTGTCTGATGTAGATAATGTCCCTAAGAAGAGGGGTCGTGGTAGACCAAAGAAGTCTGAGGTTGAAGCCAAGAAGAAAAGAAGTGTTGTAGGAAGACCGCCTGGTGAAGCATCAAGAATAAAAGAGTTTCATGCAAGACTGTTAGCTACCAGTGGTGAGACAGTTATTAATACAATCATTAAGAAAGCACTGGATGATGAGGATAAGGATCAAGTCGCTTGTTTGAAGATGTGTATTGATCGTGTACTACCAATGTCATTCTTTGAGAAAGGAAGAGATGCTGGTAGGGGTAGTGTCAATATACAGATATCAATGCTGGGTGATGCTAAGGCTGAAGTAGTTGACGATGTAGCAGATGTTGAGTATGAGGATGTCGATGTCGAATCTTAACATTAAACTACTGCCCTGGCAGAAAGAGGTATGGGCTGATGAGTCACGCTTTAAAGTGATCGCAGCAGGTCGTAGGACAGGTAAGAGTATGTTAGCGGCTTGGCAGTTGATTGTCCGTGCGCTTGAAGCTAAGAAGGGTCATGTGTGGTATATAGCCCCTACGCAGCAACAAGCCAGGGACATCATGTGGCAGCAACTGATAGAGATAGGTAATCCTGTCATAGCAAGCAGTCATGTGAACAATATGCAGATCACTTTGATTAATGGTTCTAAAATATCATTAAAAGGAGCTGACAGACCAGAGACAATGCGTGGCATAGCCTTAAAGTTTGTTGTACTCGATGAGTATGCAGATATTAAGCCTACAGTCTTTGAGCAAATCCTAAGACCAGCACTGGCTGATCTGAAGGGTCATTGTATCTTTATTGGTACACCTAAAGGTAGGAATCATTTCTATGATACCTTTAAGATGGGTTTAAGTAAGAAGCCAGAGACTAAGGATTGGAAGTCATGGCACTTTACAAGCTTTGATAACCCGTTATTAGACAAAGAAGAGATTGAAGTAGCAAAGCACACCATGTCTACGTTTGCATTCAGACAGGAGTTCCTGGCTAACTTTGAAGCACCACAGTCAGACATCTTTAAAGAAAGCTGGGTTGTGGTTAAAGATAAGGATGATGAGCCTAAAGAAGGCACTTACTACATGGGTGTTGACTTAGCAGGCTTTGAGAACGTCTCTAAGCAAGCCAGTAACAAGAAGAAGTATTTAGATCAGACGGCTATATCCATTGTTAAGGTAGGTGATGACAACAAGTGGTGGGTTGATAAGGTTGACGCAGGCAGATGGGATATCAAAGAAATCTGTGAAAGAATGTTGGATCATGTCAAGACATATGACATTCAGGTCATTGGGATAGAGAAGGGTTCCTTAATGAGAGCATTACTCCCTTACCTAACGGAGATGATGTTAAGGAAGGGTGTCTACCCCAGGATAGAAGAGATAGCATTAGGTAATAGAAGTAAGATAGATAGAGTGGTGGGTGCGATACAAGGTAGATTTGAACATAAGCAGGTAGAACTCTGTGAAGGTGATTGGGTTAAAGAGTTTAAAGATGAACTCTTAAACTTTCCTACCACTGGTGTACATGATGACATGATTGATTCTTTAAGCTTGATTGCACATATAGCTAACGCTGCAATGTACTTTGAAGATGATATGGATGATGAATACGAACCTCTAGACATTATATCGGGATATTAAAACATGGCTGAAATAAACAGGAATACAGAATTCACCTCAGATGAAGTAGAAGTTACTGAAAGTGATAAGGAGTTAGTATCCTTTGTTGTCGACCACTGTAACAAGTGGAGGGACTGGAGAGACTCTAACTATGAGACCAAGTGGGATGAATATGAGAGGATTTATTATGGTGTGTGGAGTTCAGAAGATAGGACGAGGGATAGTGAGCGCAGTAAAATTATTAGTCCTGCCACCCGTCAGGCTGTTGATAATCGTGTTGCAGAAACTATGGAAGGTTTTGCTGGAACAGGGAAATTGTTTGAGATAAGTGATGATGGTTTAGATGAAGATTCTTCAGATGTTGAGTTAATGCAGAAGTTATTACTTGAAGATACGCATAACAACGCTTATATCAACAATGTTGCATCAATTGTCAAGCTTGCAGAGCTTTATGGTACTGGTGTTGGTGAGGTTCTAGTTCAAACCGAGTTAGAACGTATACCAACGACTCAAGAACGCCCTGAACAAGGTATTGCAGAGTTAGGAGTTACCGAAAGAGAGAAGATAGTAGTTAAAATCAAGCCTGTACACCCCAGAAACCTGTTAGTTGATCCTAATGCTGACTCTGTTGAAGAATCTTTAGGTGTTGCTGTTGAAGAATACATCAGTTATCACCAAGTGGTTCGCGGAATGGCTTCAGGGGTGTATCGTAAGGTTGATATTGGCTCTTCTTATGAAAGTGAAGATTTAGAGCCATCAAAACTTGAAACTTCTATGTATCAAGACGATAAAGTGAAGGTTATTCGCTATTATGGCCTTGTACCAAGAGATTTATTAGAAGAATCAGGCGAAGTAGAGCAAAAAGCAGAAGAATTGTTCCCAAATGACAAAGAAGCACAGGAAATGTCTGATTTAGTCGAAGCTATCATCGTTATTGCTAATGATACTCAACTTTTGAAGGCAGAACGAAGTCCATATATGATGGAAGACAGACCAATCATTATATATAGACCTGAAGTGCGTCCTAAGCTCTTTTATGGCGTTGGAACAGTAGAGAAGGCATATAATATGCAAAAGGCTATTGATGCCCAACTGCGTAGCCATATGGACTCCCTGGCACTAACAACAGCCCCTATGATGGGTATTGATGCTACAAGATTGCCGAGAGGCATGAAGTTTGAGGTTAGACCTGGTAAAAACATCTTAACTAACGGAAACCCCTCAGAAATATTAGTACCGTTTAAATTTGGAAGTACCGATGCCTCAAACTATGACACAGCTAAAGGTTTTGAGGCAATGCTGCTACAGGCAACAGGCACACTAGACTCAGCAGAGTTGGTCAAGAGCGCAGCAGGTGGTGGAGGGCAAGGAAACGGTATGGGTATGTCGTTAGCTATGTCAGCTATTGTCAAGAAGAATCGTGTGGCAATGGCTTCGTTTCAGGATGACTTTCTTATTCCAATGGTCAAGAAGGTTGCGTATCGTTATATGCAGTTTGACCCTGAGCGTTATCCAATGAAAGACTTTAAGTTTACCACAATGTCTTCTGTTGGTGCATTAGCTAGAGAGCATGAACAACAGCAGCTTATAGGGCTGTTACAGACGCTTGGGCCTAGCTCACCTATTGTTTCTATTATCTTAAAGAGTATTGTTTCTACTTCTGGATTGTTAAACAGAGAAGAACTTGTAAAACAATTGGATCAACTATCACAACCTAACCCACAAGCTCAAGAGATGGAGCAACAACATATGCAGCTACAGATGGCTCTGACACAGGCTCAAGTTAATGAGCTTAATGCTAGAGCTGCCGAGTCTATGGCTGATGCTCAAGAGGCACAAGCTAGGGCTCAAAAAATCATGGTTGAGGCTTCTCTAATGGAGGACAAGGTTAAGACTGACATGATAAGGAACCTATCAGCTAACATTAAAGATGAGGACAGTAACGAGTTCACGAAAAGAGCTAAGATTGCTGATATATTGATTAAAGAAAAAGGTATTGAATCTAAAGAAAGGATTGTTGATAAACAAATGCAACAAAAGAGATCAACTTATTAAAATAGTTCTTGACTTTCTCATTGTTTTGTGGTATAATGCTGTAACATTATGTAAATGAGAATCATTCTTATTCTAATAATCATTATCATTTAGGAGAACTCCCTTTGGATAAAGAACTCCAGAATTACTACGAATCAAGATTCGAGATGATGACAACAACTGGTTATATAGATTTGTTGGCAGATATTGAAACAATGATTGAAGAAAGAAACAACGTAATGGCTACAAAAGGGCTTGAAGACTTGCACTTTCGTAGAGGACAGTTAGACGTTTTACATTGGATGAGAACTCTCAAAAAGCTTTCTGAAGAAGCCTGGGAGCAACTAAACAATGAGTAAACGGATATATGAATTTAGGTGTGAACAGAATCATACCGCAGAGAATTACATTGATGAGGAGATAACCACTATTTCGTGTCCTACTTGTCAATGTGAGTCACTTCGTGTCATATCAGCACCACGCATTGCTTTAGAGGGAGTCACTGGTGACTTTCCAACAGCAGCAGATGCATGGGCTAGGAAACACGAAGAAGCAACAAGAATCGCTGAAAAACGCAGAGGCTGAAGCGTCAGTGGTATTTTTTATTTCCTATAATCACTATGTGACAGGAGTTTTTACAAATGGCTAATTTTGAAGATCCGCTGCAAGAAAATCTTGACTTTACACCTGATGAAATAGGTGATGACGATCCTAATGAACAGGTAGAGGTAGAAGCGCAACAGGAACCAGAAGTACCGGCAACGGAGGATAACCCTGAAGGTGCTTTACCTGAAAAGTATCGTGGCAAAACCAGTATAGAAATTGCTAAGATGCACCAAGAGCTAGAAAAGCTCAATGGTAGACAAGCGCAAGAAGTTGGTGAACATAGAAAGTTCGTTGATGAAATGATTAAGCGGGAACTCTTACGAAATAAAGCGCAAGAACAGCCAGTACAGGCGATTGAAGATTCAGACGAGAAGTATTTTAATAGACCTGCCGAAGCGATGGATGAACGTATAAATAATCATCCGTCAATTAAAGAGGCTAGAGAAGCAACTGCTTATATGAAAGCACAAGCTGCTCAACAACAGTTACAACAACAGTTTCCTGATTATGGTCAAGTAGTAAAAAACCCTGCTTTTGTAGAGTGGGTTAATGCTTCACCAATCAGACAAAGACTGCATGATGAGGCTAACGATGGTTATGATCTAACTGCTGCTACCGAGTTACTTAGCACATGGAAATCAATTACAGGTGTTAAGAAACAAGAGCAGCAAACGCTCACTCAAGATTCACAAGAATCAAGAGTTAAATCATTGAAAGCTGCTTCTGTTGATACAGGCTCTACAGGTTTGAGTTCTAGAAAAAGATACAGTCGTAAGGCACTTCAAGACCTTTTAAAAACAAACCCTGATAAATATTATTCACATTCTGATGAAATTCTCTTAGCTTATGAAGAGGGTAGAATCTACTAAATAAAAAGGAAATAAGAAATGGCACTAGGTACTAATAATGTAACAAAAACCACCGCAGATAAGTTCATCCCAGAGATTTGGAGTGATGAGATTGTTGCCGCATACAAGGCTAATCTTGTTGCAGCAAACTTGTTCTCCAAGATGTCTTTTAAAGGCAAAAAAGGTGACGTACTGCATATCCCAAAACCAACACGAGGCGCAGCCTCTGCTAAATCAGCATCAACTCAGGTCACACTGATTGCTGCTACAGAGAGTGAAATCCTCGTTAACATTAACAAGCATTATGAATACTCACGTTTCATTGAAGACATCGTAGAGACACAAG
>Ga0208414_1002038_pt1 | contig 14071 bp, 13 predicted proteins | sample AntAceMetag02UKE_FD_184770 | JGI IMG/M metagenome (GOLD analysis project Ga0208414, IMG submission 184770) | Saline lake microbial communities from Ace Lake, Antarctica - Antarctic Ace Lake Metagenome 02UKE (SPAdes) (version 2) | ecosystem: Environmental > Aquatic > Non-marine Saline and... | reverse complement strand
CTTTTATTTCGTCCAAGATTTCATATAGTGAATTAAAATTTATAATAAAAATATTTTGCTTAATCATATTTAATAGTACCTATGATAATTCATGTACCGAATAAAAACACGCTTATAATTGATGATTTTAAATTAAGATGTTGTATTGGAAAAAAAGGCTTAAATTCCAATAAAAAAGAAGGGGATTATTCAACACCCAGGGGCGTGTTTGATTTAAAAAAATTATATTTTAGAAAAGATCGTGTTGGAGTTCCAAAATGTAAACTAAGTAAAAAAGACATTAAAAAAAATATGGCTTGGTGTGATGACTCAAACAATAAAAAATATAATGAAGAGATCAAAATACATAATAAACAACTTAAAGAAAGCCTATATAGAAAAGATCATAAATATGATTATATAATTTCGATCAGTCACAATGAAAAAAAAATCCCAAATAAAGGAAGTGCTATATTTATTCACCTAACTACTAATTACAAACCAACCGCTGGATGTGTTGCCTTAAAAAAAAAAGATTTCGAAATATTATTAAAATTAATTGATAAAGAAACTAGAATTAAAATAGGTTAAGTTCTGCTACCAAATATTTTTGAGCCTACTCTGACGTATGTTGCATTATTTTTAATTGCCTCCAGATAGTCTCCTGACATGCCCATACTTAGTTCTTTAAAATTTAATGCCTGGTTTATCTCATTCATCTCAGAAAAATATTTCACAACATTGCCATCATTTGGTGGAATACACATTGTGCCAATAACATCTAAATTTAAATCTTTACAAAATTTATAAAAATCACCTAATCTTTCTTTATTTATTCCAGATTTTTGATCTTCATTTCCAATATTAACTTGAATAAATATCTTGGGTTTTTTTCCTTGTTTAGTTTGCTCATCAGCAATTTTGGTTGCTAATTTTTCACTATCTAATGAATGAATACAGTCAAATATTTTTAATGCAAATTTAACTTTATTGCTTTGAAGCCTTCCAATTAAATGAAGCTTAATGTTTTTATTTTGGTTTTTTATGTCAGTCCATTTATCTAAAGCTTCCTGAACCTTGTTTTCCCCATAATGAAGATGTCCGTGATCAATTAATGGTAAAATATTTCCTATTGGAAAGGTTTTTGATACTGCAATAATTTTAGGCAATTCATTATGATTTACTATAGATTTGATAAGGTCTTCTATATAAATTAAGTTTTTAATCGTGTTATGCATAATAAAATTTTAAAGAAATTTTACTTTATAAATAAATTTAATCAAAGTCACATAGATAAACAAGATAAGGAAACAGCGATAATCTATAGAAATTATGATCAAAAAATTGATGAAAAATTGATTATGAAGATAAAAAATTATTGTAAAAAAAAGGGTAATAAATTTTTACTATCGAACAATATAAAATTATCCATAAAGCTTGATTTGGATGGTGCTTATATTCCTTCATTTAATAAAGATAAAAAACATCTCTCTTACTCATTTAAAAAAAAATTTATTATTCTAGGTTCAGCTCATAATGTTTATGAGATAAAAACTAAAGAGTTACAAATTGTTGAAGCTATCTTTTTGTCATCAGTTTTTAAGAAAAATAAAAACTATTTAGGGATTAATAGAGTTAAACTCTTATCTCTTTTAACTAAAAAACCGTTTATTGCTCTTGGTGGTATCTCAAAAGTTAATTTAAAAAAATTAAGCTTGATTAATTGTTCGGGTTTTGCTGGTATTTCTTTTTTTGAACAAAAAAAAGGCCCCTAAAAAGGGGCCTTTTTATTAATTTGTGTTCTAAATTAATTAGAATGCAAATGATAAACTTAGACCGTAGTACTCTTTATCCTGAAGTGCAGATGTAGAGAAGTCTATGTTTTCTGCTTCTTGATAGTTAGCAGAAACAGTCATTCCACCAGAAGTGTATGAAGTTACGATTTTAGTGTACTCAGCATCAACATTAGAAGCTGAAGCTTTGCTGTCTATTTCTTCAGTTGCATAAGATACAGAAATTGCATCTGATACAGTGTAAGAAATCTTCATAGCTTTAGCAGTTTGATCACTTATGTCTGTGTTACTATCATGATCATGATCAGAGTAAGCAAGTGTTACTGGACCATAAGCATATGATGCTTTCATAGACGTAGTGTCAGCGTTTGCAGTCGTTCCACCTTCACCAGCAGCATCACCATCACTTGAACCTTTACCATAACTAACTGTTAGACCTTCAACACCAGTGTATACTACAGCGTATGCAGTATCAGCCTCGTCTAGGCCTTTATTTGGTGAGTATGAAGCAGATACAGCTACACCATCAACCATTGAAGGTAATGTGTAATGCATCGAGTTATTAGTAAATCCTGATTCAGACAATATACTTGTTGTGCCTGTTAAATCAAAATTATCCCAGATGTTTCCAGCTGCAGTGTCACCTACTGCACTTTGTGCAGAGTCTCCACCTTCACCATGAAATACAAAAGTTCCTAAAGCATCAGAGCTAACTGTTACTTTGTGAGCATCAAAAACTGAACCTGTATCAACAACAGCTGCACTAGCTGCAGCACCATCAAATTCATCAATCGTGAAAGAAAGTCCAACAGTTATTCCATTGTCTAATTCACCTGAACCAGAAAACGTAATTTGGTTTCCCATTGTGAAAGACTTAGTAGAACTTTGCTCTTTTCCTGAGTAATTTTCCCAGTTGATTGATGCTGAACCAGTCACTGCTAATTCACCAGCAAATACTGATGTAGAAACAAGTGAAGCTGCTAAAGCAGTCATACCTATTTTTTTAAAGTTATTCATATTTTTCCTTTGTTTGTTGTTATTGTTATTATTAATAATAAACACCGAATGTGTATCAATTTAAGACGTAATTTTTATCAAAATGAGCATTTATTAATAAAAATTATTATAAGTGTTGTATTTTTACATCACTTTAAAAGTGGCTATTTACTTATACTTTTAGTAATTTTTTGAATATATTGTATAAAACTATTAAATTAACAACTAATTTTATTATGATTTCTTTTAAAAACCTAAAAACTATCTTTGCTCTAATTCTATCATCTATTATTTTAATTTCATGTAATGGAAAGCTTCCTGGAGGTGATGCCAGAAAATATCCTGATGATCCAAAATTGAGAGTTAAAAAAAACCTAGAAGAGGGAAGAGGTTTTAAAATTAAGGATTTAGGTAAGTCTAGTGGGGGAACTTTTGAATTTGCAAGTTCTAATGAGTTATGGAGAGCATCCCTTGACACTATAGATTTTATGCCTTTAGCATCAGTTAATTACAGTGGTGGTATTATAATTACAGATTGGTATTCAACCGATGAAAACTCAAATGAAAGTATTAAAATTTCAATTAGATTTTTGACAAATGAAATTAGATCTGATGCGCTTGATATTAAGGTTTTTAATAAAAAGTGCATAACACCATCAAATTGTGTAACCTCTGAAAAACAAGGGAATATTAATACTGAGTTAAAAACAAAAATTTTAAAAACAGCATCAATTTATCAGGCCGAAAAAAAATAATGGCCAGCAAAAATATTAAACTATAAATTTAAAATAAAAGATTAAATTTTCGTGGACAGATATAATTTCAAAACAGTAGAGGAAAAATGGCAAAAACTTTGGGGAGAAAAAAAATCATTTTCAACCAAAGTTGATAAAACTAAAAAAAAATTTTATTGTTTAGAAATGTTTCCTTACCCATCAGGTAAAATTCATATGGGTCATGTAAGAAATTATACAATAGGCGATGTGCTAGCTAGATTTAAAGCATTACAAGGTTATAATGTCCTTCATCCAATGGGATGGGACTCATTTGGTATGCCTGCTGAAAATGCAGCGAGACAAAACAATTTAGATCCTAAAACCTGGACTGAATCAAATATTAAAACCATGCGATCCCAACTTAAAAAGCTTGGGTTATCAATTGACTGGGATAAAGAAATCTCAACTTGTTCTGAAGACTATTATAAACACCAACAAGAATTCTTTTTAGACCTTTATGATAAAGGTTTGGTTTATAGAAAAGAGAATTATGTAAACTGGGATCCGGTAGATGAAACAGTTCTTGCTAATGAACAGGTGGTAGATGGCAAAGGTTGGAGATCTGGGGCCGCAGTTGAAAGAAAGAAGTTAAATCAATGGTTTTTTAACATTTCAAAATTTTCAGAAGAGCTTTTACAGGGACTAGAGGCCTTAGATCACTGGCCCAACAAAGTAAAAGTTATGCAAAAAAATTGGATTGGAAAATCTTTTGGTTGTGAGGTTGAGTTTAAAGTTGAAAGTGACAAACCCATTAAAAGCATTAAGTGCTATACAACAAGACCCGATACTTTATTTGGCTTTTCCTTTCTTGCTCTTTCAGTTGATCACCCCTTGGCAAAATATTACGAAGAAGATAAACAATTTCAGAAATTTAAAAAAGAATGTTCTAAAACAGGTACTACTGAAGAATCTATTGCTTCTGCTGAAAAACTTGGGTTTAAAACTGATATGATTGCAGTTAATCCTCTAGATAAAAATATGAAGGTTCCAGTTTATTTTGCAAACTTTGTATTAATGGACTATGGGTTAGGTGCTGTTTTTGGTTGTCCTGCACACGATCAAAGAGATCTGGATTTTGCAAAAAAATATAATTTAAAAATTACACCCGTTGTTAAGCCTGAAAAAGATAAAGGCTTTGAAATAAGTAATGAGGCTTATACAGGAGAAGGATATCTTTATAATTCAAAATTTCTTGATGGTTTAAAGGTGCCAAGCGAATCTATTATTAAGACAATAGAATTTCTTGAAAAGAATAATTTAGGAAAGAAAAAAATTAATTATCGATTAAAGGATTGGGGAATATCAAGACAAAGATATTGGGGCTGTCCGATTCCAATAGCTTATGATGAAAATGATCAGCCCATTAAAATTCCAAAAAATATGCTGCCTGTCAAACTTCCAGAAATTGATAAATTAAGTAGTACAGGCAACCCCTTAGATTCTGAGAATGAATGGAAATATTTTAATTTAGATGGAAAAAAATACAGAAGAGAAACTGATACTTTAGATACATTTGTTGATTCTTCTTGGTATTTTCTAAGATTTTGCTCTCCTCACAATACCAATCATGGCTTTACACAGGAAGAGGTGGATTATTGGATGCCGGTTGACCAGTATATTGGTGGGGTTGAACATGCTATTTTACACTTATTATACTCAAGGTTTTTTATGCAAGCTCTCTCCTATAAAAATGATACTTTTAAGCTTAAGGAACCCTTTAATGGACTATTTACGCAAGGTATGGTTTGTCACGAAACCTATAAAGACCAAAACAATGCATGGTTAAGTCCAGAAGAAGTGTCCTCTGAAGATGGTAAAAAGTTTTACAAAAAGGACAGCCCATCAGAGCAGGTAGTTGTTGGACCAACGGAATCCATGTCAAAATCGAAAAAAAATACTATAGACCCAGAAAGTATAATTAAAAATTATGGAGCAGATTCTGTAAGACTATTTATTTTATCAGATAGTCCTCCAGAAAAAGATGTTCAGTGGTCTGACCAAGGTATGTTGGCATCGTTCAAATTTGTTCAAAAATTGTGGACATTGAATTCTAAAGTTTTAGAAAAAATTAAAAATAACGACGAAACTAATAATGCAGAAAATTTAACCAAATTTACAAATCAACTAGTTTACAAAGTAACCCGAAACTTAGAAAAGTTTCACTACAATGTAATAGTTGCCAACCTTTATGAAATGTATAATTTTTTAATTAAAGAAATTGAAAAACCTATAAAAAAAGAAATTTTGATTGAAAATTATAAAAAAATTTTAATATTAATGAATCCATTTATTCCCCACTTTGCAGCTGAGTGCTTGGCCAATCTTGATGGAAAAGAGATAAATTGGCCCATAGTATCAAAAGAGGAATTGATAGAAGAGGAAGTTAATTTTGTTGTCCAAATAAATGGTAAAAAAAGAGCTATTTTAAAGGTTAATAGAGATATAGACGAAAATTCAATCTTAAATAAAATTAAATCAAATAATGAAACTGAAAAACTTTTACAAAATCAAAAAATAAAAAAAACAATTTTTGTGTCAAATAGACTTATAAATATTATAATCTAAAATGATTAAAAAAATCCTTATTCCAATTTTATTATTATTTTTGTCCTCTTGCGGATATGAAGCAATATATTCTCAAAAAAATAATGCTTATCATAATTTTTCAATAAGTGAGATTGTGCTTGATGGAGAGAATAATATTAATATAAGAATAAAATCAAAGCTAAATAATTATACTTTAGTTGAAAAAGATAAGAAATTTATTTTAAAGATAAAAAGTAGTGTAGAAAAAATTATACTTGCAAAAAATATCGCGGCTGATGCCACCCAATATAGAAGTGTCTTAAAACTTAGTGTGCAAGTTGTATTAGAAAATAATCTTGTAAATAATTTAGAAATAATTGAAAGTTTTGACTACGATAGCATAGAAAACACTTTTGATTTAAAAAGCTATGAAAGAGAAATTCAAAATACCTTGGCTAATACTGCTATTGATAAATTGATTTTTAAATTAACAAATATTCAATGATACTAAAATCATTTGATCTAAATAAATTAAAATTAAATAATCATAAATTTTACCTTTTTTATGGTGACAATGATGGTTTAAAAGAAGAAATTATAAAAAATTTATTTGAAAAAAATTATCTTAATCAAATCTACAGATATGAAGAAAAAGAAATATTAGATAATTCGGCTGATTTTTTTAATACTGTTCTTACAAAATCTTTCTTTGATAACGAAAAACTTATCATCATAAATAGAGCTACAGATAAGATAAAAAATTTAATAGAAGAGCTGATAGATAAAGATCCCGTAGATATTCAATTTATTTTGAATTCAAAAAATCTTGAAAAAAAGTCGACTTTAAGAAAACTTTTTGAAAAAGAAAAAAATACTGCATGTGTGCCATTTTATGAAGACAATAATCAAACTCTAAATTCTATAATCAGCAAATTCTTTAGAGATAAAAAAATTCCTATTTCACAGCAACTAATTAATATTTTAATTGAAAGAAGTAGAGGTGATAGGAAAAATTTAAATAATGAATTACAAAAGATAGAGAGTTTTTCTTTAAATAAAAAAAGCATATCCCTTCAAGAGATAATTAAATTAACCAACCTTGCGGATAATTATAGCGCATCAGAACTGATTGATCATTCACTTGCTAAAAACACTAGAAAAACTGTCACTATTTTGAATGAAAATAATTATTCTGATGAAGATAATATAATAATTATAAGAACATTATTAGCTAAACTTAAAAGATTGCTTAAAATTCATGAATTGATTGATGAAAAGAACAGTATTGATCAAGTAGTTTCCTCATTCAAACCGCCAATTTTTTGGAAAGATAAATCTGTAGTTACACAACAAATAAGGTCTTGGAGAAAAAATGAATTAAAAAATTTAATTTATGAAACCAATGAAATTGAGCTTTTAATTAAAAAAAATTCAACTATTGGAAAAAATATTTTATCAGATTTTATAATTAACAATTCAAAAAAAATTAATAATTAGATTTTATAATCTCAATTATTTTATTCAATTGGTCTAGATCTTTGTATTCCAACACTAAAGATCCGCTGTTATTTTTTTTATTTTTAATTAAGACATTAAGTCCAATCTTTTCTCGAACTGAATTTTCTAAAGATTGTAAATTAATATCTCTTACTCCTTTAAGAGACTGTTTCTTTATCTTAAAAATTTTTACAAAATTTTCTGCTTGTCTAACAGAAAGATTTTTCTCAATTATTTTATTTGCCACAAATTCTGCATTTTCAAGACCAACTAATATTTTTGCATGCCCTGGAGTTAGTTTTTTTATTTCAATTAATTTTAATACAGCTTCTGGTAGCGCTAATAATCTTAAAAAATTAGCTATGTGACTTCTACTTTTCCCAATAAATTCTGCTACTTTTTCTTGATCATAAGAAAATTCCTCGATAAGCCTTTGATAACCACGCGCTTCTTCTATTGCATTAAGATCATTTCTTTGAACATTTTCAATGATAGCGAATTCAAGAGATTTTAGGTCATCCACATCTGCTATTACGACGGGTACTTCGTGAAGACCTGCTTTTTGCGCTGCTAACCACCTTCTCTCACCGGCAATTATTTCATATTTGGAGTTATTGTCAGATGATTTTCTAACAATTATTGGCTGGATAATGCCTCTTTCTTTTATAGAGTTTGTTAGATCTTGCAAATTATCTTCATCAAAAAATTTTCTTGGTTGAAACTTATTACTTACTAATTCACTTATGGATAATTTATTAATATTTATTTCAGTCTTTGTTTCACCTATCAATGATGACAGTCCTCTACCCAGCCCCTTCTTGATTTTATTTGTATCCATTATGCAGCACTCCCTATAATTTGTTCTTGATTAATAAACTCATCTGTAAAACCTAAATATGACTTACTCCCAGGACAAGACTTATCGTAAATTAGAACTGGCATCCCATGAGATGGTGCTTCTGATAGTCTTACATTTCTTGGTATCACTGTTTGATAAACTTTATCATTAAAAAAATCTCTAGCTTCCTTTTCAACTTGAGAAGATAATTTATTTCGCTTGTCAAACATGGTTAAAAGTATTCCTCTAATTTTTAATTTTGGATTTAAACTTACTTTTATTCTCTCTATTGTCTTCATTAGCTGCGTTAAACCCTCTAGGGCAAAAAATTCTGCCTGTAAGGGGACTACGAGCGAGTCAGATGACACTAAAGCCATGACGGTAAGCAAACTTAAAGATGGTGGGCAGTCTATAAGTATGTAATCATGGACTGCTCTAGAATCATTTAAATAAGCGGTTAATTCACCTTTTAAAATGAAGGCTCTCCTATTGTCTCCAGCAGTTTCGGCTTCTAATCCAGATAAATCAACATTGGAAGTTACTATATCTAAGTTTTTAAAGTTTGTTTTTTTAATTACTTCTGAAATTGACTTAGATCCATTGAGAACACCGTAAATTGTTTCACCAGAATCTTCCAAGTTAGACAAGCCTAGTCCCGTTGTTGCATTACCCTGTGGATCAAGATCAATTATTAAAACTTTTTTTTCCTTTTGTGCTAGGCCAGCTGCAAGATTTATTACTGTTGTGGTTTTTCCTACCCCACCCTTTTGATTTATTACAGAAATAATTTGCATTTAATTTTTTTTAATATTTTTTATATTTAATAAAAATGAATCTTTGCTTGTAATACTTTTTTTCTTTTGAAAATCAAAGTCCCAGTTTTTTAAAGTTTCTTCTAATATTTTTTCTCCATTTTTACCCATGAACAAAATTAAATTTTTATAACTACTAAAATTTTTATAAACTAAATCTAAAACTACAGGTAATGGTTTAAAGGCTCTTGCCATTATTGTGCCTGTCTCTAAATTTTTTGCCTCAAAAATATTTTCTTGTATAGTTTCTGTATTTAATTTTAAATCTCTTGATACTTTTCTTAAAAAGGCACTCTTATGATGACTTTTTTCATATAATTGTACTTTTGTTGAATTTTTCAAATTTTTAATCATAATTGATATAATTATCCCTGGCATTCCTCCACCAGAGCCTATATCTGTTATTATACCGCAATTTAAATCAACAAATTCAATTATTTGTGCTGAATCTACTATATGACGCTCCCTAATAACCTCTATTTTTGCTGTTTCTTTGCTTATAATGTTAATTTCTTCATTTCTTTTCTGAAGCATAATAATTAAACTCTCAAAATCTACAAATGTTTCACGTGAAACATTTTGGTCTTTTAGTAGTGGGTATTTTTTTAAAATTTCTTCCATTAAGCTGTAAGCTTAATAGACTTTCTTTTTACATGTGACAACAAAATATACACAGCAGCTGGAGTTATTCCATCAATACGCAGCGCTTGTCCCATAGTTTTTGGCTTTATTTGTTTAAACTTAGCTTTTACCTCATTAGAAAGGCCTGAAAGATCGTCATAATTAACTTTCTCTGGTATAATTAAATTTTCATCCCTTTTGAAGGCTAATATATCAGCTTTTTGTTTTTTAAGATATCCCATATAATGAGCATTTATTTCTATTTGCTCATCTATTTTTTCATCAAAAAAAGGTATTTCTGGCCAAATTTCTCTTATTTTTTTCATATTAACACCTTTTTGAGCCAATATTTCATTAGATTTTCTTAAAACACCATCTTTTGCAATTTTTATATCAAAATCTTTAATTTTATTTGGAGATATTGATAATTCAGACATTCTCTTTGAAACTATTCCTAATTTATATTTTTTATCTATAAAAATATCTTCTCTTATTTTTGATATTAATCCAATATTAATACCTTTATTTGTTAATCTTTGGTCGGCATTATCCGCTCTTAGACTTAATCTATATTCTGCTCTTGAGGTAAACATTCTATAGGGCTCAGCAACGCCCTTGGTCACCAAATCATCGATCATAACCCCAATGTAAGCATCTGATCTATCTAAAATAAAAGGTTCCTTTTTCTTAAAAGATAAAGCAGCGTTAATTCCAGCTATCAACCCTTGAGCGGCTGCTTCTTCATAGCCGGTCGTACCATTTATTTGTCCAGCAAGGTATAAGTTTTGAATTTTTTTAGTTTCAAGAGTTAAAAATAGCTCTCTAGGATCTATATAGTCATATTCTATTGCATAACCAGGCCTAATTATCTTTACGTTTTCTAAACCGTTGATATTATTACATATTTCTTGCTGTACATCAAAAGGTAGAGAAGTTGATATTCCATTTGGGTATATTGTGTGGTCATTTAACCCTTCTGGTTCTAAATATATCTGATGACGGTCCTTATCTGCAAACTTTACTATCTTATCCTCTATTGAAGGACAGTATCTTGGCCCAACCCCCTGTATGCTTCCTGAATACATGGCACTTCTTTTTATATTTTTTTGAATTATTTTATGAACCTTTTCATTCGTATAAGTCATCCGGCATGAAACTTGTTTGTTTAAATTTTTTTTAGTTAGGAAAGAAAAAAAGTAAGGATCCTCATCTGCAAACTGTTCTTCTAAATTATCATACTTAATTGTTCTAGAGTCTAACCTGGGTGGTGTTCCCGTCTTAAGTCTTCCTATTTTGAAATCATACTTTTCAAGTTGCTCACTTAACCCTGTTGAAGGCTTCTCATCAAACCTTCCCGCTGGCGTTCTCTCATCACCAATATGAATCAGGCCATTCAAAAATGTGCCAGTTGTTAAGATCAACTTACTACATAAAATTCTTTTTCCTGACTTTGTTTCAAAACCACTTATAGTGTTTTTATTAAAAATAAACTTTATTACTGGATCTGGAAAAATGTTTAAATTACAGTAGTTTAATAACTTTTCTTGCATATATTTACGGTATAAAGATCTGTCTGATTGTGTTCTTGGCCCTTGAACTGCAGGCCCCCTACTTCTGTTTAATAATCTAAATTGTATTCCTGATTTATCAGCAACCTCTCCCATCACACCATCCAGGGCATCTATCTCTCTAACAAGATGACCTTTACCAAGACCACCTATCGCTGGGTTACAAGACATCTCACCTATAGTTTCAATTTTATGAGTGAACAGGGCAGTGTTAACTCCAAGACGTGCAGACGCTGCTGCAGCTTCGCAACCCGCGTGTCCTCCTCCAATAACTACTACCTCAAATGATAAATCATTTTTCATAAGTTAAATTTATAACCAATATAAATATTTACAAGCAGACAGTATTTTTTTAAGAAATACTTGTTAAGACAATTGTGGCTATTTTTTTATGATTAAAATTGAAGAATTAGTTATTGTTATCAACAAAAATGTGAAAATAGGCTAAAAAAACCCTTTAAATGTTATTATTTGCCGATGCAAAAATCGTTGAAAATACTACCTAATATCTCTTCAACATCTACTTTTCCAACTATCATTCCTAAATGTCGTGTTGCTAAACGAAGATCTTCTGCAGCTTTATCAAAGTCTTCAGCTTCATTTTTTTCTTCAAAGTTTTTCAAATAATTTAAGCTTTGTTCAAGATGTTGTCTGTGCCTTTCACGAGTAATTAAAATATCTTCACTTGTGATAAATTTATTTTTTAATTTGTTTTTAATTTTTAAAATTAAATCTTCTATGTTGAGATTGTTTTTTACTGAAATTAAAACATGTTCAAAATTTTTTATTTCAGAACTTAAATCTTCTTTTAAAAGATCAGATTTATTAACTACAAGTATTGCATTTTCATCCATCAATTCTTTTAAAACTCCTTTAAAATCAATGCTTTTAGAGTCTATAACGATCAACTTTAGATCTGCATTTTCTGCCTTATCAAGTGCTAATTTTATCCCTTTTTTTTCTATTTCATTTTTAGAATCTCTAATTCCTGCTGTGTCAGAAACCACAACTGGATAACCATCAATATTTAAATGTGTTTCTATTACGTCTCTTGTAGTTCCTGCTATCTCAGATACTATTGCAACATCTCGATTTGAAAGATGATTTAACAAACTAGATTTTCCAGCATTAGTTGGTCCTATAATTGCGATTTTAAAACCTTCTCTAATTCTTTCTCCAACCTTCTGATCATTCAAAATTTTTTGAATATTTAGGATGACTTCGTTAGAAATTTTTTTAATATTTTTTAAAATATCTTCTGGTAAGCCTTCGTCTGGAAAATCTATTTTCGCTTCAACGTGTGATAAAATTTTTAAAAGTTTTTCTCGAAGGTTATTAAATTTATCAGCTGACTTTCCATTCATAATTTTTATTGCTTGTTGTCTTTGAATTTCAGTTTCTGCAGAAATTAAATCTGCAATACTTTCTGCCTTGAGTAAATTTATTTTTCCATTTTGAAATGCAAGTTTTGTAAATTCACCTGGCTCGGCTAAACGACAATTGGCAACTTTTGAAATAGAGGCATGTAGGGCATCAATTACAGCTTTGCTGCCATGTATATGAAACTCGACCATATCTTCACCTGTGTAGCTCTCAGGGCCAGGAAACCACAATATTATACCCTCATCAATAAGATCAGAAGTATTGATTTTGTTGATTTTTCTGAGTGTGGCAACTCTTGGTTCTGGAATTGCCGCATTGGTTAATAATTCTATTACTTTTTTAGTATCCTCACCCGAAACTCTAATAATAGCTATCCCAGAAATACCAGGGCCAGTTGATAGAGCATAAATTGTCATGCTAATATTATAGCTTCTATTTTACAGTTCTGTAAAACTTTAAATTAATAGGTTGGGGGAGTGTTAAGCTGGTTTGTTCATTGAATTAAAGAAATCTGCATTATTTTTTGTTTCTTTAAGTTTTGAATTAATAAATTCAATTGCATCCATAGTTCCCATTGGAGCAATAATTCTTCTTAGAACATTCATTTTTGAAAGATCATCTTTATTAAAAAGTAATTCTTCTCTCCTCGTTCCAGATTTGGTTATATCAATCGCAGGATAAATTCTCTTCTCTGCAATTTTTCTATCAAGAACTGTTTCGCTATTTCCTGTTCCTTTAAATTCTTCGAAAATTACTTCATCCATTCTCGATCCTGTATCAATTAAAGCGGTTGAAATAATTGTTAAAGATCCGCCTTCTTCAATATTTCTTGCGGCACCAAAAAATCTTTTTGGTCTTTGTAATGCATTTGCATCAACACCCCCTGTTAAAACTTTTCCAGAACTTGGTATCACGGCATTGTAAGCTCTACCCAATCTCGTAATTGAGTCTAATAAAATCACTACATCTTTTTTATGTTCGGTTAATCTTTTTGCTTTTTCAATTACCATTTCAGCAACAGCAACGTGTCTTGAAGCTGGCTCATCAAATGTGGAACTAATAACTTCACCCTTAACCGTTCTTTGCATGTCGGTTACTTCTTCTGGTCTTTCATCAATTAATAAAACCATCAAGTAACTTTCTGGATAATTTGTAGCGATTGAGTTTGCAATACTTTGTAAGATCATTGTTTTACCAGCCTTAGGAGGTGAAATAATTATTGACCTTTGACCTTTTCCAATTGGGCTCACAAGATCAATTAGTCTTGCTGTTAAATCTGGTT
>Ga0208414_1002034_pt1 | contig 14096 bp, 15 predicted proteins | sample AntAceMetag02UKE_FD_184770 | JGI IMG/M metagenome (GOLD analysis project Ga0208414, IMG submission 184770) | Saline lake microbial communities from Ace Lake, Antarctica - Antarctic Ace Lake Metagenome 02UKE (SPAdes) (version 2) | ecosystem: Environmental > Aquatic > Non-marine Saline and... | reverse complement strand
ATCGGTTGCCACGGTGAGTGGGAAAAACATTCCCGGTGCACCGATCGCACTCTCAGAGGTTCTTCCCGCCACGAGGTATACCTACAGCCGCCACGTGCGAGAGGGTGCTGAACCACCCGTGAAGCTCGAATGGCCCGATTATTCCTAGGATTGAAGCTTTCAGACCGTCACCCGCGCTATGCCCCTGGGGGATAGCGCGGGTGTGAAGAAGAATGCACAGACCATCGCCATAATCCGCTTTATTTCGGGCCCCTGGGGCCGCGGAGCCCGCTTTCTGGGAGGCATTGTGCTCTGGAGCTTTGCGATTATGGAGGGTGGTTGGGCCTCTCTCTTGGCAATCCCCGGAACACTCATGCTGGTGACAGGGGTGATGAACTACTGCCCAGCCGGTCTCATGCTGAAGAAGCCGACCGGCCGCTCTGATCTGAGTTCATGGCTTCTCTGAAGCCCGTGAACCTGCTCAAGAGCTAGCACGACACGGGTGTCGCGCACTATCTGTCACCGATGTGTCCGGGCCACACACACTAGGAACACCACAGGGGCCTGCTGTTCACAGAGCGTCGACACTCATCACGCCATTCAATGTGACGATCTACCGCCCGCCTAGGGTGTCCACCGCGCGGGATGGAAAGGTTTCCTTCAACCGTTGGCAGAGCCCAACCTCATTCCCGCCGAAGGGTGGATACGGTGCGGGAATGAAAGACGACTTTCGCCGAGTCCTTGCAGAATGCAAGCACACGGTTTATGGTGAAGAGATGAGCCCCAACGTCCTCATCAGAAATATGCCAGCAGACGTCCACGAAGTGATTGTGGCCCGTGCTCTTGCGGAGGGACTGTCGCTCCAGGAGTATCTGATGCGACACTTCAGGGAGTTCGCTTCCCGACCCACGATGGCCGAGCTGATGGACACGGCAGCGGAGCGAGCCGCCGACGCCGGTGGAACGGATGCCAACGCTGAGGACATCGTGGGATGGATTCGTGAGGCAAGGGAAGATCGCGAAGCTCGGCAGTGGTAGCGCTCGTCGTTGACGCCTCGGTAGTCGTCGATGGCATGGTTTCATCTGGAGTCAGAGGTAATCGGTGTCGAGCGATTTTGCAAGAACACTGTTTTGTTCCAGAACTTCTGTTCTCCGAGGTGGCCTCAGCCCTAGCGCGTTGGGAGCGCCATACAGGTTCAGCGGCTGAGGACGAGTTTTCGTCTGTTCTGGCTTTCGGGTGGACGACTGTGGGTCACGGTGAATGGGGCAGCCGCCTGTGGGGGCTTCGCCACAATCTTTCTCTTTACGACGCCACCTATGTGGCCATCGCGCAAACACTAGACATCGCCCTTGCAACAACGGATCGTAAATTTGCCGCCACAGCGCGCAAGTATTGCGACGTGCTCCTACCCGAATGAAAGCTGTCCTCACCAGGGCTGTGAGAAGCCTCAGTGTGTGAGTGCTTGCCCGTCTTAGCTTCGCCGCGTCAGACACAACATCGTTTCTGTTCTCACACTTGTCACACAAAACAGCCGATGTCTTGGGAACGGTTCGCTCCAAAGACCCACCCCGCCGACTCAGATTGGCGAGAACACCGCTCCCACTCGACCAGCGTCACCGCTCGCCCGTATAGGTATTTCAGCATCACGAGTCGCAGCGCATGTTACCCAGCCGGCTATGCGGCAAGCCGCGTCGTCCGAGCCGGGTGCCCTAAGGAAAGATGTGGCCCTGGGCACCCGGAGCCCCGGAAAGCGAACAGAGTGACCCGAGATGGCAGTGGAGGAATAGCTTATGGCGGAGGTAACGTGTTGCCCGGTGTGTAGGGCACCGTGGGTGTGGGGCAACGACTTCTGTGTTCAGTGTGGTCATTCTGCGCCCCACCAGAGCACGCGCGCCCGTGGTCATGGCATTTCTGTGAGGGTCCCCGAACGGCTCGGTCACCGTGGGTGACGTTCTCTATGGGCTGACGTGGTGGATGTGGCTCGCTCTGGACTCCTGGCTGGTGTGGTCACCACTGCTGCTGTATTGGTGGCTCAAAAAGCGCAAGAACTCCCGTCGCCCGTGAGTCTTCTTGCTCGCCTTGCGGGGTATTTGGGCATTGGCCCCCAGGCTCTGGTTGCAGCTTTCGTCGTTGTTTCCGCGGGTGGTGTGGTGCTCGCGGGGGTAAGTGCACCCCCACCGGCAGGCATGGTGACAGCTGGGCCCACCACCCACAGTAATTGCCCGCAGATACAGCAGTTCACTTCGCCCTATCTGTCGGAATGGAGCGGTTTTGTTGAGGGCGAGGACTTTGTCAGCCTCGGAGTCTTGTCCTTTTTGTCAACTCAGCTCGGTCTTGTTGTTGACGATGCTGAAGCTGCCGGTGTTCACTGGCTGATCCGGCCAATGACTGGTTTCGGCTCTTGGCCTTCGGTTCACAAGGGTTTGAGGCGCCCGATCAGCTTGATCGTGGCCAACTCGATGATGAGCGCAGGTTTGAAGTGTTGGAGCGTATTGCCCGATGGGTGTCTAATGCCCACTCCACTTGTGTTGGGTGGGTAGCCTAAGCGTTCAACTTATCGCTCCTAAAAATGCGCCCAGCTAAGCGAATAATTGTTGTTCGAGGAACAAAGCGTTGAAGGCCCGTCATCACCCTGCTGGATCTTCCCACCACGGCACTGGGAGGTGATTTCCTTTTCTCCAGTGCATCAAAAGCGGTCGTGATGACGTCGCGAATGGGGGCCAGTGCGCCACCGGCGACTCTGCCCCCTGCAACCTCAAAGAACTCGGTGGCGGTGCCACCGGGGGAGAGTGCGGGCGCGGTCACCCCCGGTACCCTCCAGTTCACCCCACAGAGCCTAGGTGAAAGAGAGCACATACGCTTTGGTCGCTGCATAGATGGCCATATTGGGAATGGGTTGATAGGCAGCGGTGGAGGCCACATTGATGATGGTGCCGGTGTTGCGGGCTACCATTCCCGCAACAAAGAGGGTGGTCAGTTGGGTGAGGGTGAGAACGTTCAAGGTGATCTCTTCGGTCAGAAGTGTCAGGTCTCCCTCGGCCACCCGGCCGATGTGACCAAAGCCTGCGTTATTGACCAGAATGTCGACCTGTGTGGAGCCAATCTTCTTGGCCAGCTCGGCTGTGGAGTCGCGGGCGGAGAGGTCTGCTTCAATCACTGTCACCTCCACGCTGGGGAGGGCTTGAATGTTCCTAGCAAGCTTTTCTAGCCGATCCCCTCAACGAGCCACAATGATGAGGTTGGCGCCTCGTGCAGCGAACTCTCTGGCAAAGGCGTCACCGATTCCGCTGCTGGCTCCGGTAATCAGGGCTGTCTGGTTGTCATATCGCATAGGCCAAAGCTAACAGCCGGTACTCGAGGGCCAATGAAAATCCCCGGCTGCGTGGTCCCACCACGGCCAGTTCCATCTGCAGCGCGGTGTCTCATCACTGTTTCTCGCCGGGCTCCATCACCCGGCAATCACCTGTTCACCTCGGACGTCATCGCCCAGACCATGATGAATGTGGTCTCATTCGACCGGAAGTAGAGGATTTTGCTTGTTAAGGTTTCGGCCGTCTTCGAGCCGCTGTTCCTTTCCCTACTCTCCGATGGCGGGGAGTTTGTGGCCAAAGGTGAATGGCAAAGTCGTCTTGCCTCGCTTTTTGTTGCGATGGGTCTCAAAATCGCATAGGTTTGCCCCAATCCAAATTTTATTTGGGGACATCGCTGAAGATGAATACAACAGATGAGAGGAATTAGCATGATTACTCGTAAATGGACCGGGCTTGCAAGCCTGGTTGCAATCGCTGCGTTGACGGCCGGCTGCGCTACTACAGACCCAGTCACCGAAGCTACAGAAGAACCCACCGCAGAAACAGAAGAAACCGTTGAGCTGCGCACGCTCCGCGTGGCGCATATCTATGACGCGCAACACCCCGTGGAAATATGTGGTGTTCCTGCGGTCCAAGCTGCCCTCATGGGCAGTTCACTTGCCATGGAATCCTTCCCTGGTGGCCAGCTAGGTAGCGAAAACGAAATCGTTGAACAAGTTCTTGATGGCAGCCTTGACTTTGCCTTCGCCGGAGCAGCATTCTTGAGCCAGTACGACGAGAACGTTGGCGTTCTCGACGCACCATTTGCTTACCGCGATGTGGCTCACTTCAACGACATTGTGCAGGGCCCCATTGCTGCAGAGCTGTTCGCGGGCCTCCGCGAAGCCTCCACCTTGGATGTCTTTGGTACCTGGTATTACGGCACGAGGCACCTCACCAGCAACTTCCCGGTGACCACCTCAGACGACATGGCCGGGATTAAGCTTCGTGTGCCCGATGCGCCGTTGTACCTGACTGCTGCAGAGATCCTCGGTGGTGTCGGAACTCCGGTTGCCTTCGCTGAGCTCTATGTTTCACTCCAGCAGGGTGTGGTGGATGCACAAGAAAACCCCATCCCCACCATTGATGGCCAGAAGTTCTATGAGGTTCAGGACTACATCAACCTCACCGGCCACATGATCCAAGGGGTCATGATGACTTCCAGTGATGCCGTCACCGCAACGCTCACCTCCGACGAGATTGCTTTGCTCCGCGAAGCCACTCTCGCTGGGGCAATCGCGACCAGTGCCTGCATTGAAGAGCAAGAAGAGACCCGTTTGCTCGAATGGGAAGCGGAGGGCCTGATGATGGTCAACCGTGATGTCGACGTAGCAGGCTTCCAAGCCCGCGCAGCAGACATCATCCCTGGCAGTGATTTCCCCTGGGTAGAGACATACCTGGCCATTCAAAACGGCTAATTTGTCTGAATCTCCAGAAGTGTTTCTGAAGATGAGGCGCAGCGTTCCGCTGCGCCTCATCTTCACACTCCAACGAGCACTGTCCTATGTCCTTTTGTTAACCGTTCTTGGCTTGGTCTTAGTTCAGGTCTACACCCGCTATGTGCTCAACAGCCCGTTTACCTGGACGGAAGAAATCGCTCGATTTGCGATGGTCTGGTTTACTTTTATCGCTGCCTCGTATGTCATGGCAGAGCGCCGGCACATTAGAGTGATTTTCTTCGACAGCCTGTTAGGTTCACTCGGCCGGAACATCGTCAACTGGTTTGCCCAAGTCGTGGTGATTGGGGTGAGCCTGGTGATGCTCTATGGCAGCTATTTGGCCTCAGATGCCAGCCAAATTAGTGGCACAGCCTCTGGCCTGCCCATGTCTTTTGTTTACTACGGCGCGCTGATTGGTTACGCGCTGATGGTGCTCCACGCTGTTGTGGAAGCCATTGATACCGCGACCGGCCGGGTTCAGCCCTCTGTCGAACAAGATCTGCTAAGCGTGGGGGAATAATGAGCTTGACCATTCTGTTCGGACTTCTCATCGTCTTGCTGATGCTTCGCGTGCCGGTAGCGTTCTCGCTATTGGTGCCCTCCCTGGTGTATTTGTTCCTCGACCCCACGGCAAACTTTGGCAGCGCCATTCAGCGTTCAGTGGCCGGTGTTAATACTTTCCCGCTTCTGGCTGTACCGCTATTTATGATGTTGGGAAACGTCGCCAATATCAGCGGAGTAACCGATAAGATTTACGAAGCCGCCACCGCCTTGGTCGGACACGTCCGAGGGAGCCTCGGCTATGTCAACGTCCTCACCAGCTTCGTTTTCGCCTGGATGAGTGGCGCGGCGATTGCCGACACGGCGGCCATGGGCCGCGTGCAAGTGCCGGCGATGATTGCGCGTGGTTACCCTCAGGGCTTCAGCCTGGGAATCACCGCGGGCTCGTCTTTGGTTTCGCCCATTCTTCCGCCCAGCATTCCGGCAGTGATTTATGCCGTGACGGCGGGGGTCTCGGTGGGGGGATTGTTTCTCGCTGGAATTGGACCGGCAATTTTGCTGGTCATCGTGTTGTCTATTTCCGTGTGGATTTCCATGCGCAAACGCGAAGATCTCAAAGTCGCGAAGGCCTCGCCAAAAACTCAGGCGATCAGCCTTCTCAAAGCTTTGCCCGGCTTTGGCACAGCCGTCATCATTCTCGGTGGCATCCTCGGGGGAATCTTTACCCCCACGGAGGCTGCGGGGATTGCTGTGACCTACATGTTTATTCTTACGGTCATTTATCGCCGGGCCAGCCTGAGGTCTTTTGGCAAAGTGTTCCGAGACACCACGGTGACGGCAGGATCTATCCTGCTAATTGTCACAGCGGCGGCGCTTTTTGGATGGATTTTGGCTCGCGAACGAGTGCCCCAACTTGCCGCTGAATTCTTCCTCGGAATTACCGATAATCCGTGGGTGTTTTTGATTCTGCTGAACGTCCTATTGCTGTTGGTGGGAAGCGTGCTGGAACCCACGGCAGCGATTCTGATTATCGTCCCTGTGTTAGCGCCGGTGGCGATGGCCTTTGGGCTTGATCCCCTTCACGTGGGAATTGTAATCATCTTCAACCTGCTGATGGGGTTGCTCACACCACCGGTGGGGTTGGTGCTCTTTGTGTTGTCCAGCGTGACGGATATTCCGGTAAAGGATGTCGTGCGCGGGGTGTCGCCGATATATCTCCCACTGCTGGCAACGCTGATGGTGTTGACTTTTGTCCCCGCAATTTCGACCTTCTTACCGGCACTCTTTGGATTGGGCTAATCACATGACTCTTCTTTCGCAGGCGCGGGCACTCGATATTCGTTTCCCCACCTCGCTGGAGCTGGATGGTTCCGACGCTGTCAATGTCAACCCCGACTATTCGGCTGCCTACCTGGAGTTACATCTGAGCTCTGGGGAGATCGGTCACTCTTTAGTTTTTACGGGGGGCCGCGGCAACGAAATTATGGTCTCGGCTATTCGTTCCGTTGCTGCGCTACTTGATGGCCACGACATGGAGGCATTGTTGGCAGACATGCGAGAAGCGTCGCGTGTAGTTGTTCACGATTCCCAAATGCGGTGGCTGGGACCAGAAAAGGGTGTCTCTCACATGGCCGCCGGCGCTGTGGTGAATGCCCTATGGGATATCAAAGCACGCCGGGCACAGCTGCCGCTCTGGGAGTATTTGGCTCGGATGTCTTCAGAAGAGCTGGTGGGCGTGGTTGATTTCACCCACATTCAAAATGCCCTCACCGAAGCAGAGGCGTTAGACATTCTGCGCCGCGGGCAAGCAGGCAAAGAAGAGCGAATTGCCCACTTGCGTTCCAACGGCTATCCCGCCTATACGACGACACCGGGGTGGTTGGGGTATTCGGATGAAAAGATGCTGCGCCTTTCCCACGAAGCGGTGGCCGATGGGTTTGGGCTTATCAAACTCAAAGTGGGTGGCTCGCTCGAGGACGATATGCGACGCGTGGCGCTGGTGCGCGACGCGTTGGGCCCGGACTTTCCTGTGGCAATTGATGCCAACCAGAAATGGGAAGTGGGCGAGGCAATCGAGTGGGTCAAAGCCCTCTCCCCATGGAATCCCTACTGGATTGAAGAGGCCACAAGCACAGACGACATTTTGGGGCACGCGGACATTCGTGCAGCAATTTCCCCTGTGCGCGTGGCAACGGGTGAGGCTGTGCAAAGTCGCATCGTGTTCAAGCAGCTCCTTCAGGTACAGGCCATCGACGTCATGCAAATTGATTCCACCAGGGTCGCCGGGGTCAATGAAAATATTGCAAACCTGCTCTTAGCGGCAAAGTTTGGTGTGATCGTCTGCCCCCACGCGGGTGGGGTGGGCTTGTGTGAACTGGTGCGACACTTCTCGTTCTTTGACTACGCGGTGGTCTCGACACACTCTGAAGGTCGCTTCATCGAATATGTCGACCACCTCCACGAACACTTCGTTGACCCTGTGGTCGTGGAGGGTGGAAAATACGTAGCCCCGCGCGTGCCGGGAATCAGTGCTGAAATGCATGCTGACTCCCTCACACAGTGGGAATACCCCGGTGGCCCAGAGTGGACGCGACTTCTCGGCTCGCCTTGACCGGTGATGCCTTGCACGGATTGTGTTCTCGAGCAGGAACATGATCGTGGGTTGTTTCGTGGTGTGTCACAGAGGCGACAGGCGGACGAGCCCCGTGTGCGCTGCTCTTTTTTCGAGATAAACTTAGGTCCTCATCACGAGTTGTAGCTGTAGGTACCTAGCTGGCTACGCGGCAACCCGCTTCTCACGAGCCGGGTGCCCTAGGGAAAGATGTGGCCCTGGGCTCACTGGTTCGGGGCAAGTCGTGAGTCTGAGGGAACAACCCCATGTTGTTCCCGGGGCTCCGTGACCAGCCTTGGTGCTGGAAGGAGAAGCTATGCGCGATTCAACCTATTCCCTTTACACCTTTCGTGGCGTGAAGCCGCGAGCACAGTGGGATCCCCGCGTGCTCGACGATCTTGAGGGGGACATCGAGTCCAAGGATGTGGGCGAGGTAAGCATTGTGGCCCGGGATGCTGTGTCGGCGAAGAAACGCTGCGAAGAAGGCCGTTGGGTGCGACTGCGCCACACCGCAACCCGGGCGCTCTTACCTGGGGAACTCAGTGCTCAGGCACGGGGGACCATAGTCGGGGATGCCGCTTTTGATCAGGCCTGGGTGCCCCTGATCGATGCGATCGAGCAGGCCAGCGGTGACTATGCCATCGGATCGTGGGTGCACATTTCCTTCCTCAGCGAGAAACACCGCTTTCACCCGTCTGGAAGTCCGTTCCTGAGGGTGAAAGTGCAAAAAGACGGGCACGGGCACCTTCAAGTGGGCGGTGACAGCAGCTACCGCTATCTTCCCGGTGCTGCAGAAACCTTGGTTCCCCAGGGGTGGAGAAAACCCACTAACAAGTATCAGCATGGGTTCACCTCTCCACTACCCGCGGGCTTTACTTTCACGCAGGCTCTCCACCGGGGGCTCTCTGCGTTGACGTCGGCGGTGGAATACAGCAGCGACGACTATCTGCTTATCCACGGCGAAGCCGCGGGCACTATGTCGTTCCTCGACGGGTTTCATCCGACCCCTAAAGGGCAGCTTATTTATCACCACCTGCCGGTTACCGAGGAGGTACGTGCCGCCCTTCAGGCCAGAATGGACCCGTTTGGTGGATATTGTCCCAAGAATGTGGACCTCACCGCAGAAGACCGCGAGGCCTTCATCACACGCCATAAGACCCTCGCCTCCATTCACGACTGGACGGACGACATGATCCAAGAAGCAATTGTTCACGGCGCCTAGGGAAGCCTTGTTTGACAGTGCCGAAGAAATATTGGGCTTGGCGCTCCGAATCCCCAGGTCACGCTCCTCCTCGGTGAGTGGTGGTGGGTGCTCTCGATCTCTCCCGCGTTACGGGCGAAGTTGTGTGCGCTCCGTTGACTGGGGTTCTGGTTCGGAGCCCGCGGGTCATCGCTGACCGCAGCTGCGGCGGGGTGCAGTGGTCACTCGGGGGACGCAGTGTTTGCTTGGCGTAGAAAACGTCCCACAGTCACTGCTGCCTGAGCGACAAGCCAAAGAAAGAGCCTGCGCGGGTGCTTTTTGGTGAGGGAAAGTGTTCTGTGGGTTATTTATCGCTCTTGAAGATACGTCCTGCGACACGAATGATGGAGGCGCGGGGGATAAAGGCTTGGACACCACTCATCATTTTGTTGGTTCGTCCCACCACCACGCTCGGTGGTGACTTCTTCTTTTCGAGTGCCTTAAAGGCTGTGTCGACGACATCACTTACGGGGGCTAGAACACTGCTAGCGACCCTTCCGCCGGCAACCTCAAAGAACTCTGTGGCGGTGCCACCGGGGGAGAGCGCCAGGGCTTTCACCCCTGTGCCCTCAAGTTCACCCCAGAGGGCTTCGGTGAAGGAGAGAACATACGCTTTGGTAGCGGCATAGATGGCCATGTTGGGAATGGGTTGGTAAGCGGCGGTCGAGGCAACATTAATGATGGTTCCCACTTTTCGACCCACCATTGCGGGAACGAAGATGTTCGTGAGTTGCGTCAGCGCGAGAACGTTGAGGTTGATTTCGTCAGTGAGTACCCCAAGGTCTTCATTGGCAACCAAGCCAATGTGGCCAAAGCCCGCGTTGTTGACCAGAATGTCGACTTTGGCGGAGCCGATTTTCTTGGCGAGGCCGGCGGCGCCATCTGATTTGGAGAGGTCAGCGTCGATGACAGTGACCTCCACGGTGTGGAGGGCGCGTATTTCTTCGGCAAGCGTCTCAAGCCGATCGCGTCGACGCGCCACGATAATCAGATGTGCACCCCGGGCAGCAAACTCTCGGGCAAACGCGGCGCCAATTCCACTGCTGGCACCCGTAATAAGGGCTGTTTGATTGTGATAACTCATAGATGAAGGTTAACAGCCGCTCCTATGGGCGTGATGTCACATCGGCATCAGACGAAGCAGTCTCCCTGCTTTTTCACCTCAGGGATTTGGCTCGCTCCGTGTTCCAGGAAGTGGGTTAGAGGCTCAGTGAGATCCCAGCAATGATAATCACGAAGAGCAAAAATCCTGCAAAGGATACCCATCCGAGGATGATGCCGGCGATGGCAAGTCCCGAGCCGGCCTCTTGGGTGCGCTTGATCTGGCTGAGTGCCACGTGGCCGAGAATGGCCCCGACGATACTGAATCCGAGGATGGAAAGAATCAATGACGCAATGGCGAGCCCGTTGGTGCGCACGGCAACAGCTGGTTGAGACACGGGTGTCTTCCTTCCGATAAAGGCTCAGGGCCCAAATATAGCGCGGTGGCCTTGTTCTTGCTACCTCCGGGGATTTTCTCCGTGGAGGAGACCCAGTGATGTGTGCTGTCACGGATTGCCCACTGCAACCATTTGCCTGAGGGCGAATGGCCCCGGCTTTCACTCCCTGGTGGGGTGACCCATCAGGGAGTGGACGATATTGGCCTGGTGACAGGGTTACCCAACATGACCGCGGTTGAAGCCGGTGACGCCACCGATATGGCCACTTGACCGCAACCGCGAAAAAAGTTGTCGAAAAAGTGCGGGAGTGGCATTCGCGGGTCGGCCGTGTTAACGTGTCCACTCTTAAGCCCTTTGATGATGAAGAGCTTTTCGACAAAATGGCAAATGCTCGCGTCGTCGTCACGGTGGTAAATCACTGGTTCACCAGTGGTATCGGACGCGTGGTTGCGCAGGTGCCTGCCAAACGGCGTTCGCTGGCTCAGTTGGTGAATGTTGGTCCTGCGGATGTGTGCACTCTCGGAGGTAGTGCTTCGTACCTTGGGGATTGTTAGGGGATTAGTGAGGCCCATATTTGGCTTACCGGGAACGTCCTGGACGGTCCGCAAGGTTTCGGCTCGGACACTGGGAGAGCCCATATCTTCTGAGCGCTGGAATCCATTGAAGGGTCGCGACGCGAATAGGTCTGGCGAGGGCGCCAAGTTCGCGATAAGGCTTCTGGCGAGCCGTGGAGTTCGAGTTGAGCAATCGGCTCCAGCGCAACAGGGTTGAGGAATTCTGATGAGGCTAAAATCAGAGAGGTTAGCCAATGGGAAGAAATTGGGAGAACAATGAGAAGTCGGCAGAGCGTGGGCAGACACCGTGTCCTGGATCAACTGGCAAAGACCGGGTTTGACTCGGAGCAGCTTGAACAATCTGTTGCGAGGTCTGCGGTGTGGTCGAGAGATGCGTCTCACTTCCAGATTCATCCGGAGAGCACCTTGCGGGCTCGGGACATCAGTGATATCTCCGACATTTTGGCGGCTGCCAATCTCACGAAGACGCCTGTAACATTTCGCTCAGGCGGCTCTTCCCTCAGCGGCCAGACCCTGGGGACCGGGTTGATTGTCGATACCCGCACGGGTTTTCAGTCAATTATTGACATTCAGGACGGTTTCGTCACGGCCCAAGTGGGAGTGACCCTCGCGCGACTCAATGGTCACCTTCTCCGCAGGGGGAAAAAGGTGGGCCCGGACCCGGCCTCCCTGGTCTCGAGCACTCTGGGTGGCGCGGTCAGCAATAATTCCAGTGGTATGACATGCGGCACCATGTTCAACAGCTACGCGACTATCCATAACGCCCAGATCGTATTTTCCGACGGTCAAGTTTTCAACTCAGCCGGGCAGGATGCGGATGCTCGTCTGAGACAAATGAAGCCAGAGCTCTTTGTCTTCCTCGAAGCCAAACGTGACCAGATTAGGCGCACTCCAAAAATGGTTGCGACCCTCCAGCGCATCTTCACATTGAAGAACACGATGGGCTACAGCCTGAACGCTTTTCTCGACTACGACCGCCCGGTCGACATTTTGACCCACCTAATGGTCGGAAGCGAAGGAACGTTGGGTTTCTTAGGTGAGATAACGATTGGTCTGGTGCCGGTCTACAAGTTCAAATCCACGACTCTGCTCTTATTTGACAGCCTTGATCAGGCGAACGACTCCTTGACGTCGATTATTGGGCATGCACCGGCCGCGATTGAACTGATGGATCGAACTTCCCTCGCTGCTCTGGAGGGTGAGGGCCTGCTGCCTAAGGAAGTTATGGACAGAGCTTCCGCGCAGTCTGCGGCGGTCTTGGTCGAGTTTGAGTCGGACAACCACGACGAGCTTGATGCCGTGGCTACGCAATTTGGAGAGGCTTTTGAGGAGTCAGTGGTCTTCGGTGGAGTTACAGAATCGTCGCTGCGCAATCGACTCTGGGCGATGCGCAAAAATCTCTACGCGATTGTCGCTAAAGCTAGACCCCCAGGCACCACCGCCTTATTAGAGGATGTTGCTGTCCCGCCGGAAAAGCTCACATATGCGTGCAAGGAAATTGCGCGCATGTGTGAGCTGCACGGTTACGGTACCCCGGTAATCTTCGGTCATGTACGTGATGGAAACATCCATTTCATGATTTCCGATGACTTCTCGCAGACTCAGCGGATGGCCGCGTTTGAGCACTTCACCAGGGATATGGTCGCCTTGATCCTCGGGCTGGGGGGAAATCTAAAGGCGGAGCATGGGACCGGTCGGGCAATGGCGTCTTTCGTCGAGGCTCAGTTCGGCCCAGAGCTAACTGAAATTATTCGAGAGATCAAGCAGCACTTCGACCCGTCGGGAATTCTTAACCCCGGGGTGATTATTCCGGCCAGTGAAACGGAGTATCTGGAGAACCTCAAGACCGTGAACCTCGTCGACGAAATCATTGATTCTTGCGTCGAGTGTGGATACTGCGAATCTTCCTGCCCCAGTCAGGGGCTCACCCTCACTCCGCGTGAGCGCATCGTTGCGTTTCGCGAGCTTTCTCGCCAAACCCCCAAGGTGAGAAAAAAGCTTGCCAAGGAGATCAGGTACCAAGCAGATCAGACGTGCGCGACGGATGGCATGTGTGCGATCAACTGTCCTGTGGACATTAACACTGGGACTTTCATAAAAGAAATACGAGCAAAGGAAAATGGTCGCCTTGGCCAGGTTGTTGGAATGGTTATGCAGGCAAACTGGGGTCGAATTGCCGCGGCAGCGGGTAAGGGACTCAAAGTGGCCAACAAGTTCCCGGCACCCGCACGCATGGCAGCCAACACTCTCGCCGCGATTGCTCCCAAAGGAACAACCCCAAAATGGGATGTGCACGTCGTAGGCAACGGGTATGGCCGCAAAAAGCTTGAGTCGGTAATGCCGGCTTCTTACTCGTACCTGCCCTCATGCATGAACGAAATTTTTGGAGATTCTGCAATTCCAGAAATGCTCAAGGTGGCGAAAGAGCACGGGGTGGGGGTTTCGGTTCCTCGAGGTCTCAGTGAGTTCTGCTGCGGGACCCCTTTTAGCTCGAAAGGACTCACTCGAGCGTATGGAAAGCAAGTGGCAAAAAATGGTGAACTGGCGAGCACTTTGGCGGGAACAAAAATAATTATCGATGGATCGTCCTGCCACCAAACCCTGTCAGGACAAATGGATAGCCCTGTCATAGAGCTCTCAGAATTTATTGTTGCCGAACTTTTGGGTGTTCCGGTCAAAAACACACACCCAACGATAATCCTGCACCCGACGTGTAGCGGGGTGGCCTCGGGAGGCAACAAGGCGATGGAAACCATTGCTCATCACATTGCGCGAGAGGTGGTTATCCCCATCGACTGGAAGTGTTGTGGTTTTGCCGGTGACCGTGGTCTTTTACTCCCGGAGCTAACCGGTCACGCGACCGCCTTAGAAGCGCGTGAAGTGGGCGACTCCCAAGGTCTCATGGTGTCCAATAATCAACCGTGCCAGATCGGCATGAGCGGTGCCACGGGCAGAACGTACG